>Ga0334887_1002278_pt1 | contig 21800 bp, 19 predicted proteins | sample GraSluR1_MG_10_FD_207217 | JGI IMG/M metagenome (GOLD analysis project Ga0334887, IMG submission 207217) | Sludge microbial communities from methane-producing bioreactor in Wageningen University, Netherlands - Granular Sludge_18_07-R1 | ecosystem: Engineered > Bioreactor > Anaerobic >...
ACAATCTTCGTTAGGGCATGGCACATCTATGAACCTTGGCTTCGGACCCCTCCTTGCCATCTTGCGATCCCTCGATATCAATAGTAAGTTACAAGTATAAAAATCAACCTATTGAGAGGTCACTACCCGCTTTTTCAAAAAACTTTAGTGCTTTCTTCATCTCACGCAAGTCGAAGTAAATATTACCAATGCCATTCAATGCGCTAACATGTTTCGGATCAATTGAAAGCGCCTTCTCATAGGATTTCAGCGCATTGTCGTGCCTACCTAGACTTCTTTGAGCGTTACCCTTACCGTTCCAGGCGTTAACATATTGGTAGTCGAGTCTTATAGCCGTATTGTAACAACCAAGTGCTTTGAGATGCCGACCCAACCCACTTAAAGCGTTGCCTTTACCATTCCACGCATGAATAAAATTTCGATCCAGGTTAAGTGCCTTCTCGAAACATATAAGGGCATAGGCGTGCTGACCTAGGCCGTTCAAAGCGTTGCCTTTGCCATTCCAAGCATGAACAAAATCGGGATCAAAGGTCAGCGCCTTATCAAAACACTCAAGTGCCTCTTTATTCTTGCCCAATTTGACGAGAGCATTGCCTTTACCATTCCATGCATAGACATCCTCTGGATCAAGTTTTAGAGCAGTCTCAAAACTCTTTAGAGCATCTTCATACATTCGTAAATCTGCGAAAGCTACGCCTTTGCCATACCATGCATACACATAATTCGCATCTATTTTAAGCGCTTCATCGAAATATTTCAGTGCATCTCCTTGCCTGCCCAAATCGATAAGTGCTATGCCTTTACCGTACAATGCGTTGAGATATTCAGGATCAAGGCCTAGCACCTTATCGAAACATATAATCGCATCTTCATAACGGCCCAAGTCTCTGAGAGCCCAGCTTTTCCCATACAATGCGTTCCCATATTTCGGATCGAGGTCTAGAGTTACATCGAAACATTTCAAAGCCTCATTATTCTTGCCCAGTCTCCAAAGTGCCATGCCTTTGCTATACGAAGCAAGCACAAATTTGGGATCGAGGTTTAACACTTTCGTAAAGCATGTAACTGCCTCTTCGTTATTGCCTAAGTTGGAGAGAGCTATGCCTTTGTTGTACCATGCAAGAGCGAATTCAGGGTCAATATTAATTATTTTATCAAAGTAATTTAATGCTTTGTGGGGTTGATTCTGAATACCGTATAAATAACCCAGCCCGTATAGGGCAGAATCATAATCTTCCTTAATTTCAATAGCTTGAAAAAATAGCTCTTCAGCTTTAGATAGCTCTTTCTTATTTAAGTAAGCTATTCCGAGGGTGCAAAGCAGTCCTAGGATATTTTCGTAATTTATTTCGGATTTTGCGGCGTTGAGGCATTCCATCCGAGCATGTTCCAAATTATCCATATTATCTGCAAAATAATAATAATTATAGGCATCGAGCGACTCGGTAAAATGCTTAAAACCTCGCCAGGTTTTAGAAAATTTATTAATTGTATCTTCAATAAAAAGATCTTGAAAAATCATATAAGCAAGATCTCTCGCAAGGTCTGGAATAACTTCCTCTTTTACATTTTTACTATCTTCGATATTCTTGGCCTCCCACGTCACTATTTTACCATTTTGATGCACTAGACAAGCCGTCAGGCTCGTAGACGAGCCATATTTTTGCAGGGATCCTGAAATTATACTGCTATTAGTTCCCCATGGGCATAGCATTTTAAGCGACACCAAAATTTGTCCTAAGGGAATTGACGCCATACCCATTTCAATTGTGCCTATCTTGCTGATTTCAGAAATGATTTCTTCGTTGAACGGTATAGCATTGACAAATGGACATTTTTCGGGTTTCTTCATCCAGCCTACGGGTATTGATGGAACAACTACTTTAGCGGCGCCTGACATGGTGATTTCAACTATTAAATTCTCGCTGGAAGGCTTGATCAGAAAATTAGCATTTTCAGAACATATTGGAGTAACACTTTCTAATTGTGTCGTGTGGATTCTGATGATTCTCAGCATCTCAGCTGTTAGGAGAATAGAGAGAGCTTTGCTGCTGTACTTGTCTTCTCCAGCTGCCACAACGAAAGGAAGTATCTTAATACCCTCCTCCTTTCTGAACAGCCAGCGTATATACATCGCTATAAAGAAAAGTATGAGAAAGACTACGGCTATGATCAGCAGAGATATCATGATGGCGCTGCAAGCGCTCATGAAATTTTTGAGAGATTCGATTTTATCGATGCTGATCATAAAGTCCATAGCCAATATGTCAAGATGGATCAGGACGGCGGCGAAGATTAGCCCGGCAATGAACATCATCAGATCGAACATTTCGAACTCCAGCATCCTAAGCTCCTCCTCCAGACGAGATTGCCCATGGGGTCCTTTTCCCTCAAACCTTATCTCTTTTTCCCAATATGTCAACGTGGGACGTAATTCAAAAAATCCTAAGTTTCAGAAGAAAAGAGCTTTGATCAACCGACGGATTATGAAAAGTTTACCCTTGACCAATCAACGCCTTCCTCACCCTCCCCCGAAACTCCTCCACCCCCCCCGAATTCTCGATCCGCAGATCCGCCGCCCGGATCGCGTCGCCCATCCCCCAGGAGAGCTCCCGGGCGTCCCGGTCGGCGACGGCCCGGGCGAGGTCTTGGTGGTTTGCATCGTCGGACCTCCCCCGGGATGCTATGCGGGCGAGGCGGATCTCGTCGGGGACATAGACCTCGATGAGCTGAAAGCCGTTCGAGCTTTTCCTGAAGAGGTCCACCTCGGATCTGCTCCTGATCCCCTCGACTACAACGACGGGGGCGCCGGTGGCCCGGATCTTGGCGAGGCACCGGGCGGCGATGGAGGCGGGGCCCTCTTTCTCCCGGAGGTCATTTCCCACCGCCCCCAGGTTCCTGTCGGTGGGGGGAAGGCCCCGCCGGGCCGCCTCATCCCGGATGACGTCGCCCATGACGACGACGGGTATCTTCAAATCCCGGGCGACGTCCGCGGCCGCCGACTTGCCGGAGCCGGGCATCCCCACAAAGGCTATGATCTTCAACTCTGGTCACCCGTTTTATGATCTTGATCTTCTATCTTCGGATCTATCCGTATCACTGGATGAGGCTTTCGCAGCTGGCATATCTGGAATAGCTCCGTCTGGTAGGGGCGGGACCGGGAGGGGGGGGGCCCCTTCTTTACCGTGGCGTCGATCCCGCGCCGCTCCTTCATCGTCTGAGCCGCGATTGTGAGGAGCTTTATGGGAACCGGGTCGAAGGGCTTCTCCCCTTCGCTAGCAAGCCCCTGCTGGAGGGTGATCGACCCGATCCCAAGCTCGCGAAGGTGCTCTGCGATCTCCAACAGGCCGTCAATGGAGGGCATGTTGGGAAAGACCGTCGTCCTCACCTCCAGGGGGACTTTCGCCTCCAGGCAGAGGCGGAGGCTCTCGGCGACCCGGGGCGCCACGCCCTTTCTTCCGGTAGCCCTCTCGTACTCGGGGTCTTTAAGCGCCTCCTTGACGTCGAGAAATACCATATCTACCAGCCCCTCTTCGATGAACCCGGCCAGCCGGTGAGGAAAATATCCGCAGGTCTCGACCCCGACCAATAGGCCCAACACCTTCGCGTGGCGGGCCATCGCTCGAGAGGCCGCGAGCTGGACGAGGGGCTCGCCGCCGGAGAGGATCACGCCGCTGATGAACGGCCCGGCCTCGTCGATCTTCTTTTTTATTTTCTCTATATCTTCCGGCGTCTCTCCGGACTGAAGGTGGGCGTTGTGGCAGTGGGGGCAGCGGAGGGGGCAGCCCCTCATGAAGATGACAGCCGCAGATATCCCCGTCCAGTCCAGGGTAGATAATGGCACTATGCCACCGAGATTCATCTCCATTGATCATCCAACTTCTCATCCAACCGCATCATATCGGAGGGGAGAGGGTGACGGGGTCGTCATAACGGCTCTCTCCCTCCGCCGCCCCTGAGCTGTTCGAATACCTTCTCGGCGATCCTCGGTCCGAGGATCTCGGCGATATCAGGCTCTTTCGCTCCCCTCAGCCTCTCGAGGCTGGTGTAGCCGGCCCGGTGGAGCTTTCTAGCCCTCACCCTCCCGACACCCTTCAGGTCCAGGAGGCTCAGGAGGTCGGGTCCGGCTCCGTAGTGGACCCTCTTCTCCAGCTGGTATATCCTGAAGGTGGCCCCCAGGTCGAGGTGCTCGCAGAGGCGGCCCGCCGAATGGATCAGCCACTCGGCTGTCTCGGCGACCCTCCTGATGTCTCCTGGCCCGACCCGAAACCGGTCGGCTATCCTCTCCTCCTCCTCTTCCGATATCCAGTCGAGGAGGAGGGCTGCCGTCTTCGCCTCCCTCATCATCCAGTCGAAGTTCTCCTCGGGACATAGCTCGCCGTAGTGCTGGTGGATGAACTCCTCGATCCATCCGTCTGACGTCTGAACGTAGAGGGTGTCCATATCCGGGGTCATGGTGATGAGGTGGAGGATCGTCAGGTCCGTTATCTTATCCTTCGCCCGGAGGTTGTCGACGACGATCCTGGCGGTGAGGGGGTCGATGTAGAGCCTCGATACCAGCTCTCCGAGGGGAGTCGGCCGGAGGTCCTCCTCCATCATCCCGCTCTCGATGAGAAAGGAGAGGACCTTCTCGATGGTGGCGTCCAGGTGCCAGGCGTCCTGCTGGTGGGCGTAGAAGGTGGAGGCGATGAACCTCTTCAGGTCGTCGGCGTTCTCTGCGAAGCCCGTCGCCATGGTGGAGAGGAGGTGGGTCCTGAGGGCCGGCTCCATGGCTAGCTTCGAGAAGATCTCCTCCGGCTCGCCCTGGACGTAATGATCCAAAAGGTCCCTCGTCTCCGCCTCGCTCTTGGCCATCAGGAACGCTTCGCCTCGCGGGTCGAGGCCGGGCCTGCCGGCGCGGCCTGCCATCTGCCGGTACTCCATGACGGGTATCGCCACCATCCCCCTCGCCCCCTGATATCTCTTGTAGCTTCTTATGAGGACCCTCCTCGCCGGCAGGTTCAGCCCTGCGGCGAGGGTCGGCGTCGATGCTATCGCCCTGATCTCCCCGGACCGAAAACCCCGCTCGACGATCGCCCTCTGCTCTGAGAGGAGGCCGGCGTGGTGGAAGGCGACGCCGGACCTGATCGACTCGGCGAGCCTTCGGGCCGTTTCGCTCTCCCCCGTAGCCAAGATCTTCTCAGATAGCCGGTTTAGGCTCTGGGCCTTCTCCCGCCGGGAGACGTTTTTTGCAAGCTTGGATGCCGTCGCCTCGGCGTTTCGCCGGCTGCTCTCGAAGATCAGGATCTGGCCTCCCTGGTTCATGGTGTCCTCGATGAGGTCGACGAGGTCGTCCCCGTGGGACGGGATCGAGACCTTCTCACCGGGGAAGTGGAGGACGCCGTCGCAGATCACCCCCTCCTTCAGCTCCACCGGCCTCCACCGGCTCTCGACGAGATCGGCGTTGAGCCAGGAGGCCATCTCCCTGGCGTTGGCCACCGTCGCGGAGAGCCCCAGAACCTGGATATTCGGGTTGAGGTTCAAAAGCTTCGTCATCGTCATCTCCAGGGTCGGCCCCCGGTCGGTAGAGTCGAGGAGGTGGATCTCGTCCACGACCAAAACCGAGAGGTTCCGGATCCAGCGAGCGCCGTTTCTGATGAGAGAGTCGGCCTTCTCCGAGGTGGCGACGACGATCTGATTTCTTCCCAGGTACTCATCCCGCCGCTCCATATCGCCGCTGGAGAGGCCAACGCTGACGCCCAGATCGGAAAATCGAGAGAAGGCTTCATGCTTCTCCGAGGCGAGGGCTCGCAGCGGCACGATGTAGAGGGACCTGCCCCCCGAAAGGGCGGCCTTCAGCATCGCCAGCTCCGCCAGCATCGTCTTTCCTGCGGCGGTGGGCACCGATACCAGGAGGCTCTTCCCCTCAAGAAGCCCCCTCTCCACCGCCTCGGCCTGGGGCGGATACAGCTCTCTTATCCCATCTTTCTTATACAGTTCCAGAACCTCCCCGGGGAGCCAGGGGGCCAGGTCTTCGATCTCGAGCATCGACTCCTCTACACTTATATACAACGTGACAGCTACTATCTCGCGGCAGATGCCGCCCCGAGATCCTGTTCAGATACCGGCAGAGGCGGCGTCGTTCATGTATACCGCTGATGGAGATAATATTCCATGTACTCTGATCGGATAAAATCCCTCCCACCGTACCCCTTCGCCGCCATCGACAGGGCGAAGCTTGCGGCCCGGAAGAAAGGGGTGGACGTCATCGACCTGGGGGTAGGAGATCCGGACCTCCCCACCCCCCAAATAATTATCGAAGCCCTCTGCAAAGCTGCTAAGGACCCCCAGAACCACCGGTACCCCTCCTACGAGGGGAAGATCGAGTTTAGGACCGCTGTATCTGAATGGTACAAGGAGACCTTCGGCGTAGACCTCGACCCCGAGTCGGAGGTTCTGGCCCTCATCGGCTCCAAAGAGGGGATCGCCCACGGACCCCTGGCCTTCCTGAACCCAGGAAACCTCGCCCTCGTCCCCGACCCCGCCTACCCCGTATACAAGACCGCCGTCGAGTTCGCCGGAGGCGTCCCCGTCATCCTCCCCCTGAAGAGGGAGAGAGGTTTCCTCCCGGACCTCGACGCCATAACCTCCGACGTCGCCCGGAAGGCGAGGCTGATCTTCCTCAACTATCCGAATAACCCCACGGGAGCCTGTGCCGACCTCGGATTCTTCAAGAAGCTGGTGGACTTCGCGACGGATAACAACCTCATCGTCCTCCACGACAACCCCTACTCAGAGGTTTACTTCGGCGACGCGAGGCCTCCATCGATCCTGGAGGTGGAGGGGGCGCGGGAGGTGGCCGTCGAGTTTCACTCCCTCTCCAAGACCTGCAACATGACCGGATGGAGGGCGGGGTTCGTCGTCGGAAACGAAGAGATCGTCCAGGGGATAGGAAACGTCAAGAGCAACATAGATTCAGGAAACTTCGGCGCCGTCCAGGACGCCGGGATCGTCGCCCTGAAGAGATCGAAAGAGATCGCCACCGGTATGAGGGAGACCTACAGGGAGAGGGTGGACCTTCTCTATTCGGGGCTGAAGAAGATCGGCCTGGAGGTGGAGAAGCCCGAGGCGACCTTCTACCTCTGGGCCTGGACCGGAGGCAGATCGAAGGAGTACACGAGAAAGCTGATAGATAAGCTCGGGATCGTGGCGACCCCCGGCGTCGGCTTCGGCGACTACGGCGAAGGGTACGTTCGGTTCTCCGTCACCCAGCCGACGGAGAGGATCGCCGAGGCGGTGGAGAGGATGGAGAAGATGGTGGCAGAGGAGAGGTCCCTCTGACGGGATGGGGAGGATATCGATTTGCTCGATGATTATTCTGCCTCAAAGATCGAATCGAAGTGGCAGCAGAAGTGGTCGGAGGAAGGGGTCTTCTCGGCGGAGCCGAAAGATGAGAAGAAGTTCTTCATAACCATACCCTACCCTTATCTCAACGGAAACCTCCACGCCGGCCACACGCGAACCTTCACCATCGGCGACGTAGTCGCCCGGTTTCGAAGGATGACGGGCGAGAACGTCCTCTTCCCCATGGGCTTTCACGTCACCGGGACGCCCATCGTAGGCCTCAGCGAGCTCGTGAAAAATCGTGATCCGGAGATCGAGAAAGTCTATACAGAGCACCACGACATACCCCCGGAAGTATTCGCCGCCCTTACAACCCCCCAGGCGATTGTAGACTACTTTAGGAGGGAGTCGAGGTCGGCGATGGAGTCGATCGGCTACTCCATCGACTGGAGGCGGGAGTTCACGACGACCGACCCCGCCTACAAGAAGTTCATCGAGTGGCAGTACTACATCCTCCGGGATCTGGGGTACGTCACCAAGGGGAGCCACCCCGTCCGGTGGTGTCCCAACGACGAAAACCCCGTCGAAGACCACGACATCCTCAAGGGGGAGGAGGCGACGATCATAGAGTTCGCCCTGATAAAGTTCAGGTTCGGCGACAGAATACTCCCCTGCGCCACCCTGCGCCCCGAGACGGTCTTCGGGGTCACCAACCTCTGGATCAACCCCGAGGTCGTCCACGCGGTGGCCAAGGTCGGCGAAGAGACCTGGATCGTCAGTCCCGAGGCCTTCGAGAAGCTCACCTTCACCGATAGAGAGGTGGAGAGGATCGGGGAGGTGAAGGGGAGCGACCTCATCGGCGAGATGGTGACAAACCCCCTAACAGGAGACGATATCCTGATCCTTCCGGCCACCTTCGTCGATCCCGAGAACGGGAGCGGTATCGTCATGTCCGTACCGGCCCACGCCCCCTTCGACTATCTGGCGCTCAAGGACCTATACGACAGAGACCTCAGCGGCTATGGGATCACCGAAGACCTCCGCAAGATCGAGTTCATCTCCCTCATCGCGGTCCCCGACTACGGCGAGTTTCCGGCCGTCGAGGTCTCCGAGGAGCTGGGCGTCGTCGACCAGAACGACCCCCGGGCCGAAGAGGCTACAAAGCTCGTCTACCGGCGGGAGTTTCATAACGGCGTCCTCAAGGAGAGGACGGGAAAGTACGCCGGGACCGCCGTCTCCAAGATCAAAGATCGGCTCCTGGCAGACCTCATCGACGGAGACGTCGCCGAGGTCTTCTACGAGTTCAGCGAGACCCCCGTCATATGCAGGTGTGGGACCCGGTGCGTCGTCAAGATGGTGAAAGATCAGTGGTTCCTCAACTACTCCGACCCCGAGTGGAAGGGGCGGGTCCTCGACTGCCTGGCAGAGATGAGGCTCATCCCCGAGGAGATCAGGACGGAGTTTGAGAACAAGATAGACTGGCTGAAGGAGAAGGCCTGTGCCAGGAGGAAGGGGCTGGGGACGAACCTGCCGTGGGATAAGGAGTGGCTGATCGAATCTTTGGGCGACTCCACCATCTACATGTCCTACTACATCCTGGCCAAGTACGTCAACGCCGGCCTGAAGATCGACCGTCTAACCCCTGAGTTCTTCGACTTCATATTCCTCGGGAAGGGCGACGCCGCCAGGGCCGCGGAGCTATCGGGGATACCCGTCGAGACTGTCCGGGATATTCGGGCGGACTTCGAGTACTGGTACCCCGTGGACCTGCGCTCCTCCGGAAAAGACCTGGTCGCAAACCACCTCCTCTTCTTCCTATATCACCACGTAGCGATCTACCCGCCCAACCTATGGCCGAGGGCGATGGCGGTCAACGGCTTCGTATCCCTGGAGGGGAAGAAGATGTCCAAGTCCAAGGGCCCCCTCCTAACCCTCCGGCGGGCCGTCGACGCCAACGGGGCGGACGTGACGAGGCTCTACATCCTATCCAACGCCGAGCACACCCAGGACGCCGACTGGCGAAACGACGGCGTAGAGGCTACGAGACAGCAGGTGCTCCGGTTCTACAACCTGGCGAGGGAGATCATCGCCGACGGTGAGATCGATCAGGGGGCAGAGCCTGAGCTGATCGACCGGTGGATGGAGAGCATGCTCGCAAGAAGGATAATCGAGACGACGGAGGCGCTGGAGGCGGTCCAGACGAGGAGGGCGGTCCAGAGCGCCTTCTACCACATGATAAACGACATCCGCTGGTACCAGCGACGGGGCGGCAGAAACCGGCTCCGGGCCGTCCTGGACGTCTGGGTCAGGCTGATGGCTCCGTTCACGCCCCACGTATGCGAGGAGATCTGGGAGGAGATGGCTGGCGTTGAGGCGAAGGCCTCAGATAAGGATGCGTACATCTCCCGGGCTAGGTGGCCCAAGGCCGACACCGCAAGAGTCGACCTCGAGGCGGAGATGGCCGAGGACCTCCTGGAGAGGACCCTATCCGACGTGGAGGAGATTGTAAGGGTCACAAACCGGGCACCCAATAAGATCACCCTCTTCACCACCCCCTCCTGGAAGAGGGCGATGCTGAAGGCCGCCCTGGAACAGAAGGAGGCGGGAAGCCTGGACGTCGGCTCCATCATTAAGAAGGCGATGACTCTCCCCGAGGTAGCCAGCCACAAGAAAGAGGCGCCCAAATATGCTCAGAGGCTTATGAAAGGGGCCCACACCATGAGCTCCGAGCCGCTCCAGATCGATGAGCTCGCCACCCTCTCCCGAGAAAAGACTTACCTGGAGCGGGCCTTTGGCTGCCCCGTCTCCGTCCGATCAGCCGACGACCCCGGCGACGACCCGATGAATAAGAGCAGGAACGCGGAGCCGGGGCGGCCTGCGATATTCATCGAGTGAGTTCAGAGGCTCCGGGCCGTCTGGCAATCCGGAGCCTAAGGGAATTTTTATGGAATATTCTGCAGTCTGCGGGGGGGCGGTACCTTTGACTATGCGGCGGAACGAATTTCCGATCTACCGGAGGTTATGGGATGGAAGGCGGTAGAAGAGTTCTAATCGTCGTGGATGTACAGAACGACTTCTGTCCGGGGGGAGCCCTCCAGATCAAAGATGGCGACTCGATAATCCCTATCATAAACAGGATTATGGGAAGATTCGATCTCGTCGTCGCCACTCAGGACTGGCATCCCAAAAATCAGGTATCCTTCGCTTCAAATATTCCAGGAAAAAATATATATGATCAGATTAATATTGGCGGGATTGCTCAGACCCTCTGGCCCGATCATTGCATTCAGGGGACAAAGGGAGCTGAATTTCATGACGACCTAGATTTAAGTAAGTTCTCTCTGATATTGAGAAAAGGGATGGATCCCCTGGTCGATTCATATTCTGCATTCATTGAAAACGACAGATATACTGAAACCGGTCTTGCTGGGTACCTGAAGGCCCTGAAGGTACGAGAGATATTCATATGCGGTCTCGCCACAGATTACTGCGTTTATTACTCAGCCATGGATTCTCTCCGATATGGATTCAGATGCAATGTGATAATCGACGCCACTCGTGGTGTGGATCTGCCGGAGGGAAGCATCGGTGCCGTCGTTTCAGAGATGAAAAATAAAGGAATATCGGTTATAAGCTCCGAGGATCTGTTATAATAAATTTGGGAGTTGACCCTCCCTGCCATCGATTCAAAATGCCCTAAATTAGTGGATCCTAAATGAGGCGATCCCGTTCTACCTCGATCCGTCCAGCCTCAACGACGCCATCGACCGGCTCGTCGCCAGCCTGCACCCATCGGTGGAACTCCTCGGCTTCGGCTGGGCGTTCCACGGCGGGGAGGAGCTCCTCTTCGTCGCCGAACCGGCCAAACCCCATCTGCCTCGGGATCGTGAGCTTCTCGGGGTCGCCGACGGAACGTATATGCTGGGTCCGGCAAGAAAGATAGGAAAAATTTTTAGTTCAGCCTCCCCGGAGGGGAGTTGGACCTCTGCCATGCACCGCCAATTCGTCTCTATTATCCGATATCAAGCCCTGCAAAGCCCCTATCCGACCACCAGCGAATACCTGATCTGAGAGAAGGACCCGAGAGGGTAACTGTAGAACGGGTACTGGTGATAGTACGGGTAGTAATAATACCAGTTGTAATAGTAGCTGCTCGGGTAGTAGTACGTGTAATAGTAGCTGCTCGGGTAGTAATAACTGTAGGGGTAATAATACCGGCTGTAATACGAATCGAAGTTCCAAGGAGAGAGCCAGTCAGAGGAGGGATCCTTCCAATGTGACGACTTCTTTGAGTGGCCCCAATCTCGATCTCCCGAAGCTTCGGCTGCCGCCATAGTGCAGAGCAAAACCATCGCCAATAGAGTAAGGACGATTATTGGTCTAATGACTAACACCCCATAAATTAAGGGCGGCCGAAGTATTTAATGATATTGCTCATCTCAATCTCTTTCGGGAGTAGCAGGACTAGTTGCTGCTTTCAGTGACATCTCCATTGAAAGGACCGCAAGCTCGAGCCGCATAAGTCCACAACCATGGGCGGTCACTGATTGAGCCGATGGTGGAGGATAAAAATAAGTCAATATTTATATACGGATATCCATCAGGTTTATCTCAGATTAATATTATAATGTAGCGAGAATTTGATTGTGCTTTATAAATTCAGCTAGAGATCTGGTTCAACGATTCGAAGATGGTGGGGCCACGGCGATTTGAACGCCGGTTACAGGACCCCCAGTCCTGTGGGATACCAGGCTACCCTATGGCCCCGCTGCGGATTCCTGGATGCAGATCACCCATATAAAGGTTATCGCCAAGACCCGGGGGTCCTGGCGCCGATGTCCACCATCCAGAGGCCGCATAAGACCATAAAGCCATTGACGCAGAAGGCTACAGGGTTGAGGGCGTTGGGGACTATGGTGAAGAGAAAGATCCCCGTCGCCACCGTACCGAGGCCGACCAGGACGACTCCTGCCCGGGCCGATACCAGGGTGTAGAGGATCCCCACCGAGATCAGGACCATCCCCGCCAGGATCAGAGGGTTGGGGGGGAGAGTTGTAGGAAACATATCCGGAAATTTCCCGCCCTTTACTTATAAGTTGCCGTTGCCGCCTCGGGAGACGGCGCAGTCCGCCGCTTCGCCCCTCCTCGCGCCGCCTATTTACCGGATGGGCTTCCAGGATCTTCCCATGAAGAGGATCTACATGGACCATGCCGCCACCACCCCTCCGGCGCCGGAGGTGATCGGAGCGATGTCTGCTGCCATAGCGGAGATCTTCGGGAACGCCTCCAGCCTCCACCAGCCGGGGCTCGCGGCCCGGGCGGCTCTGGAGGATGCCCGGGAGAAGGTGGCGGGGCTGATCGGCGCCGGGGCGGAGGAGGTCTATTTCACCAGCGGTGGGACCGAGTCGGACAACATGGCGATAAAGGGGGTAGCCCTGGCGAGCCGCGACCGCGGAAAGCACATCATAACCACCTCCATCGAGCATCCAGCGGTCCTGGAGCCCTGCAGAAGGCTGGAACGGGAGGGTTTTGATCTGACTTACCTCCCGGTGACCCGGGAGGGGCTCGTAGAGGTTGAGGCCCTGGAGGCGGCGATAAGGGAGGATACGATTCTGATATCGATGATGCACGCGAACAACGAGATAGGAACGATCCAGCGTATCTCGGAAGCGGGCGAGATAGCCCGATCGAGGGGGATCCCCTTCCATACCGACGCCGTCCAGACCGTCGGGAAGATCCCGGCGAAAGTCGACGAACTAGGGGTCGATCTCCTCTCGATCTCTTCCCACAAGCTCTACGGGCCGAAGGGGGTGGGGGCCATCTACGTCCGGGAGGGGACGAAAATAAAGCCGATGATGGAAGGCGGAGGCCACGAGGGAGGGCTCCGGCCTGGGACGGAGAACGTCCCGGGGATCGTAGGGCTCGCAGCGGCAGCAGAGCTGGCGGAGAAGAACCTCGACCAGGAGATGGTCCGGCTCGCGAAGATGAGGGACCTTATCGCCGACTTCGTTCTGGGGAGGGTAGAAGATACGTGGGTCAACGGCTCGAGGACGAAGAGGCTTCCAAATAACTTGAACCTCGGCTTCTCTTACATCGAGGGGGAGGCGCTCCTACTCCGCCTCGACGCCGAGGGGATAGCCGTATCCACCGGCTCAGCCTGCTCTTCAAAGAAGACGGTGGCAAGCCACGTCCTCACCGCCATCGGCCTGAAGCCCCAGGAGGCCCACGGATCCTTGCGGATCACCCTCGGAAGGGAGAACACCAACGAGGAGGCCCTTCACGTCGCAGAGAAGATCGTTGAGGTGGCAGAGAGCCTCCGGGCGATGTCGCCCTTCAGGAGATCTTGAAGGCCGATCCTGGAAGAACGGTCTCGGCGGGGGGGTTCTGCCTCGGGTCGAGAAGGGGGTTGCAACCGGTCTCACTCCTCTTCCTGGCCGGACCGGACGATCACCGCCGGACCCCGGCCTAGCTCCATCATCTCCTCCGGCGAGAGGACGGCCCTTCCGGTGGCGATGAGCCTCCCGTCCTCGTCGACGACCAGCACCTCCTCCCCGGCCCTTATATCGGGGTCGACGGAGACTACATGCTTGGCGAAGGCGGTACCGCCTCTGGCGACGTAAGGGGCGACGTCGTTCATGACGACGACCCGCTGCCTTGGGGGAGGGAGGAATTCGTAGAGGAGCTTCGCCCCCGATCCGCTCAAGGTGAGGAGGCCGTCCCTCGCCCTCACCGTCGCCGTCCTCTCGCCGTCCCGGTAAAGGTGCCTCAGCCTCCCGGTATTCGATAGCATGAAGGTGGTATCTTCCCCGAAGAGGGCGCGACCGCAGCCGCGGCCGAACTGAAGGTCGGCTATCATCCTCGCCCGTTTTAGCATCGGCTCTTACTCTTCCCCCATGGCTTGAAAAGGCTGACGGAGCGGCTGCGGTCTGAGGGGGCTTCGCCCCAAATACCACCATAACCTATTTTGCCCCCGAGGAAATCCTCTCTCGAAGATCGTTTACCGGTGATTTGATTGAACTTCCTGGATGATGCTGATCCCGAGATCGCCTCCGCCATAAATGACGAGCTGGAGCGACAGAGAAACGGCCTGGAGATGATCGCCGCCGAGAACTTCACCAGCCCGGCGGTGATGGAGGCCTACAACAACGTGATGACCAACAAATACGCCGAGGGTTACCCCGGAAAAAGGTACTACGGCGGCTGCACCTTCGTCGACGTCGCCGAGAACCTGGCCAGGGACCGGTGCCGGGCCCTCTTCGGCGCCGAGCACGTCAACGTCCAGCCCCACAGCGGCTCCCAGGCGAATATGGCCGTCTACCTCGCCCTCCTCAAGCCCGGGGATACCGTCATGGGGATGGCCCTCGACCACGGCGGCCACCTCTCCCACGGAAGCCCCGTCAACTTCTCCGGCAAGATCTACAACGTAGTCCACTACGGCGTCAATAAAGAGACGGAGATGCTCGACTACGCCGAGATTCTGGAGATCGCAAGAGGCTGCTCCCCGAAGATGATCGTCACCGGCGCCTCGGCCTACCCCCGGACCATCGACTTCGCTGCCCTCCGGGAGATCGCCGACGAGGTGGGAGCCTATCTGATGGCTGACATCGCCCACATCGCGGGGCTCGTCGCCGCAGGTGTCCACCCATCGCCGATACCCCACGCCGACGTGGTAACAACCACCACCCACAAGACCCTGAGAGGACCGAGGGGCGGCGTAGTCATGTGCAGGCAGGAGATCGCCCCTGCCATCGACAGGGCTGTCTTTCCGGGGGTCCAGGGCGGCCCCCTGATGCACGTCATAGCCGCCAAGGCCGTCGGCTTCAAGGAGGCGTTGACCCCCCAGTTCAGGAGCTACCAGGAGCAGATCGTCAAGAACGCCGCCGTCATCGCGAGGACCCTCCTCGATCAGAACTTCGAGCTCGTATCGGGGGGGACCGACAACCACCTGATGCTCCTCAAGCTCCTCAAGATGCCCTACTCAGGAAAAGACGCCGAGGCTGCCCTGGAGCGGGCGATGATTACTCTCAACAAGAACACCATACCCTTCGATCCCACATCCCCCTTCATCACCAGCGGGATCAGGATAGGGACCCCGGCGGTCACCACCCGGGGGATGAAGGAGAAGGAGATGGTCCAGATAGCCAACATGATCGGATCGGTACTCAGGAATATCGACGATGAGAACGTCATAGCCAGAGTTAGAGACGAGGTGGCCGAGCTTTGTCGCGACTTCCCCCTCTATCCGGAACTGGGAAGATCATAGACGGCAAGGCCCTAGCCTCGGAGATGGAGGCAGAGACGATAGGCCGCGTCGAGAAGCTCGCCGCCCTCGGGAGGAGGCCTGGCCTTGCGACGATCATAGTCGGCGAGAACCCCGCCTCGGCGATGTACGTCAGGATCAAACATTCAGCCTGCGACCGGGTCGGGATAAGGTCCCAGAACGTCCACCTTCCTGAGGAGGCGAGGATCGAGGAGATAGTCGAGACGATAAAGGGGTTGAACGATAGGGACGACGTAAACGGCATCCTCCTCCAGCTCCCCCTCCCCGGGGGGCGGGACCCGGCGCGGGCGATGGGGGCCATCGATCCTGAAAAAGACGTCGACGGCTTCCATCCCATCAACATGGGCGCCCTCCTCGCCGGGGCGGAGAGGCTCGTCCCCTGCACCCCGAAGGGGATCGTCTGGGCTATCGAGCGGCTCGGCGTCGAGTTGGAGGGTAAGGAGGCGGTGATCGTCGGCCACAGCAACGTCGTCGGAAAGCCTCTTGCGGCGATGATGCTCAACAGGAACGCCACCGTCACCGTCTGCCACGTCTTTACGAAAGATCTCGCCGCCCACACCCGGAACGCCGAGGTGCTGGTGGCGGCGGCGGGGGTCCCCGGCCTCATCCGGGGGGATATGGTCCGGCCTGGAGCCTGCGTCTTCGACGTCGGAATAAACCGGGTCGGCGACAGGACCGTGGGGGACGTGGAGTTCGACGAGGTCATCAAGGTGGCGGCGGCGGTCACCCCCGTCCCCGGAGGGGTGGGGCCCCTCACCGTCTCGATGCTTATGAGCCAGACGGCGGATGCTGCCGAGATCCAGATGGGCTCGGAAGAGAGATGAAGAGTGGGGGAGGTTCTGATGTCTCTGGTGGTGGCCTATTCCGGGAAGGGTAGAGCGGTGATAGGGGGCGACCGGCGGAGCATCTCCTTCTTCGGGGAGACGGGGGCCCTGGAGGAGGAACTCTACGGCGGCAAGATCAGGACCGACGAGGATCTGCGGAAGAGGTCGGAGGAACTCGGCTCCAAGATCGCGATCAACGACGGCCGCGAGAAGGTCTGGAAGAGGGAGGGGGTCCTGGCAGGGGAGGTGACGGAGATCTCCCTCGATAGGCAGAGGAGGAGGAGGGTCTACGCCGTCCCCGGTGGGTATCTCCTCGTCGAGATAGTTGGCCGGAAGGCAGAGACCACTAAGAGGGGTACGTCGACATTGATCATCCTCGGCAACAGGTTCACAAGAGATCTGGCATTCCAGCGGCTCGGTTCCGGCGGAAAGCCGCCCGACGAGGCATCTCTTGAGGCCCTCTTCGAGGAGGCGGGGAGGGCGACCGCCTCTGTCAGCCCCGACTTCACCATCCTCACCACCGAAGGAAAGAAACCTGACCCACAGGCAGCCCTCCTCCGGGCTCTGAGAGAGGACTGCGAGGAGGAAGGATGGGAGCTCTGCGGTCTTCTGTGATCCTCGCCGGGGGCGCCGGAAGGAGGATCGGCTCCCAGAAGGCGTTCCTCGAATTTTTCGGCGTGACGATGATAGAGAGGACCGTCGAGGTCGTCGGCGAGGTGGCCGACGAGGTGGTGGTGGTGGCGAGGGACGACGATCAGGCCGAGAGGCTGAGGGAGGTCGTCCCCGGGGCGAGGGTCGTCGCCGACCCCGTCCGGGGCTTCGGCCCCGTGGCGGGGCTCGCCGCCGGGATGGCGGCGGCAGATGGCCAGCTCGCCCTGGCGGTAGGCTGCGACCTTCCCTTCCTCAACCCCAGGGTTATGGAGCTCCTATTCGACCTCGTCGAAGGGCACGACGCCGCGGTCCCGATCCGGGAGGGGGGGCTGATCGAGCCGCTCCACGCCGTCTATCGGGCAGGTCCCATGGCCAGGGCCTGCCGCGAGGCCCTCGCCGTGGGAGAACGGAGGATTCGGGCGCCCCTGGGAGGGCTTTCGGTAAGAAACGTCCCCGTGGAGCTCTTTCGCCCCATGGACCCGCAGCTATGGAGCCTCTATAACCTCAACACCGAAGAGGACCTCTCTGAGGCCCGCCGGATCGAAGAGGTCAGATGTGGCGGCGGAGGACCAGGTATACCACGTAGACGACCAGGGCGAAGATCACAACCCCTGCGAGAAAGCCGATGACGTTCCAGAGGAGGACGGCGACTATGAAGGCCAGGACGAGGAGGAGGGCGTTCTTGGCGAGGGAGCCGCTCCCTCCCGCCTGGCCCGGAATCTGATAGGTCATGGAATAAAGTCGGTCATTTTGGATGATAACGGTTTCTCTCCTCATCCATCTATCGGCACTTCCCCTTCTCAGGTGTAGCTCTGGAGGAGGCGGTATACGAGATAGACGACGACGGCGAAGAGGGCGACCCTCAAGATCACCCCGATGAAGTTCCAGAGGAGGGCGACGATCACCACCGCCACCACCAGAAGTATGATATTCTGCTCGCGGCTGCGGATCCTGCCGGATCTTCCCAGCATTCTGCATCTCATGGGCGGAGGGTGGGCCCTGCCATCTCATAACCCTTTCGTCTGACCTTCTTCAAGATCAGGATCGGGATCTCACAGCCAGGTAGACGACGTAGCCGATGACGAATAGGAGCATGAACTTGGATAGGAACCAGAAGGTGTCCCAGAAGATGATGACGAAGAGGAGGGCGAGGAAGAGGAGGCCCGCCGTCTTCTCTCTGCTCATATCCGCGGCCCCCGGCGGCGGTGGAGCCTTCGATCCGCCCTTCGCCCCCTCTCCCTTCTCTCCCCACCCTTTCTTCTCTCCCGCTTCTCCCTTCTCTCCCCTCTCGCCCTTCTTACCCTTCTTACCCTTCTCTACCTTCTCTTTCATGATCGATCCCTAACCTCCGGTCAGCAATAACCCTTCCGTCGGATGGGATCCCGATTCCGACCGCCACCCCGACCCGGAATGAGGCCGCCGATCCGAAAGGAACCAAAAGCGTTATACATCCCCTCCCCTCTGGGGTGGTGGTGATATCCGTTGGATAGGCTACAGCTGGTGGTAAGGAACGCAGAGGAGGTCGTAACCCTCCAGGAGCTGGAGGCGTTGATGGAGACGAAGGAGAGGCCGAGGGCTTACGTCGGGTACGAGCCGAGCGGTAAGGTCCACATGGGCCACATGCTCACGGCGAACAAGCTCATCGACCTCCAGGCCGCAGGCTTTCAGGTCGTCGTTCTCCTGGCGGACCTCCACGCCTACCTCAACGAGAAGGGGACCCTCGAAGAGGTGAGGGCGACCGCCGACTACAACCGCGACTGCTTCATCGCCCTGGGCCTCGACCCGGAAGAGACGGAGTTCGTCTACGGGACCGACTACCAGCTGGAGCCGGAGTACGTCAAGAACGTCCTGAAGATGGCGAGGAACACCACCCTCAACCGGGCCCGCCGCTCCATGGACGAGGTGGGCAGGAATATGGACAACCCCCACGTCTCCCAGATGATCTACCCCCTGATGCAGGCGGTGGACATCGCGGCCCTGAGAGTCGATCTGGCCGTCGGGGGGATCGACCAGAGGAAGATCCACATGCTGGCAAGGGAAGAGATGCCCAAGCTCGGCCTCCAGCCGCCGGTATGCCTGCACACTCCCATCATCTCCGGCCTCAACGGCGGGAAGATGTCCTCCTCGAAGGGCAACTACATCTCCGTCGACGACTCCGCCGAGGACCTGGATAAGAAGATCATCTCCGCCTACTGCCCCGCCAAAGATATCGAGGGTAACCCCGTCACCGAGCTATTCAAGTATCACATCCTCCCCCGCCTGGGGGCGGTGACCATAAGGCGGCCCGAGAAGTTCGGCGGCGACGTGACGTACGATAAGTACGAGGCCCTGGAGGCGGACTACCTCGCCGGGAAGATGCACCCCCTCGACCTCAAGAAGAGCGCCGTGGAGCACCTGAATGCGATACTGGAGCCGGTGAGGGAGAAGATGGGGTAAAAGCTAATTTTTTAGGAACTTTTCCGGAGCCCCCTCACTCGACTTCGATTATCTCGATGAATAGATATTTGATCACTTTTCGGGTAGTCTACCTATAACGAGTTGTTGCACATGAAAAACCCTAACAAGCAATCCCATCCAATATGGCGGCACTTTTTAGGGCCAATCAGATGCAATCGACCACCTTCTTCTACCCAAGTGACTTGGGATGGTGAGATCAACTCATCTGCGGTAGACTACCACTTTCGCGAAGGACCCTTAATTTTCATGGAGTCGCAAACCTTATTTACATCATAGGAATATACCAAGATTGAATGAGTAAGGGGTTTGCCTATAGGACAAACGAATTAGACTTTCCGTTTGCTGTGGGGGCACTAGCTGCAGAATGCTTGGAATTGTTGTATATTAAGCTTAATTTCAAGGTGGGTAAAAATAAATGAGAATATATCGTTCAATTTTAATTATTTTAATTTTAATATATCCTCTTATCGTTGGCTCATCCTACGGCCAAATAGTCGTACATAGTGAGGCTAATGGTGTAATACGGGAGGAGATAGTAACTGGTTTGAACAATGCTGAAACACATATCTCATTTGGAGCACCTGTTCAGAGGGGGTCCTTAGGAACAGTCAAGTTTAGGGGCGAAGTGTTGCGCGGCGGTGAAGATGAAGTTAATCAGATAATATCATTTTATCATTTTGCAATAAAAGTAACCGAGATCCTCGAGGATAGAAGTGGACGGATTTCTGTCGGTTCAATAGTGGGCGTTACAAGTCATAGAAGTGGGTCAGCTAGAGTTGATGCCTCCTATAATGGCGATTTTGTGGAGGTCTATGGGAAGTACACTTTAGAGACGCGTGGAATGCCATATTATTCATATGCATCTAATGTCGAGCTAAGTGAATCCTTTGGAGATGGGTCCCAATACTATTTGATAAAGTATCAAATTGTCCCTCCGAGACCATCTCAAACTTGCTCGGTTTGGACTGACAAGAATGAATACAATATCGGAGATAAAATCGACGTATATTATAGCGTTAATAAAGATTGTACAGCCAAATTAACTATCATCTTGCCTAACGGACAGACGACTGTTTTGGGCGGACCTAACGCGGTGCCTGCAAGTACTCGCAGTAAACAAGCATTTGCTGGAGAACCTTGCGGTAAACGAAGAGTGGTATTTGAGACCTGGTCCAGCTCTTCGGCTTCCGGCTCGCCGTCATGCAGGAGCGAATGGGATTTTACTGTTCGCTGCCGGGAAACTTGCTCCGGAACTGTCCAAGTCGTAGTGTATGATTCGATCACAAATTCGCCACTGTCTGGAGCCCGGGTATCTATCTCACCTTCAGGCTCTTCGGGTTACACAAGAGATGGATTATTTATTGTAACAGGCCAATGTCCGAATAAAGCACAGACTGTAACCGTTATCCTAGATGGCTACGAATCCGCTACAGAGACCGTTTATACAGATATTAACGGTAATCAAATTATAGGAATCCCATTGAAAAGAGCTATTCAGGAAGAGAGGGATCGCTGCACGGGGGTGATCTCCGGAGGTGTTATAGATGCAGAAGGTGGCATGCCGATATCAGGAGCGTTTCTGCGTATATACGGTCAAAAGATCGATTGGTCGGGTACAACAGGTGCCTATGGAGGTTTCAGATCTTCGCAATCATTTTGCAGATTATCAACGTACGAAATAGAATGTAATAAAATAGGATATATTACCAAGAAGATGAGCATCAAAACTGATGAAAACGGGAATCTAGTTGTTACTATTCCAATCAAGTCGGAGAAACCTGATTGTTCCGGAAAGATATCCGGCCACGTCTTCAATGCCAATAATAAGAGCCCCATTTCAGGAGCTGCCTTACTGATATGCCAGGATGGAGGAAGTTGCTTCCCGACACCCCTGGTCGATTCAATAGGGCTTTACGAGACTGGTCAAAACACATGCCCTTCTACCACCTACCAGGTAACCTGCTCAGCGAATGGCTATAAGACCGTCACAACGAGAGTGACCACCGATGCAAAAGGCAACGCTTGGAAGGAATTTGATCTGGTGCCAGAGTGCTCTGGAAAGATATCCGGCCACGTCTTCAATGCCAATAATAAGAGCCCCATTTCAGGAGCTGCCTTACTGATATGCCAGGATGGAGGAAGTTGCTTCCCAACGCCCTTGGTCGATTCAATAGGGCTTTACGAGACTGGTCAAAACACATGCCCTTCTACCACCTACCAGGTAACCTGCTCAGCGAATGGCTATAAGACCGTCACAACGAGAG
>Ga0334887_1002283_pt1 | contig 21755 bp, 17 predicted proteins | sample GraSluR1_MG_10_FD_207217 | JGI IMG/M metagenome (GOLD analysis project Ga0334887, IMG submission 207217) | Sludge microbial communities from methane-producing bioreactor in Wageningen University, Netherlands - Granular Sludge_18_07-R1 | ecosystem: Engineered > Bioreactor > Anaerobic >...
CACTAGTAATTTGCTGAGAGTCATTTTAATAGGTTTTGGAAGTTTTGCTCTAACTGTGGCCATAGGTGTTGGGATTGGCTTTGGAGTTTTACAACTTTCACAGCGACAACCAGTAGAGGCACCAGTGGTGACTGATACAGAACTTGAGCCAGAGCCAACTCTAGAGCCTTCTCCTACGCCGATGATTGAGATAAATAGAGAAGATTATTCTATAAGGGTAGTTAACGCAACAGCAAAAGCAGGATATGCAGGAGAGATTGCAGCTGTGTTAGAGGAAGCAGGATATGGTGAAGTTGAAGCTAGGAATGCTGTTGATGACTATGAGGCTGGATTTTATCTATTAATGGAAGAAGAAGATGGTGCTTTATTGCAAACTATTAGTGAAGATTTAGATTTAGAGTTAGTATTTTCAGATAAAACATCAGCAGAAGATCCCAGGGGCAATTTTGACGCCATTGTAGTTTTGGCAAATTAATTTTTTTGTTTTTTTATAGCACAATAAAAAGAATTTATAAGGTTTTTGTGTTATACTATCCAGCATTATGTCAGCAAAAAGTAAAATTCAACTAACTAAAGACGGATTAAAAGAGTTGCAAAACGAACTCGATGAATTAGTGAATGAAAAGCTACCAGCAGTAATAAAAAGAATTTCTATTGCCAGAGATAAGGGCGATTTAAGTGAAAATACAGAGTATCAGAACGCAAAAGAAGATAAAGAGATTATCGATGCTAGGATCTCAGAGATTGAAGATGTGATCAAAAGAGCAGAGGTGGTTAATAAAACTCGCAGCAAGACTACTATAGGCATTGGTAGTCAAGTTGTCACTTATCCAAAAAATAATAAAAAAAATAAAAAGAAAATTATGATTGTTGGAGAATTTGAAGGTGATGTTGAAAAGGGTAAAATTTCTATTGTTTCTCCTCTAGGTAAAGCACTGTTGGGAAAAAAACAGGGAGATGAAGCTGTGGTCAGCGCTCCCGCTGGAGATATAGTTTATGTTGTGGATAAAGTTAAGTAATTTTTCCCTCCGATTTACCAATTACAGATTTTAAATACCCCCATGTCTAGAATAGATGATGCCATTAAAGCTAAATTAGAAAAACGCAAAGCTTTGGAAAATTTAGACGTTGTAATTCATCCTTATAGTTTTGATAAAAAGCATACCATCAATGAAGCTAGGGCTATAGATGAAGGCAGTCAAGTCAAAACAGCCGGTCGCGTGATGTCTGTTAGACCTCATGGGAAGGTTGTTTTTTTTGACCTTAAGGACTCAACCGATTCAATCCAAATTATGGTTCGTGAAGATGGTGTTGATTCAAAACAACTTGCTGTTGTGGGTTATGTTGACCCCGGTGATTTTATTGGTGTTTCTGGGGAAGTGATCTTGACCAAGACTGGGGAGCTAACCATTTTAGCTTCGGAAATTAAGTTTTTAGGAAAAGCCTTGCGACCTCTCCCTTCTCAATGGAATGTTGCAGAAAATAAAGATATAAGGTTTCGCCGACGCTATATAGATATATTGATCAATGATGATGTAAGGCAAGTGTTGGATGCTCGCTGGCAGATTTTAAAAGAAATTCGTAGATTTCTTCAGGACAGCCATGGCTTCATAGAAGTTGAAACCCCTGTACTGCAGCCATTATACGGCGGCACTAATGCTAAACCCTTTTCAACTCATATGAATGCCCTTGATGCAAATTTGTATTTAAGGATAGCTCCAGAACTATATTTAAAAAGATTAATAGTTGGGGGTTATGAAAAGATTTTTGAGATTTCGCGCAATTTTAGAAATGAGGGAATTGATCAAACTCATCAGCCGGAGTTTACCATGATTGAATGGTACCAGGCTTATACAGATTATCAGACTATGATGGATGTGGCTGAAGATTTAGTAAAAACAGTTGCGAAAATAGTTAATGGTTCAACAAAGATAAAAGTTGGACAAAAAAATATAGATTTGAGTGGAAAATGGCCTCGAGTTGCAATGGTTGATGCTTTAAAACAATATGTTGATATTGATTTTGAAAGTATAGACGATAAAGCAGTTAAGGAGCTTTTGTTTAAACATAAACTTGAGTTGCCTGCGGGTTTTAATCGGGGAACAGCTATGTTTACTCTTTTTGATAAGCTGGTGACTCCTCAATTAATTCAACCGATTTGGATTATTGATTATCCACGAGACGTGAGTCCATTGGCTAAGGCTCATCGCCAGAATCCTAAATATTGCGAACGTTTTGAGGCTTATGTGGGCGGTAAAGAATTGGCAGATGGTTGGAGTGAGATTGTTGATCCAATTGATCAACGTCAACTTTTTGAGAATGAGCAACAACACCTAAGAGCTGGCGATGTAGATGCTCATCCGGTGGACGAAGACTTTTTGCAAGCAATGGAATACGGAATGCCTCCTTTGGGAGGAATTGGTATTGGCATCGATCGCTTGGTAATGTTTTTAACCAATACTTGGTCGATTCGAGAAGTAATTGCTTTTCCAACCCTCAAACCAAAAACAGTCCACAGTTCTGAGAACAATCAACGAAATCATGAGGAAAAAGATCAACTACAATCAGAAAAGAATCGAGTTGATAAATCTCTTCCCTCTCGGAAAGAGTCTCAGCAGCTTTTAGAAAAATATATAGAAGATGTTAATTTGCGTCATCATTGCGAGCTGGTAGCACAAGCTATGGAGGGATATGCAAAAAAGTTAGGACAAGACGTTGATCTTTGGTACCAAACAGGCTTATTGCATGATCTTGATTGGGAGAAGTTTCCAGAAGAACACCCTAACAAATCAGTTAATGAATTATTATCAGATTATCCTCAGGCTTTAATTCAAGCTGTTAGAGCTCACGCTCCACATATAACTCAAGCTCAACCCACAACACTTTTAGAAAGATATCTCTTTGCTTGTGACGAGCTAAGTGGTTTTTTGCACGCCTATTCTTTAATGAGACCAGATAATTTTAAAGGGATGAAGGCATCTAAGGTTTTAAAAAAACTTAAAGATAAATCTTTTGCTGCTAATATAAATAGAGATGATATAGCTCAAGGATTTAGTTTAATCCAAGAAGAGGCAGGAGATCATATTGAATTTTTAATTAACATTTTTACCTAAAAATAATATGTTAGATATTTCATTTATTCGTCAGAATGTTTCGCAAGTAAAAAAAGCTTGCCTTGATAAACAGTTAGATAGCTCTCTAGTAGATCGATTGCTAGAGGTTGATGAAAAAAGGCGTACTTTAAAACAAAAAGTTGACAGTATTAGAAGAGAAGTTAATGAAAATGCAGAAAAAATTAAACAGCAGGTGCATCAAGGGGGTGAGCCAGACTCGAAGCTAATCAAAACAGGCAGGCAATTTAAAGAGCAGTTAAAACAAGTTGAGCCAGAATTTAAACAAGTTAGTTTAAAGTTTGAATCTTTGATGCTAAAAATTCCTAATGTTCCGGCTGAGGAGGTGCCAGTGGGAAAAGATGCAGCTAGTAACAAGGTTGTTAGGCAGGTTGGTGATAAATCTCAATTTAATTTTACTCCCCTATCTCATGAGAAGGTAATGGAAAATTTAGATTGGCTTGATATTCAACGAGCAGTAAAAATAGCAGGGTTTAGGTCTTATTTTTTAAAAAATGAAGCTGTGTTGCTAGAACGGGCTATTTTACGCTACGCTTTGGATTTTATGATAAAGCAAGGGTTTAGTCCGATGACTGTTCCAGTATTAGTTAATCAGGAGGCATTGATTGGAACGGGTTATTTTCCTTGGGGAGAAGAAGATCATTATAAAACTCAAGATGATAAATATTTAACTGGTACAGCTGAGGTGGCTCTAACAGCATATTATATGGGTGAGACTTTAACAGAAGATGATTTACCAATTAAAATCGTTGGCACGTCTCCCTGTTTTAGAAGAGAAGTCGGATCATATGGTAAAGATACTCAAGGGATTATCCGAGTGCATCAGTTCAACAAGGTTGAGCAAGTTGTCTTAACTGTTGCTGATGAAAAGCAATCACGGCTTTGGCATGAAAAAATGTTGAATTATAGTGAAAAATTATTGCAGGAACTAGGTTTAGCCTATCAAGTGGTAATGATGTGTACAGGTGATATTGGTGCTGGTCAGCGTAAAAAATATGACATAGAAACATGGTTTCCTGCGCAAAAAGCATATCGAGAGACTCATAGTGCTAGCTATTTTAATGATTTTCAAACTCGAAGATTAGGAATAAAGTATCAGGCAAAAGATGGTACCAGTAAATTCGCTTATTCGCTAAACAACACAGTTTTGGCCACTCCTCGTTTATTGGCTGCAATAGTTGAAAATTATCAAAAGGCAGACGGTTCAGTTGAGATTCCTCAAGCACTTCAACAATATTTGTAAAATTTGCCATGTCTTTCTTGCGAAATTGGAGTTAGAATATCTTTTATGTTTAAATTTATCTCAAATATTTTTGATGAGAACAAGCGTAAACTTGATCGCTATCAAGTTATCGTTGAGCAAATCAACGAGCTAGAGCCAGTTATAAAAAAAATGGATGATCAGGAACTAGCAGCCCAAACTGATAAGTTTAAACAAATCATTCAAAAATCATTTCAGGAAAGCAATTCTTTAACTAAAGAAGAATTACAACTTAAAGAGAAAGAAGTTTTAGACCGCCTTTTACCAGAAGCATTTGCTACTGTTAGAGAAGTTTCTCGTCGAATCACGGGGATGAGGCATTTTGATGTCCAACTGCTAGCAGGAATTGCAATTCATAATGGTATTATTACTGAACAAAAAACTGGAGAAGGAAAAACTTTAACTGTTACTTGTCCGCTCTATTTAAATGCTCTTTTGGGTAAGGGATCTCATTTGGTAACAGTTAATGATTATTTGGCTGAAATTGGTGTGGGTTGGATGGGTCCCATTTATCACTTTTTAGGATTGTCTGCAGCAGTTATTGTGCATGATGAGTCAAAACTTTACGATCCAGAGATAGATAGCGAAGAGCGTGGAGACGAACGTTTGGAGCATTTTCAGCAGATTACTCGTCAGGAAGCATATTTAGCTGATATCACTTATGGAACAAATAATGAGTTTGGATTTGATTATCTAAGAGATAATATGGTTCAATCTGTTGATCAGTTAGTGCAGCGTAGAAAAAACCCTCATTTTTTTGCAATTATTGACGAGGCTGACTCCATATTGATTGATGAGGCCAGAACTCCGCTGATTATTTCAGCTCCAGATACGGAACCAACTCAGAAATATTTTGAATATGCCAAAATGGTTAAATCCTTAACAAAGGATCAAGACTATACCATTGATGAAAAGGCCAGGACAGCGACCTTAACAGATCTTGGGGTTAAGCGATTGGAGAAAAAACTCAACGTTAACAATTTATATGAAGAAGATTTTTCAATTATTCACCACTTAGAGAGTGCGCTGAAAGCAATGACGGTCTTTCAAAGAGACAAAGATTATATTGTCCGAGACAACGAGGTTATTATTGTTGATGAGCATACTGGGCGCTTAATGTATGGTCGACGCTATAGTGATGGCCTTCATCAGTCAATTGAAGCTAAAGAAGGAGTTCCAATTCAACAGGAGTCAAAAACACTGGCTACTGTTTCAATCCAGAATTATTTTAGAATGTATTCAAAATTATCTGGTATGACTGGAACAGCTTCTACAGAAGCTGATGAGTTTAATCAAATTTATCAAACAGATGTTGTAGTTATTCCTACTTACAAGCCAATTACTCGTGATGATAAGCCTGATGTAGTTTATAAAACTCAAGCAGCAAAACTGTCAGCTATTGCCAGAATGGTTGAGAAGATTCATGAAACTGGCCAGCCAGTTTTAATCGGCACTCGTTCTATTGAAAACAACCAAATAATTTCGAATTTTCTAAAGAGAAGAGGGGTAAAGCATAATATTTTAAACGCCAAGAACCATGAGAGGGAGGCATTTATTATTGCTGATGCTGGAAAAAAGGGCACAATTACTGTTGCAACTAACATTGCAGGTAGAGGTGTAGATATTATTTTGGGAGGAGCCAAGCCTGAATTAAAAGATTATCGTAAGGAAAAAAGAACGGACAAGCCAGGAAAATTGCCTAAGAAATATCAGGGATTAGATTTACCGCCTTCAATCAACCCTGCCAATTATGATCTAGAAGGTTATAAAAAAGCTGTAGATAAATGGCGTTTGGACAATAAAGAAGTCATTGATGCAGGGGGTTTATTTGTGATTGGTTCTGAAAGACACGAGTCTAGGAGAATAGATAATCAGTTGCGTGGTCGTTCTGGCAGATTGGGAGATCCTGGGGCTTCTCAGTTTTTTGTTAGTTTAGAAGACGAGATTATGAGAATTTTTGGAGGTGATCAAATCTCCAAAGTTATGGATTTTTTAAAGATCAGTGAGGATCAACCGATTGAGCATTCAATGATTAGTAAGTCAATTGAATCTGCTCAAGTAAAAGTTGAAACTTTCTTTTTCGATCAAAGAAAGCGTTTGGTTGATTTTGACGATGTCATGAATAAGCATCGAGAGATCATCTATCGTAGGCGTCGCCGATTACTGGAGCTGTCAACTAGAGAAATTGAAGAACAAGATTTAGAAGATAATTTACACTCCTCTGGCTCGGAAGAAAATGGCCATCATCAAGATTCTCTTCATCAAGAAATTTTAGCTTATATAAAAGAAGAAATTGACGTCATTGTTAATCGTCATGTGTCTCTAGAATCAACATATTCTGAGGATGATATTAATGCTTTGGTTAATGAGTTTGTTAAAATTGTTCCTTTTGATGACGTTTCTCAAAAGCAAATTGAAAAAAAATTACTATTAAACCCAAATCCAGACACAGCAACTCAAGAATTGAATGATATCGTCACCCAAGTATATCAATCTAAAGAAAAAACTCTTGGACATGAAGTGATGAGACAACTTGAGCGCTATGTAATTCTGTCTACTATAGATGAGAAATGGATTGACCACTTAGATCAAATGGAAGCTCTTAAAGAAGGGATTTGGCTTAGAGGTGATAAAGATACAGTTTTATCAGAATATAAAAAAGAATCATTTTTACTTTTCGAGGATTTAATTGGGACTATTGATTCTACAATTACTCACAGAATATTTAGGGTACAGCCGGCAAGAAGAGATTCTGTTATTGCTCAGCAACTGCTTGATCAAGCTCAGTATCAAAAAGAAGATGTTAATGAGCCTTTAGCCAAAGAGGTGGCGGATGCTCAAACTCCCACAGGAGTTCTTGCACCAAAAACTACTTCTGGTTCAGCAGCAGATTTGGCTAAAGTACTGAGTAAGGCTGGTTCGGTTAGCAATCCCACCAAAGGAACACAAAAGGCTAAGGTGGGTAGAAATTCTCCTTGTCCATGCGGTAGTGGATTGAAATACAAGGAATGTGGTTTGATCAACTCTCCTCAACATACTGGATAATTTTATTTTATGCCGGAATTACCTGAAGTAGAAACTGTTAAACAACGTTTGCAATCTTTGATTAAAAATCAAAGGATTATGCAGATTAGAATCTTACACCATAAAAGTTTTATTGGCAGTAAAAATAAGATTGTCGGAGCTAGGGTAAAAAAAATTTCCAGAAAAGCCAAGATTTTACAAGTACATTTAGACAATGGGTTAAATTTATTAATTCATTTAAAAATGACTGGTCAGTTAATTTTTATGAATAATGATATAAAGATTGGAGGCGGTCATCCTACTGCTGATTGGGTTGCTGATCTTCCTACAAGTCATACTAGGGTTATTTTTAAATTTAAATCAGGAGCAAAATTGTTTTTTAATGACATGAGAATTTTTGGCTGGATAAAAATTTTAGATGATAAAGAAGTAAGTCAGGAGCTGAGCAACTATGGTCCAGATGCAATAGATAAAAGTTTTAACCAAGAATATTTATTTGAAAAGCTAAAAAGTCGTAGTATCTCCATTAAACAAGCAATCATGATTAGTGATATTGTTGGTGGTGTGGGCAATATTTACGCCTCTGAGGCTTTATTTGTAGCAGGAATTGATCCAACTAGGCCGGCTAAAAAATTGTCAAAACAGGAGGTAAAAAAGTTAGTTAAAGTTATTAAACAAGTTGTAAAAGAAGCAATTGAATTTAAGGGTACTACTTTTGATGGCAAATTTGTGGATGTTAATGGTTTGTCCGGAAATTATCAGAAAAAATTAAAAGTTTATGGTAGAGAGGAAAAGCCTTGTCCCACCTGCGGTGAAAGGATTAAAAAGATTCAATTAGGAAATAGGGGTACATACTATTGTCAAAGCTGCCAAAAATAATATGAAGAGACAACTTCAACTAGCTGTAACAGTTTTTTTACACAATAAGGGTAAATATTTGGTCTTGCACCGTCATAATAATAAAAAAGTTGATGCTGGAAGACTAAATGGAATTGGAGGTAAGGTTGAGGATAATGAAACATTTTTAGAAACAGCAATTAGGGAAACAAAAGAAGAAACAGGTTTCAGTGTTGACGAAAGTTGTATGAAGTTTTGCGGTTTGGTTAGAACTAGAGGCGGTTATCCTGTTGATTGGCTAGTTTGTTTTTTTAAAGCAAGTGTTCCCACTAATAAAGTTCCAGTAGGGAGTCAATGTAGGGAGGGAAAATTTTTATGGCTAAAACCTGAGGATCTATTCACACAGGGAATTGAGTTAGTAGACGACTTGCATTATTTGTTTGAAAAAATAACTTCAAATAAAAAAATATTTTTCGCTAATATCCGCTTGAATGATCAGGAAAAGGTTGAAAAAATAAAGATTAGTTACTCGCCTTTTGACAACTTAACAACTCCTTAACTTTGCTCATTAAATTATGGCTGGTAAGTCCATATTTCGCTTTTAATTCTTGGGGACTACCCGATTCTCCAAAAGTGTTTTCTACCCCAACCATAGCAAACTTGATTTCGTTTTTTATTGATTGGTTTATATTTTTTGAGAGAACTTCTGCCACAGCTGAACCTAATCCGCCATGTATTTGATGGTCTTCAGCTGTAATTACTACTTTAGTTTCCTGAGCGGCTTTAATTATGACTTTGGTGTCTAGAGGCTTAATAGTATGCATGTTGATCACTCTAACGGAGATATTCTCAGTTGCTAGTTTTTGTGCTGCCATGAGAGCTTCATGAATCATTGTTCCACAGGCGATAATTGTAGCGTTGTTTCCTGGATGCAATGTTTGTGATTTACCAATGGTAAATTTTAAATTTTGAGTAATAGTGGGTAGTTTAGGCCTTGTTAATCTGAGATATGCTGGCCCTTGATCATTGGTTAGAGCATGAACAGCTTGAGTTGCCTGAAATGAGTCAGCTGGTTCGACGACCTTCATGTTGGGTAGAGCTCTCATGATAGCAATATCTTCAAGTGCTTGGTGGGATGCCCCATCAGGTCCGGTAACTAACCCAGCATGTCCTCCAACAATTTTTACATTCAATTTTCCGTAAGCAACTGAGACTCTGATTTGATCCCAGCTTCTGCCAGGGCTGAAAACTGCAAAACTAGCAGCAAAAGGTATTTTTCCAGCCAAAGCAAGACCAGCGGCGACGCCTATTAAATTTTGTTCTGCCACTCCAACTTGAATAAAGCGATTAGGAAATTTATCTTTAAATTGGTTTAAGCGCATTGATTCTGTGAGGTCAGCGCACAAAGCAAAAACATTAGGATTTTGCTCAGCTAACTCCAGCATGCCTTGACCAAAACCATCTCTAGTGGCTGCTTTCTGGTTTGTATTTTGTTGTTTTGAATTCATATGTTACAGATTTCTTTTCAATTCACTAATAGCTTGTTTGGCTTGTTCTTGAGTTGGGGCTTTGCCATGCCAGCTACTATTGCCTTCCATAAAACTCACCCCCTTTCCTGGAACTGTGTGGGCGATAATGGCAGAGGGTTGTTTATCTTGCTTGGCCTGTTTTACTGTTCTAATAATTTTTTTAAAATTATGCCCATCCATTTCATAAGTTTTCCACCCAAAAGCTTCAATTTTTTTTACTAGATTTTCTAGAGGCATTATTTCTTCCGTATTTCCTCCAATTTGAATCATGTTGCGGTCAATAATTGCAGTTAAGTTGCTTAAGTGGTATTTGGCAGCCAACATATAAGCTTCCCAGGTTTGTCCTTCTTGTTGTTCTCCGTCACTAAGTAAGCAATAGATGTGGCCTTTCTTTTTATCTGATTTTAAAGCTATTGCTAAACCACAAGCTTGAGACAAACCTTGGCCTAGTGGCCCGGAACTTATTTCAATTCCTGGAGCAGAATTTAATAAAGGATGTCCTTGTAGTGGGCTATTAATGCGTCTTAGAGTTTTTAATATGTTGTCAGAAAAATAACCTGATTTAGCTAAGGTTACATATAAAACAGGACAAATATGGCCGTTAGACAGCAAAACATAGTCTCGGTCTGCCCAAATTGGATTTTTTGGTCTGTGGTTAACTAAATTAAAATATAAAGCTGTGAAAACATCTGTCATTCCTAAAGCACCAGCTGGATGACCTGATCCTGCTCTAGCTATCATTTCGATAACATCGATTCTAATTTCAGTAGCAATTTTCTTTAATTGTTTAAAGTTAACTTTTTTACTTTTTTCTGTAGCAAGAGGAATGTTCATCAAAATAAATTCGCAAATTGATATTAATAATAGATATGAGCTCATTTCTGAGGGGTTTTACCCCTCAGCGTTTTGTCTTGCTTTGCAAGATCAAAGCCTGCTCCCTTTGCTTTAAGGGGTATTAGACCCTTAAAGCTCCACTAGGGGGAATCCCCCTAGAACCCCCATTCTGATTTGTCTTTTCCACTCAGCAAGAAAGGCTGGCGGGTTATTTAATTAAAATAAATGTAGCAAATGATTTTTAATTAAGCAATTCTTGGATTTGTTTCTCAAGCTTTGGTGTATATTTGACTGTATAGGGAAGCCTGATTTTTCTTGGGCTACCTCCATTAGGAATTACGACCATAACTTGATCTTTACCTGGATTTGATTTTAATAGCTTACCAAGTTTTTCCAAAGTTTTTTTACTTGTTTTTCTGGGAATAAAAATTTGTTGATAATCTTCTTCTTGATTATGATTTATCGTTTGTTCTTGAGGGGTGGTGATTTTTTCAACAATAAAATTAAGCTCTCCCTCTCTAAGATTAATCTTACCTTTAACCAAAGCTACTCTTTCTTCTTCTATTAGGTGTTTGTATTGCTCATAAGTTTTGGGAAAAATTACAAACCGAATAGAGCCTGTTTGATCTTCTAAAACACCAAAGCACATGTCTTGATTTCTTTTTCTGGTCTTAACGTGTCTAATTTTACTCATCACTCCCCCAAGTAAAAAGGATTGATCTATGTGAATATTTGGATCTATATCCTCGATTTGCTTATTAGCTAATTTATTAATTGTTTTTAAAGAATCTGCTAAAGGATGTTCAGTTAGATAAATTCCTAGTAATTCTTTTTCAAATGACAGGAGCTCTTTTTTAGGGTATTCAGGAATTTGCTCAAAAGTGTCTTGAATATCTGTTACGTCTTGTGCAACGTCGGCAAATAAATTGTCTTGTCCAGTCTGTTCAGTTTCAAACGAAGCTGCAGTTTGACGGATTTCTTCAAAGTTTTCCAGCATACTAGCTCTTGTCCCAAAGCGATCCATGGCTCCAACTTTGATTAGGGATTCTAGAACTGTTTTGTTGACTTTTCGCGTGTCAGTTAAGTGAATAAACTGAGTAAAAGAAACAAACTCGCCGTGTTTTTCTCTAGTACTCAAAATATTTTCAATGGCTGCTGTACCGATATTTTTAACAGCACTCAGGCTGAAACGAATTGCCTGTTTGTTGAGGGAGCTTGCATGTTGTTCAATAGTGAAGTCCTTTCCAGATTTATTAATATCTGGAGGAAGAATTTTAATACCAAGATTTTTACTAGCTTCAATCGCAATAGCAATTTTTTCGTCTGTATTTGCTGAGTGAGAACTAGATTCAACACTCATTAGAGCTGTCATATACTCAACCGGATAGTTGGCTTTTAAATAAGCAGTTTGATATGAAATCATGCCATAACTAGCTGCATGAGATTTATTAAAGCCATAGTTAGCAAATGCTTCGATAAACCCCCAAACTTTAACTGCTGTTTTTTCTTGGTAGCCCTTTTTAACTGCTTGTCTTATGAATCTTTTTTTGTTTCTATCTAGAATTTTCTTTTTTTTCTTGCCGATGGCCCTTCGTAAAATATCAGCTTCTCCTAGGCTGTATCCAGCCATAATGTGTGCAATTTCCAGAATTTGCTCTTGATAAACCATAATGCCATATGTTTCCTCCAAAACACCTTTTAAAGATGGATGTGGATAGGCTACAGATTCTGGATTATGTTTTCCTTGAATAAACTGAGGAATTAACTCCATTGGCCCTGGCCTAAATAATGCTAGCATAGCTGTAATATCTGAAAACTGAGAGGGCTTTAAATTACGGGCTACTCTTCTCATGCCAGCAGACTCTAGTTGAAAGATACCTGTTGTCTCACCACTACTAATAAGTTCATAGGTTTTTTTGTCATTTATAGGAACTTTGTTCCAATCAACCTCAATTTTTTTATGTTTTTTGATTAAATTGATAGCAGATTGAATGGTTGATAAGTTCCGCAGTCCTAAAAAGTCAAATTTGATCAGTCCGATTGCGTCATCATTAACATTGCAGTCCAGAGAGTACATGTCGTATTGGGTGACAGTAGCTTCAGTTTTACTATCTTTTTGGATTGGGGTATATTCTTGCAGTGGCTTATCGGCGATGACAACAGCCGCAGCATGAACACTGCTGTGGCGAACTGTTCCCTCTACTCTGCTTGCTAGATCTAGCAGCTTTTTAAACTTATCTTGTTTGTAATATTCGGATAATTCTGGAACTGTTTTTATAGCTTGTTTAATTGATGTTTTTTTTTGTGGATTGTTGGGAATAAGTTTTGCCACCCTATCAGGATCTTCATAAGGCAAGCCCAAAACTCTACCAATGTCTCTAATAGCACCTCTAGCCTCCATTCTTCCAAAAGTTATGACATGACCTACTACATCGTGTCCATATTTATTAGCTACATATTGAATCACTTCATCTCGTCTGTCGTCTGCAAAGTCAATATCAATATCGGGTGGTGTAGGTCTTTGTGGATTTAAAAAACGCTCAAATGGTAGTCCATGAGCAAAGGGGTCAATAGTTGTAATGTCTAGTCCATAAGAAACAATGGAGCCAGCAACGCTACCTCTGCCCGGACCGACTCCAATTTTGTTATCTTTGGCCCATTTTACAAAATCATGAGTTACTAAAAAGTATGTGTCATAGCCCTTTTCATGAATAATTTTAAGCTCGTATTCCATGCGATCCTTGATTTTAGGGGTAATCTCTTTAAATTTGGATTTAAGTCCTTTTGTAGTTAATTTTCTTAAGTAGGAATCTTCAGTTTCAGCTTTTGGAAGAGAGAAATTAGGAAAAATAAGTTGTCCTGTTGGAATTTTGACTTGACATTGCTCTGCAATTTTTAAGGTATTTTCAACTGCTTCAGGAATTTCTGAAAATAAACTCTCCATTTGTTCCGCAGATTTTAAATAATATTCAGGGGTATCAATCATTGACAGTCTATCCTTGTCAGAAATTAGGGTTCTAGTGCCAACTGCCAGTAGTGCATCCTGGGCTTCTGCATCATCTAAGTTTAGATAATGAACGTCATTGGTTGCGACTAACTTAACCTCAAATTCTCTAGCAAGCTTAATTAATTCTGTATTTAGTTTTTTTTGATCACTCAATCCGTGATTTTGAACTTCTATATAAAGACGGTCTGCAAAATTTTCTTTTAGAAGAGCAATTTTTTCTTTGGCTAATTTTATTTTTTTTTCGTGAATCAAAGAGGCAATATATCCATTAAAGCAGCCAGTTAAGACAATCAAACCCTGGCTGTGTTTAAACAAAGCTTCTTCATCGATTCTTGGTTTGTAGTGGTAGCCTTGAAAGTGAGCAATACTTACTAACTTCATTAAGTTTTGATAGCCAGTAAAATTTTGAGCCAAAATTGTTAAATGAAATTGGTCTTGCCCAGCTCTTTGTTGCTTATTTTTTAAACCATTTGCTGCAACATATACCTCACAACCAAGAATTGGGTTGATATCATTTTTTCTGCATAAATTATGAAACTCAACTGCTCCGTGCATATTACCGTGATCTGTTAAGGCCACGGCGGTTTGATTTTGTTCTTTGAGCTTGTTGATTAAATCAGGGAATTTTACTAGTCCATCTAGCATTGAGTATTCAGAGTGGAGATGAAGATGAACAAAATCAGACATAATATTTATCCACAACAATACTTTTACTGTATCAGATTATTGCGTTTTTTTTAAAGCAGTCAGTAAAGCTTGTCTTACTTGGTTGGAGTCGGCTTTTTTACCTAGTCGAGACATTACTTGGCCTATTAAAAAACCTATAACTTGAGTTTTGCCATTATAGAATTTTTTTACAGCATCCTGGTTATTTTCAATGACTTGATCAACTACTGGATTCAACTCATTTACATTTATTGTGACAGTTTGGTGGAGCTCTTTAAAAATGTTAATTACTTTTTTTGGATCCATTTTTGGAGTAACATTAATTTTTTTATTAATGATGTCACCAATAATTGCTGTTGGCTTAATATCTTCTTTTTTGCTTAATGATAGAATTTTTTCAGTCCAGCTAACAGTTTCACCATCTACAACTAACTGTTTAGAATATTTTGTATTGATGCCATATTCTTTTTGCCATCTTGAAATAATTTCATCAGGTAGCTCAGGAAGACTATCGTTGATCGTAGCAACTTCTTTTTGAGTAAAAACTATTGGTGGAATATCAGGCTCTGGGAAATAACGATAATCCTCTGCTTCTTCTTTAGTTCTTTGAGAAAACGTTTGTTGTTTGGCTGTATCCCATCCTCTGGTTTCTTGAGCCGGTATTTTTCCTTGATCCAAAATTTTAGACTGTCTGATTATTTCATAATCGATAGCTTGTTTTAAAAATCTAAAAGAATTAATATTTTTAATTTCTACTTTGTAGTTAGGCAGTTTTGTTGAACCCTTAGGAGCTAGGGAAATATTGGCCTCTAACCTCATGCCGCCTTGTGCCATTTTACAATCAGCAATATTAAGATATTTCATTAATGTACGTATTTTTTTACCGTATTCCTGTGCCTGATCGCCATTTTTTATATCTGGTTCGGTCACAATTTCTACCAAGGGCACTCCGCTGCGATTAAAGTCAATTAAACTAACAGGTTCATTATTAACAGTCTCGTGCAGTAGTTTGCCGGTATCTTCTTCTAAGTGAATTCTTCTGATTTTGATGTTTCCTTGTTGTGTTTGGATTTGACCATTAAAACAAAAAGGGATATCGTATTGGCTAATCTGATAGCCCTTAGCTAAATCAGGATAAAAGTAATTTTTTCGGTCAAATTTTGAAAAATGATTAATCTCACAATTAAGCGAAAGTCCTAGTTTAATTGTCCATTCAATGGCTTTTTTATTTGGTACTGGCAGAGCTCCGGGCAACCCCAGACAAACAGGGCAAGTATAAATATTTGGCTTTTCAGCATTGAACGGGTCGTTAACACAACCACAAAACATTTTTGAGTTTGTTTTAAGCTCAACATGTGTTTCTAGGCCAATAATTGGAGTATATTTGTTCATGAATTATTCCTCCAGCTATTCCAAGGCGTATTTTTTTCAAAAGCATCTGCTGCTCTTACCATTAAATCTTCTCTAAACATCGGAGCCATAATATTCAAGCCTAAATATAAATTTGTTTTTTCGTCACGATAACAGGGTACAGAAATTCCGGGCAGACCGGCAATTGAACTTGGTTCAAGCAACATATCTTCTAGTTCTCCAAACATAGCTGCCCCCTCTGATGAACCAATTTTTTTTGCAAAACCGGGAGAGGTTGGGGCTACTAAAATATCATATTTTTCAAATAATTTTTCAAAATCATTGATAAAAAGAGTTCTTACTTTTTGTGCTAAATTATAATATTGATCTGCGTATCCCTTACTTAAAGTAAATGTACCAAGCATAATTCTTCTTTTAGCTTCATCGCCGAAATTAGATCGGTCTAATCCATAGCGAATGCCATCAAATCTGGCGAGATTACTACTTACCTCTGATCTTTGCACCACAGTATAAACTCCAACAGCATAACGGGGATCTAGTGCTTGAGCAAATTCTACCTTGGCACCTAATTCTTCAAACACTTTGTATTGCTCCTGATAAATATCTTTAACCGATTCCAGTCCCTCTACATCCAAATACAGCACACCGATTTTAAGATTTTTTATCGCTTGGTTAAGTTCTTTGACAAGATTTTTAACTTCTTTTTTTGATGAGGTGGCATCGTTTGGGTCATGACCAGCAATAGTTTGATAGAGGATGACTGAATCTTCAACAGTTTTAGTTATTGGTCCAGGACTGTCAGTAGAAGAAGCCATAGCAATCACTCCGTATCGGCTGACACGGCCATAAGTTGGCTTAAAACCCACTGTTCCGCACCAGGCAGCAGGTTGCCGTACCGAGCCGGCTGTTTCACTGCCAATTGCGGCTAAGGTTAAATCTGCAGCAACTGCTGCAGCACTCCCGCCTGAAGAGCCACCTGGTAAATGATTTGTATTGCGGGGATTTAGCGTTCTGCCAAAATCACTAGTTTCTGTAGAGCTGCCGTGAGCCCAGGCATCTAAATTTGTTTTACCAACAATAACCCCGCCAGCTTTTTTAATTTTTTTGGTTACTGTGGATTCATAAGGTGATTTAAAATCCTTAAGAATTTTAGAGCTGGCTGTGGTCGGCATTTCCGGAACGCAAAAGTTATCCTTTACAGCTATTGGCAAGCCCTTTAGTTTAAGGTTAGTTTTCTTTTTAGCTTCCTTAAAAGGGTCTGGTGAGGTATTGAGATAAATATTAAGCTCTTTATTTTTTTCTTTAATAGAATTTAGCAGGTCCTGATATATGTCTGAGACTTGAATTTCTTTTTTATCAATTAATTCAAGGGCTTTGGCAATTGTAAGATTATTTAAATTTGACATGATTATTTTTCTAAAATTCTTGGCACCACAAAATAGCCTTTATGACTTCTTTCAGTATTTGCTAGTGCCCTTTCTTGAGTTAGCATCTTTTCTTTAGCTACTTCATCTTCACGCATTACATTAGTTAGTTGGGTTACCTGGTGTGTAGGCTCTACATTCTCAATAGATATTTGCTGCAGTTCATCAACATCTTTTAGTGTTTTTAGAAAATCATCAACAAGTTTTTTTGTTTCCTGAGTTGAGATAGGAATATTAGCAAGGTCTGAAATATGCTTAATAGTGTTTTGGTTAATTTTTGACATATTTTTGATACAGTCATAGATTATACAAAAAAAAGAACTCTAAGGCTTGTATTAAATTTTACTAAGCTATTCCCCTGAGCTTATTGACACGTTGAGAAATTGGAGGATGTGTTTGAAAAAAACTTGAAAACAGTCCAATAGCGTCATGGTGATTTTTTAGAGGATTAGTTATAAATAAGTGCGCTGTCGCCTTATTTGCTGATTCGAGAGGCTGTTTATCAATAGAAATTTTTTCTAAAGCTCTGGCTAATCCTTCCGGATTTTTTGTCATAGCAGCAGCAGTTGCATCAGACAGAAATTCTCTACTTCGTGAGAGCGCCAATTTTATTAGTTGGGCAATTAGTGGAGAAAGTAGAGCTAATAATATACCGGCAACAAGTAAAATTAATTGAATTTGGCCACCACTACCCTTATCATTGCTGCGTCGTCTGCCCCCAAACCAAGTCATTCTAAGTAGCCAATCTGAAAGCAGGGCAACCACCCCTACCAGTACCGTGACGATAGACATCAACAAAATATCATAGTTTTTAATATGAGATAACTCGTGGGCCATCACTCCCTCAATCTCTGCTCTATTTAGTCTGTTAAGTAAACCAGTGGTTGCACAAATAACACCATTTTCAGGATTTCTGCCAGTAGCAAAGGCATTTATGGCTTTGTCTTCAATCACATATAGCTTAGGCATTGGCATTCTCTGCCCAAGACATAAATTTTCAACTGTTGTGTAAAAGTCAAAATATTGACCTCTTGTTGCTGGTTTAGCATTTGAGATTGCTAAAATAATTTTGTCAGACCACCAATAACCAATAAATGAAGAAATCCCTGCAAAAATTAACGCCCAGGCGACAATACTAATGTCGTAGCCAAAAGCTAGAGTCATTAAGTAACTAGCTCCAACGATAAATAGAATAAAAAAGGCCACAATTACAACCGATCTGCGTTGGTTGCTACTAACCAATTGATAGTGAGTCATAAACTTTTCTAGATTAATCTGTTAATTTTGTTTGGTCAACTTAGACTAACTCAAATCAACTTTAGGTGATTTAGTTTCTTCTTGAGAAACTGACAAGTGTTTACCGCTGGTAGGAGTTTCCAATCCCTTTTGACGCTCAAAGCCAAACATGTTAGCTACAATATTGGACGGAAAAGTCACTAACCTTTGATTAAAGGCCTGAGTTAGATCAATAACACTTCTGCGGGCATAAGCTAATTTGTCTGCAGTATCTGTTAATTCATTCATGAATTTAATCACTGTTTGATCTGACTTAATTTCTGGATTACTTTCAAGAACTACTCTTAGCTGAGGAACAAGGTTTTGGATTTGATCAATAGCTTGGTCAATATCTTTAACCCGTCCAGTCTCCTCTGCTTGAACAACTGATTTTCTTGCATCGGTTAACATTTTAAAAATCTTTGTTTCCTGCTTCATATAGCCCTTAACAGCAGATTGTAAATTTGGAATTAAGTTTGCCTGTCTTTTGAGTTGATTGCCAATTTCTTGGATGCTAGCCTCGATTTGAGTTTTTAGTTTTTGTAAAGAGTTATATACAGAAACTATATAAAGAGCTAGTGCTATAAGAATGATTAAAATAATTGCTAAAGGTCCCATAAGAGCCTCCTTTTAATTGTTAGTTATCACTAGTATAATTGATTTGCCAATATTTGAGAATGGTAAATATTGGTTTATTTTTTAAGCTAGAAATTATTGGCAAATGAGTATTGAATATTTACAAAATTACTGTGGAAAAAAGGCCTGGAATTAGCTATAATTGAAATTTAAGTTTGAGCCCACAATTAATAGTAAGTTTTTTAAAATAATGTAAATTTAGGCCCCGTGGTGTAGTTGGTTAACATACTTCCCTGTCACGGAAGAGATCGCCGGTTCGAGCCCGGTCGGGGTCGCAGCTTAATATTTATTGACCTATTAAATATTTTGTTTATCGACTTTCATATGAGAACACTTGAAAGGCTTGATTTAACTGAAAAATCATCCTGGATACCAGATAATAGCGATGTTATAGCCCATCAATTAGGTCTAGAAACAGAAGATAATGAGGAGTTTGAGGTTTTTTTGGCTGAATTTATTCGGACAACGGTTATTAATTCAAGCGATAATTGTACGTCATTTTTAGCACCGCTTTGCATTAACCTGTTTTATGCTTCTAAAAGAAAGCGGGATTAGTTGATCGGCTCAACATCACCTTCCCAAGGTGAAAAAACGGGTTCGATTCCCGTATCCCGCTCAGCTTTCTTATTATTTTATATAATGGTTTTGGTTATTTAAAAAATTTATCAAAATGATCGAAGCCCCTTTTAGCACAGATACCAAAGAACAGGAATTAGGAAAAGATTCAATATTTGACATATTGGCTTCAGGACTTCAGTCTAAGCTTGAGGAGGCTGAACTTTTTACTGACCAAGAAGCTAAGGCAACTATTTTGGAGAATGTTAAACTAGTCATTAAATGCCTCAGCATTGATGATGAATTGTTGCGTAGTTGTTTAAGAATGCCCTTTTCAGGAGCTCCTGGAAAAATTGATTCAGTAGATCAAATTTTTTTAGAACAAATCGTGAGATTGATCAAAGTTTTAAACTCAACAATTGAAAACAATGATATTAGGGACTATCAGGGTTACAGGCTCGAATTTCTCTTACCCGGTGACATAGTTGAATTGTCCCCGGAAAAAATTATAAACATAGTTGCTATTTTTCCTACAGAGAAAGATTGGTTTAATGTTGCGCAGGATTTTCAATTCTCAGATAAAGGATTTAGTTTAAACCTGCAACACTTGAGTGGTAGAAATTTTTACGATAACCCCGCTTTTTATACATCAGCTAAAGAAGGCGTGAAAAAAAACGACCTTGTTAGACAAATGTTTTTGCCATTGAATTATTTTGTTGTACCAGTTAAAGATAATTATCCTAAAGGTACTTAGAGTTTATGCCATGTGACTTGTTTTTTAATTCTTTGTTATAGTTGTGTTTTAACTGTTGTTTTATCAAGATTGATAATATTTGGTAGAATGATGCTATCGGGTGGTTTTTGAAGCCAGGATAGCTCAGTTGGTAGAGCACCGGTATCGTAAACCGTAGGTCGTGGGTTCAATTCCCACTCCTGGCTCAAGATTGGTTTTAAAAGTTGATAATATTGGCTGAAGTTAACAATAATTAATATTTAATAATTTTAATAAAATGTCAAAAAAAAGAGTTACATCAAGACTGGCTAATAAACAAAGAAAAGAGCTCACTAAGCAATCGATTGTTTTAATTGCCCTATCAATAATAATTGGTTTATTGTTTCTATTAATCATTCTCCCTCATGGAGTTCGACTTTTCTTTAGAATATTAGATCAACAAGTAGATTTAACACAAAGGGAGGAAATAGCCCCGCTACCTCCAATGGCTTCATTGACTCAAGATATAACAAACGAGTCTCAAGTTGAGATATCTGGTTTTGGTGAAGCTAATTCTGTCATTAAAGTAGAGGTTAACAATAAATTCTCGCAAGAAAAAGAGACTAATGATTCAGGAGAATTTAAGGTTTCCATAGATTTAATTGAAGGGGAGAATATAATTAGGTTGATTAATGTTAACGAAAATGGAGTTGAATCTTCGCCAAGAATTTTTACTATCACTAAAGACACTAGCGCTCCAGAAATAATAATTACTCATCCTGAAGATGGAGCTGAATTTAAATTAAGAGAAGAGGAAATTATTCAAGTACAAGGAGAAACTAAACCCAGGTCAGAAGTTTACCTCAATGATCGGTTAAGCTACGCTGATAGTAATGGATTTTTTTCTATTCGCCATCAATTAAAAAGCGGAGAAAATATTTTAAGTATCAGAGTGGTTGATAGAGCGGGCAACGAGACTGAGAAAGAGATAATAGTTTATTATCAGTACTAATATTTTGATTTTTTTCTTTAGATTTTTATATTTGAAGCGCTAATATTAACATTAGTAGATTAATTGGTTCTGTTAATGTGAGATTAAACATTGAGTGAGCTAAAATCCCCAATATTAATAAAAAGTGCAGTGAGTTGTTGTGATAAAGGTTTTTGAAGAGTAAAAATAAGAAATATAAAAAAAGAGCCACTCCTATAATCCCTGTTCCTGTGAGAAGAAAGACAAACAAATTATCTGGAAAATTTGCATGAATAATTTGATCTGAAACTTCTAAATTAACTGTTGATACAAACAAGCCCTTTCCCATGATAAGATCATCAAAACTAATGTTTGCTAGAGCTTCTTGATTAACCTTAGTTCGACTGACCATAGTTTCTGTTCTAGACAACTGGACACCAAGACCACCCGGTCTAGGTAAAAATGGAATGAGCATGATGAATAAAGCAGTTAGTATTAAGAGTGGTTTTTTTACTTTAGCTGC
>Ga0334887_1002303_pt1 | contig 21643 bp, 21 predicted proteins | sample GraSluR1_MG_10_FD_207217 | JGI IMG/M metagenome (GOLD analysis project Ga0334887, IMG submission 207217) | Sludge microbial communities from methane-producing bioreactor in Wageningen University, Netherlands - Granular Sludge_18_07-R1 | ecosystem: Engineered > Bioreactor > Anaerobic >...
AAGGCTGAGAGCGCCGGTTCGATGGTGGTTCTAGTCGATCCCAGGAACACAAGTCAGCTATGTTCCAGGTGCGGTCTTAAAGTGCCGAAGTCGCTATCGGATCGGGTCCATGGATGTCCTCAATGCGAGCTGATCATGGACCGTGACGAGAACGCGGCGATAAACATTTTGAGACTGGGACTACAGTCTCTGCCAAAAGCTAGAAGCCCCGCCCTTCAGGGCGGGGAGTAGTCACAAGCTATCAGTAAACTACCATCACCGGAACCTTCGAGTTTCGGACGACCTTCTCGGCGACGGACCCCAGGAGGAACTTGCTGAGGCCGGTGCGGCCGACGCTCCCCATCACCACGACGTCCATCCCCTCAGATATCTTGAGGATCTCTTCGGCGGGGTTGCCCTCGACCACCTTCTTATCTACGGGAACGCCGGCGGCCTTCGCCGACTCTTCGACGGAGCTCGTCGCCTTATCCCCCTCCGCCATCATCGACTTCCTCAGCCCCTCCAGGACGTCGTCGGCGATATTGAAGCTGACGTCGGAGAGGGCTCGGTTCGGATCGACGACGTAAACGGCGGTCACCGTCCCGCTGGACAACTTCGCAAGATCAATTCCCTTCTTTGCAGCCCGGACGCTGTGCTCCGATCCGTCGGTTGCGATCAAAATCTTTTCGAACATTTCCTTCACCATTGACTGTTACGTTATCGTCCTTGATAAGCTTTTCTCCAAATTATCCTCCTTCGAGAGACGCGATATGAACGGAAAATCTTCATAATGGCTATATAAATCAAAAAAAGGAGCGATGGCTCCGGTCCTCCACCGGTGCCAAAGCCGCCTTTCAACTGCCTTTCATCTATCTCTTCCGCCTCACCTTCAGGACCATCCTCTCTTTGCCGACGACCTCGACCATCTCGCCGGCCTCGATCGGCTCCTCGGAGACGGCGACCCAGTACTCGCCGTTGTACATGACGTGCCCCCGGGGGTCGATCCTGTCCAGGGCCTCTGCGACCTCCTTCTCCATCCTGGCGGAGTAGGTGGGCCTCCTCCTCGCCTCAGCCACCTTGTAGATGGCGAAGACGAAGAAGAGCCCCATGACTATCGACGGGACGAGGAGGGCGATGAGGGCGTCCATCTTGTACTCGGCGGGGGTGGACCACTCCGGCGAGCCTATGGGTACGAGGAGGACAGACCCGATGATCATGCAGGCGAGGCCTGCGGCCCCCAGAAGGCCGAAGCCGGCGCTGTTCAGCTCCACCAGTAGGAGGACGACCCCCAGGATGATGAGGAAGACCGCCCCGATGTTGACGGAGAAGCCAAGGCCTATGAGCCCCAGGGCGAGGACGATGACGCCGACGAGCTCAGCGCCCATCCCGGGGTTTGAGAGGCCGAAGATGAGGGCGTAGAGGCCTATGATGAGGAGGAGCCCCGCCAGGAGCGGGTCGGATAGGATCGAGAGGATCTGGAGGCGCAGGCCCGGCTGGAAGTGGACTATCTCGGCGCCGCTCGTGGCGAGGGTCCTGTTCTTCGCCACGACCCCGTCGACCTCCTCCAATAAAGCCTCGATGCTCGGGCTGATGAACTCGATCACCCCGAACTCCAGAGCGTCCTCGGCGTTGAGGTTTAAGTTCTTTGTGACGAACTCCCGGGCCGCTGTGACGTTCCTCCCGTTGATCCGGGCCCTCTCCTCGGCCAGGGCCACCACGGCGTTGATCACCTTGGAGTCGTTGACTGCCTCCGTTCCCATCGGCCCGATCTGGACAGGCTGGGCAGATCCAATGATCGTCCCCGGCACCATCGCCGCTATGTCGGAGGCGAGGAGGAGGATCGTTCCGGCACTCCAGGCGGTGGCGCCGGAGGGGTAGACGTACCCGATGACGGGAAGGCTCGTCCTCTCCATCAGCCCCGCGATCTCCTTCGTCTCGGCGAGCCCCCCGCCGGGGGTGTCGAGGGTGATGATGATCGCTTCGCAGCCTAGTGCCTCAGCCTGGAGGATCGCCTCGGCGACGATCTCGTCGCTCGCAGGGGTGATGGCACCGTCGAGGGCGACGACCATCACGGACCCCTGTCCCAGGGCTGCGGCCGAAAGTGAGAAGAGAAGAAGGAGTGCGGCCATAAAGAGGGCTGGGATGGGGGGATGGGCTTCCAAGACCCCTGTGGCCGGGCGGGAGGGGCGGCCATCCTGGCGGCATCCTCCCCCTATAAGCTTCGAATCTGGTCTATTCATCTCTCCCCGAAGGCCTTTGTTAGCCCCGCGACAGCTCCCGTCTGCTGGCCGACCTCGCCCCCGGAGGTGACGACGATCATGTTCTTCTCCCTGGAGATCTCGGCGAGAGTCTGTAGCTCCCTCAGCTTGATGGCGACAGGGGCGTCCTGGTAGAGCTTTGCAGCCTCCACCATCCTCGCAGACGCCTGGAACTCTCCCTCCGCCAGGATGATCCGTGACCTCTTCTCCCTCTCGGCCTCGGCCTGCTTTGCTATCGCTCTGAGCATCGACTCGGGGAGGCTGACGTCCCGGAGGGTGACGGCGGTGATCTTGATCCCCCAGGGGTCGGTCTGCCTGTCGAGGATCTCCTGGAGCTTGACGTTCAGCTCTTCGCGCTTGGAGAGGAGGTCGTCGAGCTCGATCTCTCCGAGGACGTCTCTCAAGGTCGTCTGGGCAAGGAGGCTCGTCGCCAACCTGAAGTTCTCTACCTGGATGACGGCTCTATCCGGCTCCACGACCCGATAATAGAGGATGGCGTCGACGGCGACGGTGACGTTGTCCTTGGTGATGACCGCCTGCTTCTGGACGTCTATCGTCACGACTCGCAGGTCCATCGTCATTGCCTTATCAATGATCGGGATTATTATCGTGATGCCCGGACCCTTGATCCCGCTGTAGCGGCCAAGCCTGAAGATCACGAGCCGTTCGTACTCCCGGGGTATCCTGATCCCCTGATAGAGTATGAACAGAACTATCAGCAGAGGTACAAGACCGACGGATAATATGTCTACCAAATTAACACCCTACAAAGGTTGAGCCTCGAACGTTTAAATAACCGACGGAGGAAAAGGGGGCTTCCACCGTCGAAACGGAGATGAAACAAAAAAACGTATAAAAAATAAAAGGGTGCGGAATCTCCCCCCTTCGGAGAGGGGCAGAGGCGAGTCTACTTCTTAAACTCGGTATATCCGCACTTTCCGCAGGCTAGCCGGTCGTCGTGCTCTCCGAGGAAGACGCCGTTGCCGCATCGTGGGCAGACCTGCTTCTTCCTCTTTATCGCCTCGCCGCTGACCTCATAAAATTGGTGGACCGCCATCTAACTCGACCCCTCTACTCCTCTGTCCCGGCGGCAGGGGCGGGGACGTTCCTCGCTACTACGTAGGCCCTCTCCACCTCTTTTGCCCTCTCCTCGCTCTCGTAGATCTTGGCGTACCCCATCGTCTCACGCTTTCCGAACTCGGACTTGAGGCTGTCGACCATCACGAGCCCCACCTTGGAGTTCATGGTGGCTGCGATCTTGTCGATGACGCTCTTTCTGGAGGGGGTGGGGCCGTCGTGCTCGACTACGAACTTGACCTCTCTCCGATTCAAAATCGGGTTCTCTCTCTCCTCGGTGATCTTAATTTCCATCTAAATCCTCCACAATCATTCTATCCATGATGCTCTTGACGTATTCCTTCCTCTCGGGGGTCACCACCACGGCGACGCTCCCTTCGTTGGGCTGGCCGTAGACGACCGTCGACCCCAGGGGGGCGTATAGTATGGCGGGCAGCGTCGCAAGATCCTCCTCGCCGTCGACGACGATCTTACCCCTTCCGTCGCCGGCCAAAAGGTACCTCACCGCCTCGACCAGCTCCTGGGTGAGGGTTGCCGGGGGGTTATAGACCTCGATCTTCTCGTAATCGTCCAGGTCGCTTATGCCCTGTTGAACGTGATCTGCCACCGGCATCCGTTTCGTCATGTTGTCCACGATGCAGATGTCGGGCTTTCTGCCGGGAGAGGAGACGAGGCAGAAGGTGGTGACATCACCGACGGCGATCACCTTCGGCGCGGGGACGAGGAGATCCTGCATCGGTTCTATGCACTCCTGCCCCCTTCCCCTGTAGAGCCTGCCCAGGGGGGGTCGAAGCTCGGAACGGAGCTCTTCGGGGAGACGCAAGATCAACAAATCTATCGCACCTTCAGGGCGTACCTTCCTGGAAGGGTTATCCCCAGCTTCTTTGCCACCTCAGACTCTTTCGGGTCGATTATCACGACGTAACCGCTCCAGTCCTTGCTCAGGGAAGACGAACCGCAGATGGGACAGACCAGACCCTCGACTATCCTGTGACACTCCCTGCAAGCCTGTTCGGTCATTTCGATTCCGCCTCTGCCTCTTCTCTTCGCCGACCCGCCTCCAGCCACTCGATCTTTCCAAGGCCCGTCTGCCTCATGGTGAGGCCGATCTTGCTCTCTCTTGGCTCCTTCTCGTTGAGGCTGATGGCGATGATCCGAGCTCGAACCCTGTCGCCCTCTCCGAGTGATTTGTTCGAGTCTTTGCTGGCGAGCCGGGCATTCTTCTCATCGTACGATATATACTCGTTGGTGATCTGGCTGACGTGGAGCAGCCCGTCGAAAGGCCCGATCCCTATGAAGGCCCCGAACTTCACGATCTCCACCACCTCTCCCTCGACGATCTCCTGCATCTCGGGTTTGAAGACGATGGCATCGAAGGTGGCATTGTAATATATCGCCCCGTCTCCCGCCAGGATCCTCCCTTCCCCGATGTCGTCGACCCCCAGCACCGCGACGACGGTGCCCAGGACCTTATCAACCCTCGCCTCGTACTTGTTTCGGAGCGCCATCTCCACCGCTTCTTCGAGGGGATCTCCCATCTGGCCGGGAGGTATCCTGACTATCCCCTCCAGCTTCATCTTCTTATACATCAGAACTCCTTTCTATTTGCGATCTCCAGCCGTCGCCTCTGGCGCAGGTGTATAACGGTAACACCTCTAGTAGATAACTTTTTCTTCAGTTCCTTATCGTTGGTGAAGACAGCGGCTCCCGTTTTCAGGGCGAGGTCGAGGAGGGCCTCATCCGCCCCGCCGGAGGCCTCGACGATCTCACACCCCTCGGCGAGGAGCAGGCCGATCCGGGCAGCTATGCGATCCCGGCGGGAGTCGGCGAGGCGGGAGAGGGATTCGAGCTCCCGGAGGACGGGTCGGAGGACCAAGAACCTCCGATAGCCCAACCGTTCCAGCTCCTCGAAGACGTCCACCCCGAACTCCCCGGGGACCATCAGGCCGTTGGTGTCGAGGAGGACCTTCACGCGGTTCTATCACCTCTTCCCGAAAACGGCTCATCAGAGGCCAAAACGGATCATTTTTTTATGGTGCCGACGCCTATAAGACGCCACCGCGCGCCTATCCGCCTGCTGACGGCGACCCGGTCGCCGACGGCGGCGCAGACTGGCCTTTTAAGCTGGACTTCCACCATCCCCCCTTCTCGAGCGCTGGAGACGACCCCTACGGTGGTGGCGGTGCCGACGTTCAGCATCAACGGCTCGCTGGTGTGGATCGGCTCGACGTCAGCCTCGGAGGTGGCGCCTACGACCCTCTCCAGGAGCCTTATCTTCATGGTGAAGGAGTTCCAGACTGGAGGAAGTGTGCCCGGACCTCCTGCCACCTGCCCCACCAGGATGTCGCTTTTTGTGAGGGTTGGATCGAGGGTCGTTCCAACCCCCAGGAGGCCGCCGGGGGTCCCTTCCTCCTGGGTCCCACCCCCAGCCATCAGGGCCGTCACCTTGGTGTTGATGGGAACCCACTGCTTCCTCCCCTCCGACTCCACCGACCTTCCGGGCATTATCTCAATAGGGTCTTCGGGCCTGAGGACCCCCTGGATCAGGGTCCCTCCGATGACCCCGCCGACGATCTTATCGGGGAGGGTTCCCGGCCGGTTGACGTCGAAGGACCTGGCTATCTGGAGGAGGGGCGGCTTTTCTATATCCCTCTCCGGCGTGGGGATCGTCTCCTCGATGGCCTGGATCACCAGGTCTATGTTGACGTTCTGCTGGGCAGATATCGGGATTATGGGAGCGTTCTCGGCGACGGTACCCTTGACGAACTTCTTGATCTCGTTGTAGTGCTCGATCATCCTCTCCTTTGAGACGAGATCGATCTTGTTCTGGACGATGACGATCTTGCCGATGCCTGTTATGTCCAGGGCCATCAGGTGCTCCTTAGTCTGGGGCTGAGGGCACGACTCGCTGGCGGCGATTATGAGGACCGCTCCGTCCATGATGGCAGCCCCTGAGAGCATCGTCGCCATGAGGGTCTCGTGGCCGGGAGAGTCGACGAAAGATACGGTTCTGAGGGGCTCGCTGGGGGAACCGCAACCCGGGCAGGTCTCCTCCACGGTGTACGCCTCAGGCTCGGGGCAGTTGGGACATTTTCTGAAGGTCGCGTCGGCGTATCCGAGCCTGATGGAGATGCCTCTCTTCAGCTCCTCGCTATGCTGGTCGGTCCAGACCCCGGAGAGGGCCTGGACGAGGGTCGTTTTTCCGTGGTCGACATGGCCCACCATGCCTATGTTGACCGCCGGTTTTGTATGCAGTTTGGATTGGCTGGACAAATCGGGTCGCCTCTGATGATCTTGATGGCAACTTACAGGGAATGACTACTATTTAAATGCTCAGGGCTGGATGCCGACCCATCGCCCCTCCATCGGTGGGAAGGAAAAGACGAGGCAGAGGGGGGATGGAACCGACTGGTCCGCAAGATGGGATCAAAATTGCATTCTCGGAAAAGTTAAGGCGCATCTCCTAGACGTAACCCCTGCTGGCCTCGTTCAGTGCCATGACCGTCTCCCGTACAAAGAGGCGGTAAGATTCGATGGAGAAGGAGGACCAGCCCTCGAACTCTTCGTAGAGCTCGGCGCCGAAGGCGTCCTCCTCATCGTCCCCACTCTTTACGCCGAACCCTTCGAGATCCGAAAAATTATCCGAGAGGTATCTGAGAAGAGCCGTCTCGGCGTAGGGCTTGGGGACGACCGGCTGGGATTCGGATAGCTTCAGCATCAGTCTCTCCTCGTCGATGAGATCCTCCAGGGATACCTTCCTCTTCTCGACGGAGGTCTCGTGGGCCTGCTGGCTGATCTGGAGCTTCTCATCGGGGGAGAGCTTTCTCATCTCTGCGAACGCCTTCTGGTAGAGCCTCCCCATCTCAAACTCGTGCTCGAGAGCGTAGGCGAGGACCCTGTCGGAGGCCTGCCTCAAATATTCGGAGTTGAAGGATATGATGGAGAACCAGAGCCCTTCGAAGTAGTACCTCCGGTTCATCGCCACGGCGTAGTCGAGGGCCCCGGAGGAGGACGATCCCATGGAAGGAAAGAAGGTGACGGCGTCGGTCTCTACCAGGATGTATCCGTCCGCCTCATCGCCGCCGAGGCGGCGGATCCGGGCCTGGTCCGATAGCGGGCGAAATACCTTCGAGGGGTCTTTCATCTCCCGGTGCTTTCTGACGATCCTATCCCGATCCCCGGGATCTGCTCCGGCCAGGAGGGTGGCGACGTCCTGGGCGACCGAGACGAGCCATCTGCGGTACTCCTCTTCGAAGCCTTCCCGGTTAATCGGGTTCTCCTCCCTCGGGGACTTCTATCTTGTCCAGGATCTCTTTGAAGGATCGCCACTGGTCCACTGGTATCCTGATGCCGTTCTTAGACCAGCCGGTGTACCTCTCACTTTTGACGTACTCCCTGATGTCGATCCCGGCAGAGCCTTTAAACTCGGTCTTTCTGATGACCAGCTCCGTCGTCTCGCTCTTTTTTACCCTCCCGAACTCCTCGTCCAAGGTATCAGCTCCGGAGGTTATCTGCCGCCAAGCTATAAATATCGCGGCGTCAGCTTTATATATGACACATGTTATCATGGCCCACGTTAACATGAAGGAGAACTGGAATTGAGCGAGATCGGCAAAAGGGTGCGGATGGAGAGGATCATAGACCGGAACAGCGGAAACACCGTCATCATCCCCATGGACCATGGGATATCCGTCGGCCCCGTCAAGGGGCTCGTCAACCTATCGGAGATGGTGGACAGGGTGGCAGAAGGTGGCGCCAACGCCGTCCTCCAGCAGAAGGGGATGGTGAAGCACGGCCACCGGGGGTACGGCAGCGACATCGGCCTCATAGTCCATATGTCCGCCAGCACCGCCCTGGGCCCAGACCCCAACAACAAGGTCCAGGTCTGCATGGTGGAGGAGGCGCTGAAGATGGGGGCCGACGCCGTCTCCGTCCACATCAACATCGGGTCCGGGACTGAGGCGGACCAGCTGCGAAAGCTCGGCGGCGTCGCCGAGAGGTGCGACTTCTGGGGGATGCCCCTCATCGCCATGATGTATCCGAGGGGCGACAAGATCAACGATCCCAACGGCGTCGACGTCGTCGCCCTGGCCGCCCGGGCCGGAGCAGAGCTGGGGGCGGACATCGTCAAGACGAACTACACAGGCGACCCCGACTCCTTCCGGGAGGTCGTCGCCGGCTGCCCCGTCCCCGTGGTGATCGCGGGCGGCCCCAAGGCCGAGACGGACCAGGAGTTCCTCGAGATGATCCGCGGCGCCATAGATGCCGGAGGAAGGGGCGTCGCCATCGGAAGGAACGTCTTCCAGCACGAGAACCCGACGAAGATGACCAGGGCCGTCGCATCAATCGTCCACCACGACAGATCCGTCGAAGAGGCGATGAAGATCCTGATGTGATGTATAGATCCCTCCTCTTCTCCCAAGGGCGGCCGGAGGCGCCGGCGATAGCTGCGGGGGCCTCCTCTGACCCCCCCGCGCGGCCACCGCGGATCCGGAAGGCGGAGAGGTATCGGGGACTATAGCCCAAAAACGCGCCAGCCTTTCTAACCGGTCGAAGGACGAAGGCGATGCACAAGCTTTATATCATGGGAGCGGGTTTGGAGTCTGTCGCGCCCAAACCGGACGAAGCGGGGTGGGGTAGTCAGGAAATCCCGACGGGCTCATAACCCGTAGATCAGTAGTTCAAATCTACTCCCCGCTACCAAATTCAATTTTGATCTGGATTTAAATTCCGACGAATACGATCTTGTTCCCGCTCTCTGAACGTTGATCCGTCTCAAATCCGGCTCCTTCACCTCCAGGCCCTGAATATGAAATGTAGATGAATGGGCCGATGGGCCCATAATCATCAAGCCGGCTCCCTCTTTCTCCTCACTTCACCACAACGACGTTGCTCGCCCCCATGTGCTTTCGGTGGACGTTGTCCTCGAAGAGTCGGAAGTCGTATCTCCCCGGAGCCGAAGGCGCTCTGAAGGTCATGGTGCCGCAGGACCTGCCGCTCGTCCACTGCATGGCGAGCATGAACTTGTCGGGGCTCGTCATCTCGTACATCCCTATCGCCGATGCGGGCTTCGCCCCCCAGAAGGAGACGGTGATCGGCTCGCCGGGGCGGGCGGCCGCCGGCGAGGCCCTGATCCTCACCCCGGCGGAGGGCTTCACCTCCACGGCCCCGCTCTTCGCCAGGCTCTTTTGGCCGCCGTCCTCGAAGAGCCGGAAGTCGTAGATCCCCGCCGACGGGGGCATGGCGAAGGAGAGGGATCCGTCGCTATCTCCGTCGAGGTGCTCTCTGGAGATGGGGGAGTCGTCTCCCGACCCGGCGGCGAAGAGGCCGATCCAGTCCTCCTCAAAGCCGGGGGCGCCGCTGAAGTTGACGATGACGCCGTCGCAGGTGCCGGCGGAGGAAGTCGAGGCTTCCAGGGCGGGGGTCGCCACCTTGAAGGGGAGGGCGACGATCTCAATCCCCGAGCCGTCGAGCATCAGAAAGGCGTATGACCCCTCTTCTTCCGGGGCGGTGAAGGCGACGGTGCCCTTCTCGCCCTCCAGGGGCTGGTTTGATACGGCCGCCTCCGCCGGACCCGCCGCCGCACCGGTCCCGTCCTCCCCCTCGCCGGGACCCGGGGCGTGGAGGACGAGGACCGCCTGGCCAGAGAAGCTCCCGGGGGCCTTGAAGCCGAGGGGGATCTTCTGGCCGGGGGAGAATGTCGATCGATATAAGAAGAGCTCGAAGTCGCCGGAGACGGCCCTGTACCGCAGTACCGCATCCTCGGTGGCGACGGGGTATCCGTCGACGCTATGGCCGCCAGGGATCTTCAGGGGCGAGTCGCAGATCTCATCCCGGTCCCTATCCCTGCACCCCTCCTCGATGGAGTCGAAGTCGGAGTGATGGTTACCGATATTCCCGAGGTGCCAGAGGTTCTCGCCGTCGTCCTGGCTGTTCTTGCCGTTGTTGAGAAGCTCGTTTCCGAATATCCGGTTCTCCTTTCGGCCTGCGGCAAAGCCGATCTCGCTGACAGAGAGGACGGGGGCTTCGGACTTCGGCCTGTACTTTATCGATACCCCTCCGCCGTCAGACGCCGTTATGCTCTCGGAGGCGTCGCTTTTGGCGATGCGGATCCCTTCGCCGTTCTCGGAGATCCTGTTGTAGGATATATCGTTCTCCCAGGAGGCCATAAGGAATATCCCGACCCCGTTCTTCTCGACGGAGTTGTTGCTGATGGTGGCCCCACCAGCGGCCTGGAGGAGGATTCCGATGCCGTTTTCGACGACGAGGTTCTCCTCGACGGTGCACCCTTTGGCAAGGACCCTCACCCCGGCGTCCGTCTCTTCGGAGCCGGAGCCAAAGATCTCAAAGCCGACGATGGAAGCCCCCTCCGCCAGGAGGGTTACAGCAGACCCACTCCCACCGGCGGTGATGGAGGGGCTTGCGACCCCCTGGAGGGCGATCCCCTTATCCACCACCAGCCTCTCCCGGTAGACCCCCGCCTCCACCAGCACCACGTCTCCATCACCCGCACAGTCGATGGCAGCCTGGATCCTTTCGCCGGGTCCAACGGTAAGGGTGGCGCCAGCAGAAGCTCCCACCAAAAAGAGGGAGGCGGAGATCAATAAGGCGGTCACTAGAAGGCGGTGGCTTCGGGGGCGGTGGCCAACGCCATCGCCATCGCCATCACCTCTCCTCAAAGGAATGGGGTTTGAGCTTCTCACCATGAACCTCTCCGGGGAGCACCGGTTATAAAAGGTTGGCTCCTCGCCTCCAGGCGCGGTCAGATTCGTGAGGGCTGAGGCATTGTGGAAGTATGGAGAGGCTGAAGAGGAAGGCGGGTCCAAGGTTATATGGGGACAGAGTCCTTTGCCAGATCCGGATCGTCATTACGGCAAGAGTCCCCCCGGCTTTCGCGCCTCACTTGGGAGCCGATTTGTCCGACCTTTTGTGGGCGGCTATCATTTCACCAAAAGATTTTCTTAGCTTGGGGTAGAGATGGCATCAGGCGGGAGGCTTGATGAGCTCTAAGACCATCGTCTTCTTTTCGGTTATGGCCCTCTTACTGGCGGGAGCAGAGGCTGCCACCATCACCGTGGGCACCTCCGGGGCCGATCACGCCACGATTCAGGGGGCCATCGACGCCGCGAGCCCCGGCGACGTGGTGGAGGTGGAGGCCGGCACATATAGCGAGAACCTGGTGGTGAGGACCACCATCACCCTTCGGGCCGCCGGAGACGGCACAAGGAGGCCGATCGTCGACGGCCGAGGGCGGGGAAGCGCCCTCACAATCCTCGCCGACGGCGTCGAGGTCGAGGGTCTCATCCTGGAGAACGGGGGCTTCGGCTGGTCCGGCATCGAGGTGAGGTCGAAAGATAACCTGATCAGGAAAAACCTGGTCACCGACAACAGGTGGTACGGGATATACCTCGACGGCTCCACGGGGACGGCGATCGAGGAGAACGTCGTCTGGAATAACAAGTACGGGATCTGGATAAACGCCGGATCAGACGAGAACAGGATCGAGAGGAACGTCCTGGAGGCGAACGACAACTACAACGCCTTCGACCTGGGAAAGAACATCTGGGACGGAAACTTCTTCGGCGACTATGACGGTTCGGCCCCCACCTACGCCGTCCCCGGCATATCCAGCGTCGACTCCTCCCCTTCGGGGCCCGAGAGGGAGGGAAGCGGTCGAGGATGAGGCAAAGGAGCCTCACCAGGAGGAAGATGTCGATGCGGAAGCTGAGGAGGAGGCTGGGGACCTCGCCTCCGGCACCGACGACCTCCTCTCCGGCGAGGAGCTCCCCGGAGATATCGGCGCCGAGGGACCGGCCCCCCAGGACCCTGGGAGCTGGTCAGGCCAGAGCCTGGCCGACCTGGGCCTATCCCTCGGTGGCGCTCATCCGGAGGAGACGGAGGTGGATGAGACGGAGGTGGAGGAGGTAGAAGAGTTCGCCCAAGCCCCCGCCTTCGGAGACGCCATCGTAGACTTCGAGGTGGGGGAGGCGGCCCCTGAAGGACCCGGCGGAGATGAAGGAGATGGTGAGGCGATCGAAGACATCCAGGGGTCAGAAGAGATATCGTTGGATGCTTATGCCGCCGAGGACTGGCTCCGTCGGGGAGACGCCCTCACAGATGAGGGTCGTTACGCCGATGCCCTAGCCTCCTACGACCGGGCCCTGGAGATGGAGCCGGACTTCGCCGAGGCCTGGGACGGGAAGGGGGACGCCCTCATGATGACCGGAAGCTACGATAAGGCCGTCCGGAGCTACGAGAGGGCCCTATCTATCGACCCCGCCTCAGCGGAGAGCTGGTACCATAAGGGTAACGCCCTCCAGATGCTCCTCGGGTTCGAAGAGGCTCTCGGCTGCTACGAGGAGGCGGTGAGGATCGAGCCCTCCTTCGCCGAGGCCTGGAACAGAAAGGGGGTGATCCTGAACCGGCTCGGTCGATACTACGAGGCTCTCGAGTCCTTCGATAGAGCCCTCGCCATCGAGCCCGGATACGCCGCCGCCTGGAACAGCAAGAGCTGGGCCCACCAGATGCTGGGGGAGGCGCAGGCCGCCAAGGAGGCCTACGAGAGGGCGAGGTCTCTTGGATACCGCTGAACCATCCCTGGAGAACTCGATGGACGGCGATGGAGCCGTAAAGATGGTCGGGGGCAACGGCCTCGTCGAAGAGGTCGAGGCGCTCCGGCGGCTCCACGGCGACGCCATCTGCGACGCGGAAAAGTGCCGGGAGTTCAACCGGCGGATGTCGCAGCTCCTGATGGACCTGGAGAATACCGAGGAGTTCCGTCTCGCTGACCGGGTGATGGACGCCCTGGCGGTCTGCAGCCCCAAGACCGGCTCCCACTGCGACAACTCCGATAGGATGAAGGGGATCCTTGAGAGGCTCGCTGAGAGGGTGAAGGAGAGGACGGAGGAGATGGCGGGCGGTGGCGGTCCATAAAATGGGGTTATTGGGGGGGAGATGGCCGCATCTTCCACCGCCGGCCGGCACCTCCTCCGGCTCTGCTGAACCGCTAGATCTCCCGGAGGTCCACGATCTTCTTCGACTTCCCCTGGGTCCGGGGGAGGCTCCCCTTCTCCACCAGCTCCACCTTCGACCTGATCTTCATCACCGACTTAAGCTCCCCTTCCACCTTCCTCTGAAGCTTCGCAAGGTCAGCGAGCTCCCCGGTGAAGGCCATGTCGCTCACCTCCACCTTGATGGAGATCTCGTCGAGGGCGTGCCTCTTCCTGTCTACTACCACCTGGAAGTAGTCCCCGATCTCGGGGATCTTGAGGAGGACGTCCTCGATCTGGGACGGGAAGACGTTGATGCCTCGGACGACGAGCATGTCGTCGGCCCTTCCCAGGAACCGGTGGAGCCTGACGCTACTCCTTCCACAGGGGCATTGGTCCTCCATCATGTAGGTTACGTCTCCCGTATGGTACCTGATGAGGGGCATCGCCTCCTTGGTGAGGGATGTAAGGACGAGCTCGCCGCGCTCACCGGGGGCGCAGGCCTCACCATCAGGGTCGAGGATCTCCACCAGAAAGTGGTCCTCCCAGATGTGAAGGCCGTCTTGCTCCTGGCACTCGAAGGCAACCCCCGGACCGAACATCTCCGATAGGCCATAGGAGTCGTAGGCCTTGATTCCCAGCATCTCCTCAAGCTCCAAACGCGCTCTGTCGGACCAGGGCTCGGCGCCGAAACAGCCAATCTTCAAGGAGAGGTCCCCGGCCACCCCCATCTCCGTCACCGTCTCGGCGAGGTAGAGGGCGTAAGAGGGGGTACAGTGGAGGGCGGTGACGGCGAAGTCGATCATGATCTCTATCTGCCGTTTTGTGTCCCCGGTGCCGCTGGGGACTGCCATGGCCCCCATCCGCTCGATCCCGTAGTGGATCCCGAGGCCCCCGGTGAAGAAGCCGTAGTTTACGGCGTTCTGGAATACGTCCTCTCTTCTGCAGCCGACCATCACCAGGTCTCTTGCCACCATATCCGACCAGGTCTCGATGTCTTTGGCGGTGTAGCCGACGACCGTCGGCTTACCGGTCGTCCCGGAGGAGGCGTGGACGCGCACCACCTCGCTCTTCGGGACGGCGAATAGGCCGAAGGGGTAGTTATCCCGCAGGTCCCCCTTCCTCGTCTCGGGAAGGGACCTCGCGTCTGCAAGGGAAGTCACCTCCGAGGGAGTTATCCCCAGGGCCTTCATCTTCTGGTGGTAGAAGGGCACGTTATCGTAGGCCCTCTTCACCGAGTCCTTCAGTCGCCTTTGCTGCAGATCCTGAAGATCTGACCGTTTCATCGTCTCGATCTTGGGTTGCCAGAAGTTCATGGGAATACGATCCTGAATTTTTGTCGGCGGAAACCGATATGCTACACGCTGTCGTGAGAGAATCCGTCAGGGTATATCAATCATTCCCCGAGATATCCCGATCATCGCATCTCGATCATCGCATCTCGATCGTCGAGACGGATCGAGGGGGGTGGATCGACTATCTTCTTGATGGAGACGAAAAAAAGATGGTTATAGGGCAGGATCATCGATTCTTGATCCGCCCCAGAATCTCGTTCAGCCTTCCGGTCGAATAGAGGTAGGCTCCGCCGCCGATGGCGAAGAGGAGGATCAGAATGGCTGCCACCATTCCTGTGCTGCTCTTCTCCTCTACCGTCAAGGTTCTCTGGATACCTCCCACCTCCACGGTGTAAAGGCCGGGTTCCTCCGGCGTGTACTCGAAGGCGAGGGATCCGGTCTCGCCGGCTCCGACGGTGAGGTCTTTCGACTCCACTGGGACGCCGTTGACCTTAAGCTCCACCGTGGTGTTGTCGCTGACCGACCCCCAATTCTCGGCGATGGCGGTGATCTTGGCGGCCTTTCCTGCCCTGACGGTCTCGTCCATCTCGATCCCGGTTATCCTGACGGGGGTGACCACCAAGATCCTCCTGGAACCGTTCTCATAACCCGCCTTGGATGCTGTGATGGTGTGGACCCCTACAGAATCCGAGGCGTACGAGACGGTGCCCACGGAGTCGGTGGCGCCGATACTGACGCCGTCGAAGGATATATCCGCCGCCTCCACCGGCCGCATGTCGACGCCTATGGTGGCCTTGATGACGAAGCTCTCTGCCTTCATCACCTCCTGAGGCGCCGTTACGGCGAGGACCCTCTCTTCCAGGATCTCGCTGACGACCAGGACCCCCATCACTTCGGTGTGATCGTCCTTCTTCGCCTCGACGTCGAATCTGCCGGCAGCCCTCGGCGAATAGAGGTATATACCGTCGGAGTCGGTGGTGCCGACCTCATCTCCGTTGATGGCGATGAGGGCGCCGATGACGGGGCTGCCGTTGGAGGTCACCTTCAACTCGGCTGGCGTACCTACGATCGCCTCAGGGATCTCGATCCTCATGGGCTTGACCTCCATCCTCACCTCGACGATGGGCACCACGAGCCTTTTATCGCTGTCGGAGACCTTGAACTTCATGTTCTCCATGATGGAGATCGTCCTCCCCCTGCCCAGGCTGAAGGAGCCGTCGTTGGACATCTCTATTCCGGCGTCGGATACGCCGTCGATCTCCATCCTCCCGTAGGTCTCGCCCTCCTCGACGGATCGGGGCCTGTCGGATATCTGGAAGATCCCCTCGATGGTGGCCAGGTCCTCCTCTCTGCCGCGGAAGACGCTCACGACGTTGATCGCAATGATCGGTACCCTCTCGCCACCGATCCTCTCCTCGTAGGTTAGGGTGGAGGTTCGCACGTCCCTCCCGGGGTCGACGACCCTGCTGTCGACCTCATCTCCGTCCTTGGTTATGGAGAGGAAGACCTTGTTCCCGTCGAGGTCCACCTCCCTTATCTGGAGCTCGTACCCCTCCTTCAAGGGGAAGGTGGCTCCGCCCCGGACGGTATAGGACTCGTCGTCGTCTATCAGGACTTTCCTCAGCTGCTCCTCGTTTATGAAGCTGAACCTGTCGGTGAAGGTGGTATCGTCGTTGTATCCGGCGAAATACTTCTCCGCCAAAAAGCCGATGACGTTGTAGCTGCCCCAGGGTTCGTAATCGAACTGGACAGACTGGGGCACCGTCCTGTACCTGATGTCCCCTTCGCCTATCCTGTCTCCATCGAACCTGACCGTCATGGTCTCGGTTCCCAGGTCGTCGTCGATGTCGTAATAGAAACCCTCGAAGTTGTAGGGGTTCCAGGTGAACTCGCCCACCGCCGGGTCTACGATCGTGCCTCGTATCTCGTAGCTCCCCGTCCTCTTCACCGTCGGGGCGAACCGGAGCTCGTCGGCGTCGGCGACCAGGAAGCTGACGTCTCCCATCACAGAGACGGTCCTGCCCGCCCTGAGGGAGATGGATCTGTCGTTGATCATCCTTATGGTGTCGCCGAATATCGAGTCGACCTCCATGCTCCCGTGAGCATCGCCGGTGGCGACGGTGGTGTACCCGTCGGAGATCTGGAAGATGCCGTCGATGGTCACAAGGCTCGTCTCGGCCCCTCTGAAGATGCTCGCTACGTGGACCATGATCAGGGGAAGCTTCTTGCCTGCCAGGTCTATCTCGTACTTGTAGGTCGAGGTTCTGAGGCTCGTCGGGTCAACGACTTTGCTGTCCACATCTTGGCCGTCCTTGGCCAGGGAGAGCCAGACTTTATTCCCGTCCAGGTCTATCTCCCTGATCTGGATCTCGTAGCCCTCGTTCAGAGGGAGAACCGAGCCGGTGTCTACTGTGTAGTCGCTGTCGTCGTCGATGAGAACCTGTCGCAGCTCTTCCTCATCCAGGAGGCTGATATCTCTGTCGACGACATCGCGATCTGTCCCGATGTATCCGGCGAAGTACTTCTGAGCCATGAAGCCGATGACCTGGTATTCTCCCCACCTGTCGAACTCGAAGGATATCGGGGCGGCTTTCGTCTCGTACTTCAGATCTCCTTCTCGGATCGTCCTGTCGTAATTGTCGCCGGATCTGCGCAGGTTGACCGTCAGCGTCTCGGTCCCCACGTCGTCGTCGAGGTCGTAGAAGAACCCAGAGAAGGTCTGGGGGTTCCAGGTGTACTCGTCCGGGTTTATCCCCGCCCGCCATATCCGGTCGGTGTTGGACAGGGCGACTTCAGGCTCCTCGTCCTCGGGGAGGGCCTCCACCAGAGGATCATCTTCAGAGGCGTCGTTGCCGTTTTCATCGGCTTCGTCCACCGCGTCGTTCCCCTCAGATGTAAGATCCGATTCTTCAGAGTCGGACGTTCCCATCGGGGTCTCTGGAAGGAGCGAGTTGTCCATGGGGGCGTCGAGGGGCGCGTCATCCATAAGCTGCTCATCGACATCCTCTGGGGGTGTCTGCTGCTCATCAGCATCCTCTGGAGGCATCTCCGGCCCATCGACATCCTCTGGAGGCATCTCCGGCCCATCGACATCCTCTGGAGGCATCTGCGGTTCCTCAACGGAGGCATCTTCATCCGCCATCGCTTCAGCGCCTTCATCATTCGATGATCCGTCCCCCGGCAGGACCGGTTCTTCTGGAGCTTCACCTGCTTCATCTTGTGCCAACGCCCCCATCGGCAGAACTGCCGCCATGGCGACCAGGAGCAGGCAAAGCAGTCCTCCAACCCTAAGGTATCTCATGACTCTCCACCAACCTAAACAAGCTATATCGAATTTATTATAATGGGCCTTTGTCATCTATATATATATCTTCTCTACGCCGTATCTGTAGACCGTCCCCGCCGATGAGCAGGTCGATCGATGGAACCCCGATCCGCCCTCAGGTGGGGTCATCGTTCAGCGCTGTTCTTCGATGATCCTGATCCGAGTTAAGGGTTTTTGTAGGCGCCGGTACTAAGAAAACGATCTGCAGCCTTCATAGAGGCGGATGGCCTGGCCAGCCCTCGCCCAGATCCGGGCCGGGATCTTTCGCCCAATCGCCGGGGTCACAACGCCGGGGTCACAATATAGATCGCCGGAGATCAAAATTCCATGAATCGGAGGGGGCGGGTCACAACCGGTCGCCGGATGGAGGCCCGCCGCCCGAAGTCCCGGGCTCGCCGCCGGATGCGCCGGAAGAGCCGACATCTGCCGCCTCGCCGGAGGAGGGGCAGAGCTTCGAGCCTTCGGGGGTCTGGATTATGAGGTTTCTGTACGGGAAGGGTATCTCGATGCCCTCCTTATCGAACCTCTTCTTTACGGCCTCGCGGATCTCGCAGTGGGTCGCGAAGGCGACGCCCCTGTTGGGGATCTCGTACAACAGCCGCATATTCACCGCAAAGTCTCCCAGCTCCGTCACCCTCACTTCTATGTCGCGGTTCTTCAGGACGAGGGGGTGCCTCTTGGCGACCTCCAGCATTATATCCCGGGCCTTGTCGATATCGGCGTCATAAGCGATCCCTACGTCGACGGTCCAGGTTATGATGGGGTCGGTTATGGTCCAGTTCACTATCGCCTGGTTGCTCATGATGCTGTTGGGGACAAAGACCCTCCTCCCGTCCCAGGTCAGGATCGTAGTATGTCTCAGGGTCAGGTCTTCGACCTGGCCGTAATCGCCGTTGAAGTCTATTCTATCCCCAACGCGGAAGGGGTGAAAGACGGCTAGGAATATCCCCGATATGACGTTCGAGATGGAGTCCTGGGCGGCGAAGCTTATGGCGATGGCAGCGACGCCGGCGCCGGCGAGGAGGGTGACGGCGACGTTGCTCAGCCCCGGTATCTGGAATACCACCAGGAGGAAGCCGACGGCGTATATCGCCGCCACGAGGAGCCTGCTGACGAGGAGCCTGAAAGTCTGTTCCGTCTCTGCGTCTATCCCCGTCTTCCTGCCCCCCATCATCTCGGGGAGCTTGATCTTGAGGGCGCGGTTCACCATCTTGGCGGCGAGGTATGTGGCAACAACGATCAAAATTATTTTCAGCAGCGTGCCCACAATTGAGGCGACGTCGATCCCGAAGGCGATGTTCATCTGGTCTACTAAAGTCTCCAGAACTGGGGGGGACTCGTATCCGACGAGGGGGGAAGGAAGGTCCGGGACGCCCCCCTCCGGGAGGCCGGCGGCGCCGTCGGTCAGGTTTGAGGCCGGATCGATCTCTTCAGTGGCCTGCTGAGGGGGCGCCGCGTACTCATAGAAGATGCTCTCTTCTCCGAAGGGCGTCTGGTCCTCGTCCATAATCGAGAAAGTCTTTTTTGTCGATACTTAAGATTTACCCCTATTCGCTTCCCCTTCTCATCCCCATTCCCCAATCCTGATCCCGCTCCCTCCAACCGCCTTTCCGTTCGCCTTTCGCCGTGGTTGCGCGCCGGGGCCGGCAGGCAGGAGACGCCCGCTCGTCGACTTACCATCGACTCGGCGCCTCCGCCCATCTTTTTTTCGTCGATCTCGCCTGATCGTCGCCCATCACCGCCGCCGCCCGGGAGCGAGGGGCGGGGATGGCAGGGCGGGGGGGCATGATCGAGGGGCGCAGGATCTCGAAAAGGCTTTGGACCGGCGGGACGAAACGGCAGGGGGCTGAGGGAGCAGAAAAGAGCGGCAAAAGCGGTAAAAGCGGCAGGATCTGCAAGCCCGCCCCGCCATCAGCTCACATATAGATCGGGACGTCCCATTTGTCCTTTCCGTCCTTGGGGGCGTTCTTCTTCGACCAGGCGGGATAGACGAGGATGTTGCCGTATTCGTCCTCTTCCCGGATGAGCTCTTCCTTCTTCTCCTCTTCGGACATGGAGACGGCCTCGCAGGATCTCTCCCCCACTCCGGCGACGGAAACCCTGTCGGATGGGGGATTATCAGAGGCCCTTTAACCGGATTCAAGGAATTTAAGGGTTGCCATGAACCTGAAGGCGGGCGCGCCTCCGGCGGAGAGCGGCCTGAGGCGCCGACGTTCCCGCCCGAGGCAATATTCTCGATATATTTATAAACCCCTACGAATACTCCCGGCGGCGCCGAAGGCCCTGCAGGCCGAGAATCCGCCGCCCATCGGCCGGAACCGCAAGGTATCCGCCCGCCCCGTCGGCGCCGGCAAAAGGCCGACCGGGATCGGCCGCCCGGGGCTGGGGTCAGCGAGTGCGAGGAGGCGGGGGAGGGGCTGGCCGCCGATCCGGCGCCGTGGAAAAGACGCACGAAAGAGGGCGTGCAGGATCGGGGTCGGGTCGCAGGCGTCATATCCGCCACGCTCCGATGAGGGTCCGGGGAATCGAGATAGCCAAAAACGAACGCCGTCTTTACTTCGTGGCATATCCATCCAGCATTGTGCAGAGCAGGCGGGCAGCGAAAGCCAAGGCGTCGGCCTCCTGCCACACTATTTTTCAGCTGGTTTTATTAATTGAACTTAATACACCCCGGCGGCGCCGAAGGCCCCGCAGGCCGAGAACCGCCGCCCATCGGCCGGAACCGCGAGGTATCCGCCCGCCGAGCCGGCGCCGGCAAAAGGCCGACCGGGATCGGCCGCCCGGGATCGGCGAGGGCGAGGAGGCGGGGGAGGGGCCGGCCGCCGATCCCGCGCCGTGGAAACGACGCACGAAAAGAGGGCGTGGAGGATCAGGATCGGGTCGCAGGCGTCATATCAGCCACGCTCCGATGAGGGTCCAGGGAATCGAGATAGCCAAAAAAAGAACGCCGTCCTCCTCACGTCGGAGGATAGCCATCCAGCATTGAGTAGAGCGGGCAGGCGGCGGCAGTCCAAGGCGTCTGCCTCCCCGCCCAACTATTTTTCAGCCGGTTTTATTAATCAGCCTCAATACACCCCTGCGGCGCCGAAGACCCCGCAGGCCGAGAGCCGGCGCCTATCGGCGAGGACCGCAAGGTATCCGCCCGCCGATCCGGCGCCGGCAAAAGGGCCGGCCGGGATCGGCCCCTGGAGTCCGCCAGGGCCAGGAGGCGAGCGAGGGGCTGGCCGACGATTCCGCGCCCCTGCCAGCCGTCCGGACGCGAGCGTGACGGATATGGGTCTCGCGTCGCAGGCGTTCAGGATCTCCATCACGCGGATGAGAGCCCCGGAGTCGTCTTCGAAGCCTCCGAACAGAAACGCAACCCTCTATCTTGCTTCGCAGCTCATTTCTCGGTTATGTGGGGCTCCTTCCACCTATCTGGTAGTACGACACTCACTGGTGGTACGACACTCACTCGGCAGGCGACGGCTGAGGGAAAATCTCTCTATGTTGTTGTATGAGCTCGTTTTACTTCCGGGAAACTGCGTGAAGCTTACAAGGACGTAGAGAACCCGGCTTGTATGAAGATGACAGACACTGTACTGACCATTTCTGGTACGTGTTTAGCTGGCCAGGCTTGATCTCAGTATCTGTAGGGTATTGAGTCCCTGTTGCTTCCATGTCGACAGGACGGTCATAATACGTTCATGAATGGACGTCCCTTTTTTATTGCGCAACGTG
>Ga0334887_1002312_pt1 | contig 21596 bp, 22 predicted proteins | sample GraSluR1_MG_10_FD_207217 | JGI IMG/M metagenome (GOLD analysis project Ga0334887, IMG submission 207217) | Sludge microbial communities from methane-producing bioreactor in Wageningen University, Netherlands - Granular Sludge_18_07-R1 | ecosystem: Engineered > Bioreactor > Anaerobic >...
TCCAGGCCGCCAAATGCCGGGCCAGGGGATACAGAAACGATGACACCTTCATCAGCATCATCTACCTGCTGGCTGCGCCTATCCAGCAGCTCCTCAAATCCACTTGAAACGACGAAGAGCCCTTTTTATTAGCCGGACTGCGCGCAGGAGTGGAGAATCTGCAGCTCGATTTGCAGATACCAGCGGCTTTTGGTGCCATTCTGGAGGGCCTCATGTTAATGACCGTACTGGCCGGTGGTTTTTTCCTCTCCTATCGCATTGTTGTACGGAGACAAACATGAACAGCGAGCTGCTCATTCCCCTTTTGGCTGCGGCCGTGGTTTCGGGTACCCCCATCCTCTACGCCACCTTGGGAGAAATCATCACCGAGAAAGCCGGCGTGCTCAACCTGGGGGTGGAGGGGGTGATGATGATGGGTTGCTTCTGCGCCTTTATCACTGCACAGCTCACCGGGCAACCTTGGCTGGCTTTTTTGGCAGCCGGCCTGGCAGGCCTCTGCACCGCCTCCCTCCACGGTCTGGTCTGCCTGATTTTCCAGGGTAACCAGGTGGTCTCTGGCCTGGCCCTGACTATTTTCGGCACCGGTTTAGCCAACTACCTGGGCACACCCTACATTGGCCTGGCTGCCCCGGGCTTTTCTCCCCAGCCCATCCCTGGTCTGGCTGATTTGCCCTTCCTGGGCCCGGTGTTTTTCAACCATGATCCACTCGTTTACCTCTCCTACCTGTTGCCCGTCTGTTTGTGGCTGATGTTCCGCCACAGCCGTTTTGGCCTGGGCCTGCGGGCTGTGGGCCACTCCCCGGCAGCAGTGCTGGCCGCAGGTTTGAACGCCACGGCCTATCGCTGGGGCGGCATTCTGATTGGTGGCTTCTTTATGGGACTGGGCGGAGCCTACCTGTCTCTGGCCTATACCCACCTCTGGACCAACAACCTCACAGCAGGACGAGGCTGGATTGCAGTGGCCCTGGTAATCTTTGCCTTCTGGCGGCCGGGTCGGGCCGTATTTGGCGCCTATCTTTTCGGCGGCATCATGGCCCTGCAGCTACGCCTGCAGGCCGGAGGCACCACTCTACCCTCTTCGCTGTTGCTCATGCTGCCCTATGCGCTCACCGTGGCGGTACTGCTCTTTTCCTCCTGGCAGCGAGGCACCCAGGCCCCAGCTGCCCTGGGCACCAATATCGAACCCTCATCCTGATTGCTACCGCAACTGAAGAATCTCTGGAGAACAGCCCATGTCAGAGCACTATAAAAAAACCTACCCCATCTCCTGGGAACAGCTACACCGGGACGCCAAGGCCCTGGCCTGGCGGCTGCTCAACCTGGAATATTTCAAAGGTATTATCGCCATCACCCGCGGCGGCTTGGTGCCGGCGGCCATTATTGCCCGCGAACTGGACATCCATCTGGTGGACACCATCTGCATTTCCAGCTACGACTGGAAAGACAAAAAAGGCGAGGCCGAGGTGCTCAAGTCCTTTGAGGGCGATGGTCAGGGCTGGCTTCTGGTGGATGACCTGGTGGATACTGGCCGCACCGCCAAACTGGTGAAGCAGCTCGTACCCAAGGCGCATTTTGCCACAATCTACGCCAAACCTGCCGGCCGGCCCTTGGTGGATACCTTTATCACCGAAGTGAGCCAGGACACCTGGATTCTTTTCCCATGGGACAGCGAATCCCGCTTTGTCCAGCCGCTCTCCGCGGGCCACCAGTAAACGGAAAACCTGATGCAGGGCGCAGTACCCTTTATCCAACTGGACACACTCTGCAAATCCTTTGGCAGAGTGCGGGCCAACCACAACATCAGCCTGGACATCCACGCCGGCAAGATCCTGGCACTTCTGGGGGAAAACGGCGCGGGCAAATCCACCCTGATGTCTCTTTTGGCCGGGCAGCTGCAGCCGGATAGCGGCCGCATCCTGCTGAACGGCAGGCAGGTGGTGCTCTCCAGCACGGAAAAGGCCATTCAATGCGGCATTGGCATGGTCTACCAGCATTTCAAGCTGGTGGAAGCGATGAACGTGCTGGAAAATATCGTTCTGGGCCAAAGCCAGGGGTTTTGGCTCAAGCGCAGCGCACTAAAACGACAGATTGCCGAACTTGCCCGGGCATACGGCATTCCACTTGCATTAAACGCGCGCGTTAGTACCCTGTCCATGGGGGAAAAGCAACAGGTGGAGATTCTCAAGCTGCTCTTCCGCAAAAGCGATCTGCTTATTTTCGACGAACCCACCTCTGTGCTCACTCCGGCCGAGGCGACAAATCTCTTTACCACCATGCGGGAGATGGCGGCCCAGGGCAAAGCCATTGTTTTTATCAGTCACAAACTGGAGGAGGTGCTCTGTATTGCCGACCACATCGCCATCCTCAAGCAGGGGGAAATCATTGACCAGCTCAGCCCTGCTGCTGATCTCGTCCCTGCAGAGCTGGCGCGGCGCATGGTGGGACGGCCGGTGCTGCTGCAGGTAGAGCGCGAAGAACTGGAGCCCCGGCAAACTGTGCTCAAGGTGCAGGGACTGGGCGGCAACGGACTTGAGCAGGTGGACCTGGAACTGCGCCAGGGCGAGCTGCTCAGTTTGGTGGGCGTGGCTGGTAACGGGCAAAAGGCCCTGGTGGAAAACATCTGTGGCCTACTTCCCCCAAAAGAGGGAGCAGTGCGAATTTTAGGACAGGACTGGGCCGACTTTTACGCGGCCAGACAAACGGAAACCAGCCTCAGCTATATACCCGAAGACCGGCAGGGCTTGGCCACCTGCCCAGGGCTCGATCTCTTGGACAACTTTCTGCTCACCACCCGCCACACTTTCAGCAAGGGGCCCTGGCTGGACAAAAACATGGCCAAAGACAAGCTGGATAAGCTCCTGCAAGACTTTGCCATCCGCCCACAGGACAGCAGCACCCATGCCTGGCAGCTTTCCGGCGGCAACCTGCAAAAACTGGTGCTTGCCCGGGAATTTTACCGCAAACCACGCCTGATCGTAGCAGAGCAACCCACCCAGGGACTGGATATAGCCGCAGCAGAAGAGGTGTGGCGTTTACTGCTCCAGGCTCGGGAACAGGCGGGCATTCTGCTGGTTACCGGTGATCTCGCCGAAGCCCTGGCCCTGTCGGACCGCATCGGTGTCATGTTCCGGGGGCAGCTCGTGGCCATAATGGCCAGGCATGACCACGAGAGCATTGCCCGCATCCCCCAGATGATGGCTGGCCTTGCACTGTCAGAGGGGGAATCTCAAAAAACATACAACCAAGGAGTAGAATCATGATACTGCCCTACAAACAGTACCAGCCCCAGGTGGGCAAAGGCAGCTGGGTTGCACCCAATGCCACCCTGATTGGTGATGCAGTGCTCGGTGAAGATGTGTCCCTGTGGTTCGGGGTGATAGTGCGTGGCGATGTACACCGAATCAGCATCGGCGATCGTACCAATATCCAGGATCACTGCATTCTGCACATCACCCAGCACGAGGGCGAGGAACGCAGCGACAGCGATGGTTATCCCACCATCATCGGCTCTGAGGTCACGGTCGGTCACCGGGTAATTCTGCACGGCTGCACCGTGGGAGACCTGTGCCTCATCGGCATGGGGGCCATCCTGCTGGATGGCGCGGTTGTTGGCCGGGAGTCCATCGTGGCTGCGGGTTCGGTGGTCACCGGCGGCAAAGTCTTTCCTCCGCGCTCGCTCATTATGGGTGCACCGGCCAAGGTGGTACGCGAGATCAGCGATGCGCAGGTAGAAGAATTCCGTGCCTCCTGGAAACGGTATGTGATGCTGAAAAACGACTATATGCGCGCCAAGGTTGGCGATTGTTTTTAAGCGGCTGTACCTGATTCCACCTACATTTTCCCTGTACTAGTTGATACCGGTAAAGGGCCGCATTTCAGTATCGCAGGCCCCACCGACCCGGGCTGTCTGTGGTGTGGCTGTGCCCTGGCATTGCTCGCCCCGGCTAACCACCCGGCACTGCACTGCAAGCGGCCGGCCGCTGTTCACCCAGGAGGGAGTTCGCCGGTAGCGGCCAATGGTGGAAAAGTTGCAGCCAGCCGGAATACCATAGGGCGTGCAACGGCTGGTCGCCTGCAGGGTGACCCGGCGCGCATCCACCACAAAACCCGGATAGTTGTCAACCACCCGTACCTCATCTTGTTGCGGGCCACTGTATACCTGAAAGCTGCGGAAACGGTACGTGTCCCCGATCTTGCTCCCCACCTGGATACGGGTGTCGGCGATCAGAGCAAAATCCCTGCCCCGCTGGGCCACGGCGCCAGACATGTACTCGATGCGTTGATATTGGGGAAAACACTTGCCCATGGCAGGAGCATGGTAGTAATGCTTCAAGCCCTTGAGATCTGCCAGGCTATTGTTGGGAAAGATCTGCTGCAGATCGCGATCATCGCCATAGAGGATACGCTCCACATCAGCCACGTTCTGCCTGTACAGCTGCTGTAACCGGGCAGAGTCACGCCCACTGGTTCTGCCTGGTCCAGCAAGGTCATCGCGCAAAAAACAGCTGGTCAGCCCGGAAATCTGCGTTAGATACTCATCCCAGATATTGTATTGCGACACAGCGCTGGCCACGCCGACAAAATCCCCTGGCGCTGTACATCCCTGGCGCTGCAGGCACGATTCACGACCACGGTTACGGATGGATAGGGCAACAATGTTGCGCTCGCAGGCGCCATAAGCATTACAGCCACGTTCCAGATGGCCCTCGAAAAGGGCGGTACGCATCGTATAGTCCAGGTGGCGGGCGCGCTCCAAAAGCTCCTGGGGCCAATGTTTGCGGCCCTCACGCATGAAGCCTTCCCAGGCAGCGTGCAGGGCAGCGCGGCGGTTGGTGAGCCGGCGGTTGACCCCGCTGCAGTAGGAGGAGTTATGGAAGGCGCGCACAATGTGATCTGCACTGCTGGTCGGTGCCGGTCGTTTTGCCTGGGGCGCTGCAACAGAAGGCGGATCAAAAAGCGGTGGCTTGCTCATATCGTACAGGTTGCGCACATCGAGCACATGGCGCACATCAGCCGAACAGTGGTGGTTGTTGACCAACATCCCCTGCCGTTCTTGCCGGGCAGCCACAAAGCGCGCAGCTGAGGCCGGCGTGGCAGTGCGGGCATCAACAATCACCTGAAAACCCACATAGGGTACACCACGCGCATCGGTGAGCGGTTTTCCCCCCGCCACCACCAGACAGGGCGCCACAGAAGTTCCCTGGGCCAGGCTACCGGCAGGAGCAACAGGCCCTTTTTGGCGGAACGAGGCAATTTCATAGTAGGGGATACTGGTCGGGCCATTGAAACGGTAGAGGGTCATAATCGGTGTAGCCGGGATCTTGGCCTGGGCTGTTGTGGCACAGAGCAAGATGGCAAGCAGGAACACAATAATGCGCATGATGAGGGTCAATTCAAGTTGTTTACGGATGGAAGCAAATGCGGAAATCTTGTGCTTGCCATACATCTCTACTCCATGGAGGATGTAACGATCCATAGCAAAGGTGGGCAAGGACAGGCAGCTCTTTATTTTTTACTCAGATTTTTATACGCGCTAAAGCGAGCCACCAGCGGCTGGATGGCCTCTTTTGGCAAAAGGGGTAGCGTGTGGCTGATCTGTAGGCTTTGTCCATACACCCTGGCCAAAAATTCCACCTCGCAGGCCAAAGCCAAGACCTGATCCAAAGTCTCCGCATAACAGACAAGGCCATGATGCCCCAGAAGCGTGGCAGTGCGGTCCTGCAAACCGGCAAGCGCAGCATCGGAGAGTTCCTGCGTGCCAAAAGGTGCATAGGGTGTGCACCGGATATCTTCTCCTCCGGCCAGGGCAACCATGTAGTGTTGGGCGGGGATACCACGTTCCAGGCAGGCCAGGGTGCTGCACCAGGGCGCATGCGCATGTAAAATGCACTGCGCCTCCCTGTGAACACGATAGATATCGTAGTGCATACGCCATTCCGAAGAAGGCTGCCGATTACTGCCCTGCACCACGCCATCCCAAGCGACCAACACCATGTCCTCTGCCGAACAGCGGTGATAGGGCAAGGCCGACGGGGTGATGAGCATACCGATTTGCATCCGCAGGCTGAGATTGCCGGATGAACCCTGGTTGAGCCCCAGGTTGTTCATGGCCAGGGCTGTTGCCAAAAGGGCCTGGCGCTGCTCTTGTTCGCCCAGTTCAGTCATGCACCTGTTCCGGATACAGTTGCCGCAACCCTTCCTGGCTGGCCGCGCACAGCCCGCGCTCGGTGATCAAGCCGCTCACCAAATGCGCTGGAGTGACATCAAAGGCAGGATTTAAAGCCCGGGTTTGCGTAGGCGCTATGGCTACCCGCCGCACAGTACCCTGTTCATCCCTGCCCTGCATAAAGAGAACTTCGTTTTCACTGCGCTCCTCTATGGGAATGTCTGCCACCCCGTTGTGCAGCTGCCAATCCACGGTGGAGCCAGGCAGAGCCACATAAAAGGGTACCTTGTTTGCCTGTGCGGCCAAGGCCTTGAGATACGTGCCGATTTTGTTGCAGACATCACCAGAGGCGGTGGTGCGGTCGGAGCCGACAATGCACAGATCGACCATGCCATGCTGCATGAGATGACCGCCTGCATTATCAACGATAAGCTGGTGGGCAATGCCCGCCTTACCAAGTTCCCATGCGGTCAATGAGGCGCCCTGGTTGCGGGGCCTGGTTTCATCCACCCACACGTGCATGGGGATGCCCTTTGCCGCCGCAGCATACACCGGGGCCAGGGCTGTGCCCCAATCCACTGTAGCCAACCAGCCGGCATTACAGTGGGTGAGCAGGTTGACTGTGCCCTGTTTTCCCTTTTTGTGCCAGATCTCTTCAATGAGCTTCAAGCCATGCTGACCAATGGCCTCATTGGTGCGCACATCCTCCGTACAAATGAGTTCTGCCTCGGCCAAGGCGGCGGCACGTCGTTCCCCTTCGGGAAGGGGTACAAGGTGGGCCAGCATCCGCTCCACTGCCCAACGCAGATTCACTGCCGTGGGCCGGCAGGCAACCAGCTCTGCGGCCATGGCAGTCAGATGTGCCTCAGTGAGCCCATCCCGCAGGCCAAGCCAGATACCATAGGCGGCAGTGGCACCGATCAGGGGTGCGCCCCGCACCTGCATATCCCGGATGGCATGGACTGCATCGGCCAGGGTGGCCAAACGCACCACCCGGAAGACAAAGGGCAACAGGGTCTGATCGATGATCTCCACTCCCTCCCTGTCTGCAGCAGACCAGATCGAGCGATACGGCCGGCCATCAACCAGCATGGCAAAGTCCTCCCGATTATTTCACCCCGGCTGGAATCATTGCAGGCGTCCAGAAAATAACTCCCTTGCCCTTGGCCTCCTCGTAAAAGGAAGAGCCGGTCCATTCCTTGGTTTGATCCATATAACCCTGCTGCATGACCCGCAGGGCAATCTTGTCATTTTTCCGGAGTTGATCAATGTTAAACTGGTACATTCCCTGCAACGGGGTGTTGCCAAGATACACCCATTTACCGGCACAATCAGCTCCAGTCGCCTGAATCTGATAGAGCACGTAGGCTCCTTCTGGTGCCGAGTTCACCTTGAAACGAACCGGCACCGCCCTGCTGCCGCAGGCGCTGAGCAGGGTCATGATCACAAGCATGACAAGAAAAGGCAGATAGCGTTTGCCGCTTGCACTATGGAAGACGTATTGTTGCATGGTTATTTCCTTGCTTTCAGAATGACATTGATCGGCTGCGGCTCGGCCTGGGCCGCTTCCCGGGATTTGTGGCGGGTATTGAGCCAAAACGAGGTGATCTCCTCAAGGTAGCCAGCCTTGCGCATTTGCACTGTCACATATTCGGGCTCACCACTGCTGCTCTCCCAGGTGACAAGGATGGGCGTGAGGCCCAAGGTGGCATCATCCCTCAGGTTCACTACCTCTGCCCCGGCAGGTAATGATTCAAACTGTACCGCGCCATACATTCGCTGCGAACAGCCAGTGCTCAAACTGAGCAGGGCCAGGACAGCAGCCCCAAAAATCATGTGGGACATAGATAGGTGTGACATAAAGTTCCTCCTGACAACACAGTGAACAGCAACGCTTGGCTGGTCTCTTAAGGGCTCTTATAAGCTCTCAAGCAACGTATATGTACCGTTTACACAGGCGAGCAGCAAGCTGGGAAAAACCCTCCGCACCCATGCTGCACCCACCAGAACAAACAGGATAAGACTACCCAAGCAGTCGGGAACTGGTCAAGACAATTTCAGCTGTAGTACCGTCAAACAGAAAAGCAATTTTACTTCCGGGGTTTTCCTGCTGTAACAAGCGTGGTATGGTGCCTGCCAGTTGAAGCTTTTTCATCCTGGCCAGAGTGGCTGCACCACTCAAACTCCACAACAATCACGAAAAAAGGCCGTGCCGCTCCATGCCAGCACAAAGGGCATGGCGTTATACAGATGCACCAATACACCGATTCCCATATCCTCTTTTCTGGCACGTCTTTATGAAACGTCTCCTTGCCCTGCTTTTTCTACCCTTCCGCCTGATATGGAGCTTTGTCCGGGTTGGTACCACGGTACTGGCCAATCTCCTTTTTCTGAGCATACTGGTCATCATGCTCTTTGGCCTCTTCTACACGCCATCCATCAACATCCCCGAAGGTAGTGCCCTGGTGATCAGCCCAAAGGGCAATATTGTCGAGGAACGCTCGCTCATGCGTCCCCTGGCGCAACCAGTCAACAGGCTGCTTGGTATTCCCCTGGAAGAGGAGGTCTTTCTGCAGGATCTCCTGGACGGTATCAAGGCCGCTGCCACTGATGCGCGTATCAAAATCCTGGTGCTTGATCTAGACAAACTGGGGGCAGCCAGTCTGGATCAGTTGCAGATGGTGGGCGCAGCCCTGAGCTTGGCCAAAAGCCAAGGTAAGCAGATCATCGCCCTGGGCGACAGTTTCGATCAAGCGCAGTACTACCTGGCTTCCCGGGCAGACCAGATCTGGCTCAATCCCATGGGCGCGGTGGATGTGCGCGGCTTGGCCCTCTTCAAGTTCTACATCAAGGAGCTACTGGACAAACTGGCAGTCAACATGCATATCTTCCGGGTTGGCACCTACAAGAGCGCCGTTGAACCATTGATCCGCAACGATATGTCGCCGGCCGACCGGGAGGCCAGCCAGGCCTGGCTAACAAATCTCTGGAACCTGTACAGCGAAGATGTTGCCCGGGAACGCACACTTGATACACCTGTCCTGCAGGGCCGTATCCTCAACAGAAACACCAGTCTCAGGGCAGCCGGCGGCAACCGCGCCCAGACCGCCCTTGACATGGGGTTGGTCGATGCACTCAAAACCAGGCCCGAAATGCTGCGAGACTTGCGGCAGATGGTGGGTCCAGGCAGCGACCAGCAGGAGTTTAAGGCTGTATCTTTTGGCCAGTACCTGCAAACCCTCACCCCGTCCTACAGCGGTAGCCAGGGCGCCACAGCACAGATCGCCATTATCAATGCCTCGGGCAACATTGTGCAGGGTAAGGGTGCTGTCGGTCAGATCGGCTCGGAACCGCTCCTGGCCCTGATTGAGAAGGCACGCAAAGACAAAACAATAAAGGCCGTGGTCTTGCGGCTCAACACCGGCGGTGGCAGCGCCTTTGCCTCGGAACTCATTCGCCAAGCCTTGGTGCAAACCCGACAGGCAGGCAAAACCGTGGTGGTTTCCATGGGGGCCTTGGCTGCATCCGGCGGCTACTGGCTGGCAGCCAATGCCGATCACATCGTGGCTTCTCCTGCCACCCTGACCGGCTCCATCGGTATTTTCGGGGCTGTCCCCACCTTTGAACATTCTCTTGCGCGCATTGGTGTGTATGGTGATGGCCTCAGCGCGGGCAGTGTGGCACTGCCCGCCAATCTCACCACCGGTATGAGCCCAGAAGACGAGGCTGCCTTCCAGATGAATGTGGACCATGGTTACCGCCGCTTTTTGGAAGTGGTTGCCGAAGGTCGTAAAAAAACCGTGCCCGAGGTGGAGCGCATTGCCGAAGGCCGGGTATGGGACGGTGCCACCGCCCTGCAGCTCGGTCTGGTCGACAGCTTGGGCGGCCTGGAAGAAGCCGTGACCGTGGCTGCCAAACTAGCCAAAGTGCCACAGGAAAACACCATCTACCTGCGTCAGAGTACCTCCTTCCTGGAACAATTCTCCTTGGTTGGCACCAGCCTGCAAACACGACTGGGAGCCTGGCTGGGCCAATCCCACCCTGTTACCCAGGTGCTGCAGAGCAACGTGTACAGTCGCTACGCTTTTTTACTGGAAAAGAGCGATCCACACGGTATGTACGCCCACAGCCTGCTACATGATCCTGCCACTCTGTTGCGCTGAACCCTTACAAACGTCCTTTTTGAGGCCTTGCAATGAGCGATTTGAAAAAGATGTATTCCACCCTGCTGGGCGACTCCTTTCCCCTGGAGATGCGCATCACTCTAGGTGAAGAGACCCTGGTCTATCGCAAGAAAACATGGGCGATCCCGAATGAACAGGGCAAGCTGGAAGAGCGCGGTCTGCGCTACGGTGAAAATCCGGACCAGGAAGCAGCCCTCTACGAACTGGTGAATGGCAACCTCATCCTGGGCGATTGCCAGTTCATCGCACCTGGCCGGGGGCTGGTCAGTGCGTTGCGCGAGGCCGACATGCCGCAGGTGGGTAAACATCCAGGCAAAATCAATCTCACCGATGTGGACAATGGCCTCAATATCCTCAAATACCTGATGGATACACCAGCAGCGGTCATTCTCAAACACAACAACCCCAGTGGTGCTGCCCTGGGCATGAACCTGTCTGAAGCCTACAGCCGTGCCAATCGGGCCGACCGCATCGCAGCCTTTGGTGGTGCTGTGGTGGTCAATCGGCCGCTGGATCGCGCCACTGCCGAACTCATGGCCGCCAACTACCTGGAGGTGGTCTGTGCCCCAGATTATGAAGAGGGCGTGTTGGACATCCTCGCCCGTCGCAAAAACCTGCGCATCCTGCGCATTGCTGCCATCGAACGCCTGGCTGCCTATGAACACACACGTTTTCTGGATTTCAAGTCATTGATCGATGGTGGTATCATTGTGCAGCAATCAGCACTCAACCGCATCCGTACAGCCAGTGACCTGCTTCCCGCCACAACACACTACAAGGGACAGGATTATGCCTGCCTGCGTCAGCCCAGCAGCCAAGAGATTGACGACATGCTCTTTGGCTGGGCAGTGGAGCATGGCGTGACCTCCAACTCGGTGCTCTTTGTCAAAAACGGTTGCACCGTGGGTATTGGTGCAGGCGAGCAGGACCGGGTGGGAGTAGCGGAAATCGCGGTGCTCAAGGCGCAACGAAACTATGCCGATGCCCTGTGCTTCGACACTTTTGGTTTGCCCTATATGGAGATGAAAGCAGAGGTACAGCAGGGGCAACGCAACCGTGGTGACCAAGAACAGATCGACGCCCAGGTCCAACACGACAAGGCTGGCCTGGCAGGTTCGGTAATGATTTCAGACGCCTTTTTCCCCTTCCGCGATGCCGCAGATGTGGGCATCCGCGCAGGTGTCACCGCTATTTTGCAGGCAGGCGGCTCCATCCGCGATTTTGAATCCATTGAGGCCTGCAACCAGGCCGACCCACCCGTGGCCATGATGTTCACCGGCAGGCGCTCCTTCCGGCATTGATGTTCGCTGGAAGATATACTGAAAGATATACAAAAAGGTGCACAACCACTCGCCCACAAGGTGTGGGCGAGTAACCAGTCATCCTGGTTGCGTGCATCTGCACTCGCGCTGCTCCGTCAGGGCAGAAAATGAAGCTGAAGGGGGGATAGTAGGCGAGGCGGCAACCTCCTTTTAGGCTACCCGGCTTTTACGCTGCCGATACTATGCCAACTTGCTGGCGAACAGTTGCAACCTTCGTTGGTATTGAAGTCTACTTTTCTGTGCAGAGGCATTCCCAGCCTGCGGGCAATGCCTCTGGCCGCAGCTGCAAAGCAGCGGCCAGGGCCCGCACTGTTTCCTGTGGGCAGTTTACCGACGGGCTGCGCTGTCCCCTTGCCACCTCACTGTATTCCTGCTCGAGATAGGCGCGCAGGGCCCGGCCTGCCTCCTGCCTGAGAGGGTCTGTATTGATGCAGCTCTTTTCGCAAAAACGGACATAGCGCCGCCAGTTCTCCTCGGCGCGGCGAATGCCGCGGAAAAGGCGCAAATCCCGGTTGGCCAGGTCGAGGTCGCGCCGAATAATCTCTTCGTAGCGCTCAGCTGCAGCCTGCTCCAGCAATTGCTCCTCTTCGGCGCTTAACAGCAGTTGCGGGCCCTCTTCATCCTCCTGCAGATAATAAAGGCTTGCATGCAGAGCCACCTCGGGAATCTCGCCGGAATGGCGCACCAACAGCACTTCTTCTTCCAAAATAAGCAAACGCTCGTCATGCATGGGATGGCCCTCCAGGTTGCGCCTGTTCAGCTACCTCGTCCAGATCAAAGACGGCGCGCACGGTATGAATACGCTCCTCCAAACTGAGGCAGTGATCCTCTGCTTTCAGGTACTTGAGCGGATGGTAGAGCATCTTGCTGGCAATGGCCAGGGCCATCTTTTCCAAGGCCTCCTGCTGGAGCATGCTGGTTGCCCCAATGCGGCCAGCAGTTTTGTCCACCTCGCTGCGGACAATATCTTCCATCAGGTCCCGCAGCTGGATAATGGTGGGGGTCGAGGCCATGTTTTCCAGCCAGCGTTCGAACTTGAGCACTTCTTCTGCGATGATACGACCTGCCTTGACCGCCTCCCGTTCGCGATCGGCCCGATTCAGCTCGATCACCCCTTGCAGATCATCGATATCGTACAGGTAGACATTATCCAGCTCGTTGATGGCTGGATCCAAATCGCGGGGCACCGCAATATCAATAAAAAAAAGCGGCCGGTTGCGGCGACCGCGCATCACCCGTCGCACATCCTCCTTGCGCAGGATCAATTCCGACGCACCGGTGGAGCTGATGATCACATCCACATGCTGCAGCTGTCCCTGTAATTCAGCCAGGGCAATGGCGCTGCCACGAAAGCGTCTGGCCAGGCTGACGGCGCGCTCCAGGGTGCGGTTGGCAACCACAACCGAGGCCACTCCCTGGTTGAGCAGGTGCTCCGCTGCCAACTCTGCCATTTCACCGGCACCAATGAGCAAAACCCGCTTGTTAGTCAAATCGCCAAAAATTTTACGGCCCAGTTCCACCGCTGCATAGCTGATGGAAACCGCACTTGCACCGATGCGCGTTTCAGTACGTACCCGTTTGGCCACGGAAAAAGATTTGTGCAGTAGCTTGTTCAAAACAAGCCCAGTACCGCCGGTTTTGGCCGCGATGCGGTAGGCCTCCTTCATCTGACCAAGAATCTGCGCCTCGCCCACCACCATGGAATCCAAACTGGCTGCCACCTGAAAGAGATGCTCAACCGCCCTGCTCTGCTCATACTGATAGACATGTGGCTCCAGCTCTGCTGCCTTCACCCTGGGGGCAAACAGTGCAGCCAGTATCTCTGTACGACCGCGATGGACATCATCTCCCACAAAGGCTATTTCCACCCGGTTACAGGTTGAAAGCAGATAATACTCCTTGAGGCTCTCCAGGCGAGACAGAGCAGCCAGGGGCCCTTCATATCCGGCCGTACAGGCGAGTCGCTCCCGTAGGTCAAGCGACGCTGTCTTGTGATTGACGCCGATTAAGGCAATGGTGTCAGAAAAAACTGCCATGGTAGCCAGCAAAAAAGACAGAAACGCCCCAAAAGGTGAACAGGGCGACCACTAGGGCGGCAATGCTGAGCAGTGCAGCTTGGCGACCGCGCCAACCCACGGTAAAACGCTGGTGGATGAGCCCGGCATAGAGCAGCCAGGTAATGAGCGTCCAGGTTTCCATGGGATCCCAACGCCAATAGCTTCCCAGCGCCTGTTTCGCCCAAAGGGAACCAGTGATCATGCCCAGGGTCAAGAGGGGAAAGCCCACACTCAAGCAATGGTGATTGAGGGTATCCAGGGTTTCCAATGAGGGTAGACGACTATAAAACAGGCCAAAACGTTTGCGCTTGATGGTCCGCTCCTGCAGCAGGTACATCAGGCCGCCAATACCGGCCAAGGCAAAAAAGCCGTAGGCCAAAAGAGACAACGAAGCATGCACCGGCAGCCAACCGGACTGCAACTGGGGCGAAAGGGAAACCGTGGCCCGCGAGGCAAAGGCTGCCAGGCCCATAAGCATCAAGACCAGCAGGCTGACAAAGGCACCCAGGTTCTTTACTCCGTAGCGCCAGCACAAACTCAGGTAGCAGCAGCCCAAGGACCAGGCAAAAAAGGACATCGTTTCGTGGCGGGTGGTAATGGGAGTATAACCAGCCTCGAAGTAGCGGACAACAATGGTGATGCTGTGCAGGGCAAAGGCCAGGATAAAGAGCAGGCGGGCATTTTTGCGTATGGCTGCCCTCTCCTTGAAAAAAAAGACCAGATATGCTGCTGTGGCCAGCAGATAGAGGGTGAGGCTTGCTTGAAAGAGTAAAAAACTCATGGTGTTTCGTTAGTCCATAGCCTATGGAGCGCGTGTTCAACTGGCACCAGATGGCCGAACACCTCCTGCACATGGGCAGCGAGCAGGTCTTTACGCTCCTCCCGGATCCATTGAATTATATCGCTGTCCAGCAGTTTTTGAAACAGCATCTTTTTTTCTGCACCGGACAGGGCCAAGGCCAGCACCTCGCTACGCAGCACGCCAAGCAGCGTGACCAGCCGGGCGTATTCCATTCCTATTTCTCGCTCCAGTCGGGTCTTGAGCGCAGCAGCCAAGGTTGGGCTTTCTCCTGAGGTGGAAACCGTGAGCAGCAGATTGCCACGACGCACGACTGCTGGCACATGAAAGTCGCACTGTGCCGGGGCATCCGCCACATTTACCAGGCAACCTGTCTGCTGCGCTGCCGCCAGCACTGCGCTCTGTACCGCAGGCACAGACGTAGCGGCAAAAACCAGCAAGGCTCCGGCCAGGTCGGCCAAGTCGTTTGGGGCATCCTCTTCCCTTGCTGCAAATGTTTTCTGCAACCAGGAGATGCGTCCCTCCTGGGCAAGGCTTTGCAAAGCAGGTGTCAACTCCGGACTGATCACGCGCACCAAAGCGCCGGCATCAAGCAGCCCCAACACCTTGCGTTCCGCCACCGGTCCACCACCGACAATCACGCACAACTTCTTTTGCAGCGCAAGATTCACGGGATACATGGCAACATGGTACGAACAAAAAGTGACAGATAAAAATCAATACTGCTGCGAGATGCAGCCGCATCAGCTGCGTGGCCGCAGTCGAGTGAGGATGATGGTTTTATCTTCCTCAAGACTTTTCAAACGTTTTTTTATAACAGAGATAACATAGTCCTTCTCAGCCATCTGTAAAAACGGATGCAGGCTCTGACGCCGAACATCGTGGGCCAGATAGACAACACCACCGGGTTTGAGCGCCCTGCGCATCACCTGCAAAAGCGGCTGAAAAAATTCTTCCCGGAACAAAATCTCCGCACCGGCAAGCACATCGAATTGGGGCAGGTCTTCAGGAGGATTTTTCCAGTCCAGCAAGATGAAAGAAACATCATCTACAGCACTTGCTGCGGCATTGACCCGTTGGAAGTCGAGAATATGCTCCTCGTAATCACTCAAAGTCACCGTGGCGCCAGCCTTGGCAGCAGCCAGACCAGGCACTCCAAGCCCGGCGCCCAACTCCAAAAGCGTTGTCTGTTCCTTGTGTGGCAAGCCTGCCAACAGATCGGCCAGCACCAGGGACGCCTCCCATATTTTCACCCAGAAGGGAAAAGCCGCAACATCCTTGAGCGGGTTCTTGCCATCTAAAATCTGCTCAAGATCGCTCATTCGTAAGATATTGAGCCGATGGTCTTGCACGGTCAACGGTTCAAAATGCACCTGGTATTGCGTCTTAATCTTCTCATACACGACCCGTGCATCTGGGGGCAGGGTTTGCGGATCCATCTCCACCTCTGGTGAAAAACAGGATGACTCCATAAAAAAAGAGCGGGCCGCCATGACGGACCCGCTCTATACCAAGTAAATCTGGTCAGTACTTAGCAGCCTTCCAACTTCTTGGCAACACGAAGGGTCACCTTATCACCAACTTTTACGTTATCTGTCTTTTCGCAGTTCAAAGTAACCTTACCGTCTTCCACTGCTTCTACTGTGCAGCCAGACCTCGCAAAAGCGGTGCCAGCGGAAAATACAAAGGCAGCTGCCATCAGTACGGCCATAATTTTTTTCATAACATGCTCCTCCTTTTTGAAGTTATCAGTCTGCGAATTCAGACCCCGAGCAGGTCTATCCTTCTCGCAATTCTTCTAACAATAAAGGAGAGCAGAAGTGGTGTCAACAGATTCCTGTCTGGAATTATTCGCAGGAACCGCTGCAGGTACCGCAACCTCCACCACCCACGGGATTGGCCGAGCTAATGGAAAAACCAGAGCGGTAGCCTGCTTCGATAAAATCCACCTTGATGGAGCCACAAAGCTCAAGCAGTTGATCTTCCACCACAAACTTGAGGGTTCCTTCCTCGAAAACCTTGTCGTTCTCTCCTGGCTCATCCAAGGCCAGTCCCAAGGCTGCACCACTGCATCCCCCTTGCATCAGAGCCACCCGCACCGGGGAATCCACTTTGTTCTGCTCAAAATACGCCTTTAAATTGTTTGCCGCTGTCTCTGTTATTTCAAACATTTGCGCTCCTTGCATGTTGTTCACCTACGTGTTTTGATGTATTTTCCACTATTTAAAAAATTCCTCACAGTACTGCTACTTCCCACATACAGGACAGGCAAGGTTTTTGAGGAGCGGCAAACAATTCAATCTGCTTATTTTATCCGCAGGAACCACCGCAGGACCCGCTTACGCTGCAACTTCCTCCACCTAGAGGATTGGCGGCAGTAATGGAAAACCCAGAGCGATAGCCTGCTTCGATAAAGTCCACCTTGATGGAACCGCAACGTGCAAGAAGCTGATCTTCCACTACAAACTTGAGAGTTCCTTCCTCGAAAACTTTGTCGTTATCCTTTGGCTCATCCAGAGCCAAACCCAAAGAGGGGCCGCTTCACCCACCTTGCATCAGAGCCACCCGTACTGGCGACTCGATTTTATTCTGGCTCAGATATTGGGTCAGGTTGTTGACCGCTGTATCCGTTACTTCAAACATTGTTTTCCTCCGTATTTTCAAAAATATACCGGCTCGGCTGACCATCAGCTGCCGTTCAATGTTCGGATTATGCTATCATAAGAACAGATGCAGGGCACGTCAACCGGATGTGAATACAGACCCGGCCCTTTTTCACGCATCGCGCACGCCAATCCAAAACCAGCCAACGTACAGATCAACACAGAAATGAAATTCCAGCCTTAAAAAAGCCATTGTCAAAGTACCATCTTCTCTCTACAATCCGCCATCCGCTTCCAGAGCCACAGCAGGGAACTGGAGGCCTTTTGAACACTTTCTTCACAAAACTTTAAAACAGGGAGCGTAGCATTATGGGTATGCTGAAGGAATTCAAGGAATTTGCCATGCGCGGCAATGTGGTTGACATGGCGGTTGGTATCATCATCGGTGCCGCTTTCGGTAAAATTGTTACCTCGTTGGTCAACGATGTGATGATGCCCCCCATTGGCCTCTTACTGGGCAATGTGGATTTTTCCAACCTGGCCCTGACCTTGAAGGAAAAAAGCGCCGAAGCTGAAGCTGTCACGCTCAACTATGGCATGTTCGTTAACACTGTGCTTGACTTCCTCATTGTTGCCTTTGCTATTTTCATGATTATTAAACAAATTAATCGATTGAAAAAGCAGGAACCGGCACCGGAAGCCTCCACCAAAGACTGTCCAAGATGTTTCAGCAGTATTCCCATCCAGGCTACCCGCTGTCCACATTGCACATCTGAACTTTAATTCGTCCAATAGCAAGCAGAACAACAAAGGGCCTAGCCTAAGCCGGCTGGTTTTTGCTACACTACTTCTTTGGAAAACACCTACTTTTTTGTGAAATTATTATGAGCGACAGGCTGGTTATATCCACAGGTGGCGGTGACGCACCCGGGCTGAATGCAGTCATTTTTGCGGTGGTCAATGCTGCCACGCGCAAAGGCTGGGAAGTATATGGCAGCAGGTACGGTTATGGTGGCTTTCTGGACAAGGATGAGCTGGTACGCCTCACCCCAGACTGTGTCGAAGGCATCCTCACCCAGGGTGGGACCATCCTGGGCACCACCAACAAGGGCAACCCCTTTGCCAAGCCTGTGGAAAACCTGGCAGGCGAAATCCAGATTGTGGACATCTCAGACAAGATCATGCGCGGTTTCTTGCGCATGGGTTTTTCCTGCCACATTGCAGTGGGTGGCGATGGCAGTCTGGAGATCGCCCATCGTTTCGCCCAGAAAGGTATGCCAGTGATTGGAGTACCCAAAACCATCGACAATGACCTGGAGGCAACGGACCGCACCTTTGGTTTTGACACTGCGGTTTCCACGGCCACCGACGCCATTGACAAGCTCCATTCCACGGCCAAATCACACGACCGGGTAATGGTGGTTGAGGTCATGGGCCGGGATTCCGGCTGGATTGCCCTCTATTCGGGGATTGCCGGTGGTGCGGATGTTATCCTCATCCCTGAGATTCCCTTTGATATGGAAGCGGTTTGCAGCAAGATTGCAGAAAACGAACTGCACGAAAAACACTACTCCATCGTGGTGGTTGCCGAAGGTGCCCGGGCCCAGGGCGGTGAAGTAATCAGCAAGGGAACCGGAGAAATCGGGCGAACAGAACTGCTGCTGGGCGGCATAGGAGAATGGGTTGCCAATCAGATCCGACAGCGACTAGGCAAAGACACCCGCTCCCTGGTGCTGGGCCATTTGCAACGGGGCGGCTCACCAACCAACTTCGATCGTTTGCTCGCTCTGCGCTTTGGTGCGGCTGCTGTACGCATGGCCCAAGCTAAAGTTTATGACCACATGGTGGCCTGGGTACCGCCAAACATGACTGCCGTACCCATTGCCGAGGCCATCCGCAGGCGCAAAAAGGTAGACCTGGAAAGCGACAAGGTGCTCACTGCACGCGACATCGGCATCTGCCTGGGCGACGGCCACGCCATCACGTCATAAACCACAGCACCACACTCCATGTCTGCCCAAGCTGATCAGCTGAACACGCTCTATGAGAAACTGTTGGCATATTTTGGCCCGCAGGGCTGGTGGCCGGGTGAGAGTGCCTTTGAAGTGGTGGTTGGAGCCATCCTCACCCAGAACACCAATTGGAACAATGTTGAGAAGGCCATTGCCAACCTGAAAGACGCGGGACTGCTCCATCTGCCTGCCCTGCTGGATCTGCCCCAGGCACTGCTTGCCGAGTACATCCGCCCGGCCGGTTACTACAATATCAAGGCGGGTCGCCTGCATAACCTGCTTGCCCTCATCAACGGGCAGTACAAGGGTAGCCTGGATGCCCTTTTTTCTCTGCCGCTGCCTGAACTGCGCCAGCAATTACTCACGGTAAAGGGTATTGGCCCGGAAACTGCAGACTCCATCATCTTATACGCCGCAGGCAAGCCCATTTTCGTGGTGGATACCTACACTCACCGTATTTTGTTACGCCACGATCTCATAGACGAGGAGTGCGATTACCACACCCTCCAAGAACTGTTCATGGACTGCTTTCCTCCGGATACGGACATGTACGGTGAATTTCACGCCCTGTTGGTGCAAACCGGCAAGCAATTCTGCAAAAAAACCAACCCCCGCTGCGACACCTGCCCCCTCAAGGATCTGTGACAGGCAACTCTTTTGCACCACCCACCAACAATAACGGTGCATGCCTGGCTTGGCTCTTTGCTGCTGCTCCGATTCGACACCTGTGTGAGCCGCATGCACCCCATCTTGATCCACCTAAAACACAGGTGCCAAACTCTTAAAAAAGTAGATGCACCTCTGGTTATTCGTATGATTTACTGAGATAACTCAGCCAGATCGCACGCAGCAGAAAAAGCAGCAAGGACAAGGCACCCACGGCAAAAACTACATCCGGTCCAAGGCGCATCCACGTCACGGTGCGTACAAATTCACCGGAAGCTATTTCAGGACTGCGTGCAAACCATAGCCCTTCTTTGATAGCATAATAAAACTGATAGAAGCCCGAAGGAATGAGGCTGAAAACCATCATGCTTGCCAAGCCACCGTTAAGGCCCCAAAAGCTCCATTTGAGTAAACGATCCGACCAGGATGCCTTTGTAACGATATGCCGCACTGAAAAAAGCATCAGGGAGATTGCAAGCATGCCATACACACCAAACAACGCCCCATGCGAATGGATTGGTGTGGTATTGATACCCTGGGCGTAATAGAGAACAATAGGTGGGTTGATCAAAAAGCCAAACACACCGGCTCCGACGAGATTCCAGAATGCAACGGCCACAAAAAAATAAATGGGCCACTTGTACGCATACCCCTCTCCGCCCTTATCAATAACTCTCAGATTGTGCGCTGCCTCAAAGCCCAAGAGCGACAGAGGAACAACCTCCAGTGCGGAAAAAACCGCGCCAAGAGCAATGATCACTGTCGGGGTTCCGCTCCAATAAAGATGGTGGAAGGTGCCGATCACTCCACTGCCCAGATACAGAAAGACGATGAAGTACACACTGATAAGAGCAAATCGTTTGCTGACCGCACCAATGTGCGAGAGCAGGAATGCCATGACTACTGTGGCGAAGACTTCGAAAAAGCCCTCAACCCAAAGATGTACAACCCACCATCTCCAATACTCGGCATCTGAAAGGTGGCTCCCCTTGCCATATAGTAACCCGGCCATGTAAAAAAGCGGGATGGATATTGAACTGTACAGAAGCATATGGGTAAGTCCGCTGCTGTCCGCTTCCTTCTGCAGGGCTGGACGAATGGCCCGCCAGACAAGTACGAGCCAGACAATCATGCCGGCAATGAGCAGCAACTGCCAGACACGGCCAAGTTCAATGTATTCATACCCTTGGTGGCCAAGTAAAAAACCATCAGCACCGAAAAATCCTGACACAGAAAGCCAGGTCCCGACCAAGGTCCCCAGTACAACAACAACCAGTGTCCCAAAAAGGGCGAGGACCCAAAAAGTCTGTCTGCGCGGTTCCTTGCCAACAAAGGGACCAACAAAAAGGCCGGCAGCCAGGAAGCAGGTGGCGATAAAGAAAATAGACAGCTGAATATGCCACGTTCTCACCGCAGCATAGGGCAGAAACGTGGCAATCGGGATGCCGAAAAACGAGTTGCCCTCCACAGTGTAGTGGGCTGTCACCGCACCAAGGCCAATTTGCAGGATAAAAAGCACAATGGCGACCAGAAAATAAACGAGCGTCGCTTGCTGACTCGGGGTTGGCTGTGGCTCGGGAAAATCAAGCTTCAGTTTATTCTCGTACTCGTCTTGGCCAATATATCTTTGATAGAAGAACAATGCCCCGGCAATAGCGAAAATAAGTAAAATGACACTAACGATGGACCAGATGAGAAAGTCCGGAGGAGGCTTGTTGCCCACAAGGGGATCGTAGGGCCAATTGGTCGTATAGGTGTGTTCCGCATCAAGCCGCTGCGTTCCAGCC
>Ga0334887_1002313_pt1 | contig 21596 bp, 21 predicted proteins | sample GraSluR1_MG_10_FD_207217 | JGI IMG/M metagenome (GOLD analysis project Ga0334887, IMG submission 207217) | Sludge microbial communities from methane-producing bioreactor in Wageningen University, Netherlands - Granular Sludge_18_07-R1 | ecosystem: Engineered > Bioreactor > Anaerobic >...
AATGAGTGCGTTTTTCATTGCGCGGCTGTGCATTGCTGATTGCGCCGGATCTCCTTCGTTAAGCTGCTTACAGAATGCATGCCAGCCAATTGCACAGGCACATGCAGTTGGAATAATTAGTAATAACCAGGTAGTTGCTGCCTGTAAAAGGTTTTGCGTTCCTGTGACTATACCCGGCGGGTCAGCAAGTGCTATAGAATTTGAATACAATAAAGTTAAAAACGCAAGAAGCAGAGCTTTCCTAATTCGCCTCATTTACAAACCTCCCTTTTAATTTTTAAAAACCTAAAACATTCGCAGAAAAATCTTCCTCATCATCTTTGGGTTCATTTGTCCTCTTGGTAGACGGTAAAACTATTTCCGGCAACCATGGTTCGGGCAGATCTATTGCTTTTTCCGGATCTGCTTCACCAATAAGATCTAAATCTAAATGATTGGCAATAGGCAGCTCAGATATATCCGGTAAAGGTAATCTCGCCGGCTGCAACCTGGTTCTTAAGACAAGAACTGAGTTTTCCGGCCAGCGGGAAACTTCATCAGGCATAAGCAAAGGCCTGGACACTAAACCCTGGGTTACTCCCTCACTGCGGGAACCTGTCATTTGCGCCGATGAGTTATACGATTCGGTTGCTACAGTATATCTCCCACATTTCTCTGAAATCAGCTTAGCTGTGTTGTTGTCAGAAGTAAGCACATAAATCCAGGTCCAGCATTGTCCCATGATGGTGTTTTCCTTCCTTGGATAATGTTCAGCCAGCTGGTCAATGCCTTGTACCGCGAGGGTAAAACGAATACCTCTGCCGCCGGCGGTAGTAATTTTAGTTGTAAAATCCGTTATTGCCGGTATGTTGCCAAACTCGTCCAGCAGGTAATTTACTCTTATTGGTGACCTGCCTCTGTTTTGATTGGCCAGGTCAACCAGTGCGCTATAGCTTTGTTGTACATATAGAGAAGCCAGTACATTACGATTGGTCCTTTCATCCGGGATAACTAAAAATACCGCGGTTTTTTCCTTGCCAACGGCTGCCAGGTCATGATCCTGATCTGCTATCATCCATACTATGGCCGGATCAACGCCGAACAACTGTAACGTGGTAAGGGTATCAGTCGCTATACTGCTGCGCATCTTGTCAGTACTCATTTGAAAAACCGTATATGGGCTGCGGGCCGGATGATTTAAGGGCAAGGTCGCAAAATACGCATCAAGGTTTTTACCCCCGCCCTGGCCCAAGTGCGCCAGCAGGTGAAAAGCTGAGCCCATATGTTTGTGTTCAGCGGGTGCTTCTACTGCTACCGCCAGAATTAATGCCGATATAAGTGCTTTCTTTGCGCTTGGCCAAATAGGATCGCCTCTGTATCCAGGGTCGTAACTGAGGGTATGGGCTATATCATCTGCATGTTGGACCGCCTGCGCGCTATCATTCTGATTAAGGGCTTCTACCACCGGGTGAAGCATATTCCAGCGGTTCCCGGTAGACGGGGTGCGCAAATCAATAGTAATAATGTTGTAGCCTTTGTCTTTCAGGTATTGTTTTGTTATGGGCTGCAGTTCTTTTTTTAAGTCACATACAACCATTGATTCACCTGTTTGGGCCAAATGCCATATGGTAGGCAGGATTATACGTCGGGATTTACCGGACCTGGTAGTACCAATTAACAGCACATGAGTATCATCATCTACGGTCCAATAAATTCTTCTTCCTGGATCAGTGCCAATTACAATTCCTCCCTGCATTAATCTACTTCCTTTCTCAAAGGGTTTTAGAAACTATGAATACTAAAATTCCTGTCTATTTCTTCATCAGTCTGCCACCTGGCAGTTCCATGCTGTCCATGACCAGCCGGCTGCGGCATATCATTGTTGTAATTAACATTAACCAGACTTCTGCCTGTCAGCCATAACCAGGCAACAGCCCCAAGTGCCATAGGCTGTATCCATAACCAGATCTCTTTGACCAGAGGGAAGGCAGATACCCAACCTAAAACTGAAAAATGGAATTGAGAAAACGCACCTTGCTTTAAGTGAACCGGTACCATAAGCAGCTGCGGGATAACTATGAAGTCCAGGATTACAACTAATAAAGTAAATACAATCCGAAAAGGCAACGCCTTATCCTTCCTCACCTCTCGCGGCCCTCCCTTCGCTTTTTCTCCTGTTCCTCCCGGTCCAGTTGAGCACTTAATATACGAGCCTGGTATTCAGATTTAAATTTTTCCCTTTGAACTGCCCGCCATGCTCCCTTCCATACACCATTTACCAAACTTAATGAACCTGAGTCTTTATTTCCCCAGTGCTCGGACATCTCATGTTCCACTGGTAACTGCACTGCAGCTTTTAATATATCCTGGGACACCCGCTTTCTTAGATCGTTATATGCCCGGTTTAGTGCCTGGTCAATCTCATCCGGCTGGTCACGCATATACATCTTGACTATTTCGAGATTAGCCTGCAGGTATCGTTCTTTTGCACTAACAAAGTCCGGCTGTTCCATAATCCAGTCAGCTATTTCTTCTACTGCTGTCTTAACCTCTTCCGGCATATAATCAAAAGCTACCCGGCCATGGCCGGGCATTATTTCCGATAAGTGCTTTAATTTATTGCTCAGTTCCTGTTCCTGCTCAGGATACAGCCTGGGGGGAATACCGGCACTCCCCCCTAACTCAGCCTGCAAACGGGTACTTTCCCGGTCAAGCTGCTTTTTTAGACCTAATAAATCCCTGACTCCATTGCGTATGGCATTTCGGTAATATTCTTTTTCCAAGAGCAGTACTTCTCTATCTCTGGTGCAAATGTGTTTAACGAAAGCCTTTTTCATATCGGTCATTTCTCCCAGAGAAAGCGTTCCTCTGGTTCTAAGCGGGTTTTCCTCCCAGAAAAGCAAGTGACAATGAGGATGGTCCGGCTCCGGATGATAAGCAGCTGCCCAGCGAAAATTACTGGCCGGTATGCCTAATTTATCTTGGATTTCCGTAAAGCTGGCTTTCAGGCTTTCTTCCCATTTGCTGCGTTCAATACGGTCCAACCTTATGGCATCATCCTCCCGCAGTGAAACTATACAGCGCCACACTATTCCTTTATGACTGCCCAGTATTTCTTGAGCTTCATCAATATCAACGTTGCCGTTTTCTCCAAACAGCCCTGAGGATCTTGGCCTTTCATGCATGTACTGCAAATGAATAAGCTCTTCGCGTTCCATTTCCTGCCGGGCCTGCTCAACATTCTCCTTGTCTTCAGGTTCCAATGCTCCGTAATCTACAGCATCTTCCCGGATAATATAAAACAAATGGGCAACGTTTTTCTTCTGGTTCTCCTCGCTGGGAAGATAGTAGCTGAGTTTCATAATAAAAGGCGCATTGAGTGCCATTAGTTCCCTCCTTCCTCACCTTGCTGATAAGCATCGAGAAGCAACTCAAGCGGTTGTTTAAGAAAAATCGTTCCCTTATGTCGGGTTTCTTTTTGAATCTGGTCTACCCGAGGTTTATCATATTTCTTGACTTCCTTTATTAAAAATAGGGCACAATTTTCTGCCGAACCGGCTGCAATGGCTCCCTTAGAAGAGATTGCAGCAAGTCTGTCTTCAGTCTTACGCAGTTCCGCAGCTACAGCTTTTCGCACTGTAGAAATGAGCGTATCAGAAGCACCTAAAGCAATTTCTACCCCCAGATTTTTTGCTAAAATCCTTCGTGTAACAACTGCCATACTTTCCCCGCGTTTATTGGCTATTGCTTTCAATGCTTTGTAAGTTTCGTCATCCAGTCGAATAGTTAATTGATGGCTATTATTATTTGGGGCCATTTATCATAATCACCTCCTGTCTTTTTTGCCGGGTAAAAGTTCTATTTTCAAATTCACCTCCATAACTTTTGCTAATAGGAAAAAGGCACCCTGCACCGGTTGCGGTGCTCTAATAAATCCCGACATAACAAGAATTACAAGCAAAAGAGCACCGGTCGCGGTGCTCTTTTTTTAATGTGGTGCTCCTTCTAAGTCCCTACTGACCGGCTCTGCCGGGCATGTGTGCACCGCCCCTTATCCTGCCTTAGAAAACCTCCCGTATTTCGAGAGGTTTTCTGAGGGGCCTTAATGTTTACAAACTATTCCATATGGTTATGGTAAATCCAGATATTTTCACTGTGTAAAGATTAGCTATTTGTCTTTTGCAAGTGCCCACACCAAAGATATAACCCATCCAATAAATTCATCCCTGCTGTCATGAAACAAAGACCTCCTTTCTAAGTTAATGGATCGTCAAAACATGTCTTCAATTTGCTTCTGTAATTTTTTGGTATCAATTTGAGCTGTACTCACCTGTGCTGGAACTACTGCGCCTTGTTTTAATAAATTCTCTATTCGCTCCAGCCGCATGCCGATATCCAACCATTCCCTGGCGACCTGCGCGCGAGCACCAGGTGGATAATCGAAAACCGGATGGTTTGTCGGAAGGCGCAAGTCCAATTTTTTTGAGTACTTGGGCATGTTTTTAGTCCTCCTTGTCTGACAAAATCATTGGAAACACCTCATTTTTGCCTTTTTGTCCGACACTACATGAAAAAATTATTCTTAACCGTTGGTTTTATATGTATCCGCTTAGTCAGACAAAAGACTTAGAGATTATAGTAAATTTAAACTTCTGGTAATTGAAGCCGGAACATCCAATAAAATACCAGCACCAACCCCAGTAATGACAGGATTTACGCGTGCCGGTAAAATATTAAATATGCAGTTTTGGAGCCATATGCCGATGTTATTTTCTTAATTTTTATGGTAAAATAAGTTAAGATTACCAAATTAACTGGAGGTACGTTTTATGAATACCCCTGTCCCAGTTGACCCGGTAGGCAGTGCACCTGCCTTGGGAAATTTATATACTATGTTTTGGTCGCTTCTAAACATAGTAATGCTTATCGGCATTGTGGTGCTAATATTTTGGTACCTTAAAAACAGACATAACTACCAAAAACAATTGTTGAGTAAAATGGATAGCTTGATATCATTACTTCAACAAAAAAACACTGATGACAAATAGCTGCGTATCTACAGCATATTTTATACACCCATAAAATAAGGTGATAATTCCGAATTACTTGTAATAGAACCGTACATCTAAAAAAAGCATGGCTATACCCAACTGGTAAACCATGCTTTCTTATCTTGCAGATTATAGATTACTATTTATTCTGTTTTAGAAAAATATACATCTCTTCCACTGAATCAAAAAGCAATTGCTTTTTAGCTATTTTATTAGCCAGGCCCGGACCAATATTACCTTTATGCTTCGCATGAATAGTGCAGGTTCTCATGATTCCATCCGGACCCATACCGGTCCATACAGAAGTTTTACCCTGCTGTTTCATGCCCAGCTTTTTACATATTTTTATGAGTTCATCCCAGGTAAAAGTATAGCCCATCAGTCACTCAAACTATCCAAATTAAGAACTTTATTTAACATTCCCCTATTATTATCACAGCGGATTACTCGCCTGAGATACCAGTAATGGCTGCGGTTTGAACCTGACTTACTGAGATAGTAGGGCAAATCATTAAAATAAACCTTAGCATAATCAAGAATATTATCAACAAAATCTTCGATTGCTTCTGCTTTTGTTTTACCAACTCCGTATACTCCAGTTTCTACGTTCCATAAAGAGTAATCTTCATTATTTTTTCCCGGTTCATCAACCCATTCAAAGGTAAATTCTTTGCTCTCACATAGTTCATCCAGTAATACAGTTGAAATAAGGGATACCGGTTGTTCATCTTTACGCTTGGCGTCAGCCAGTAAAAATTCTTTACCGGTCAGCGCTTCCCTCCGCAATTTAGTCAAGTTATTTTTAGCTTCGCCTATTGCTACAGTTGGCATTATATATACCCCTTCCATAAAAGCTTACCCCCATTTTAGCAGAATATAGCCATATTAGCTATATGCATCATGAGGAGTAAATATACCTTATATAGATTTTAGACAAAAAAAGAAGATCGCTTATTAAACTGCGCAACTTCAATTTGTTACAAAATTATGTAGGATTAAATTGCTACCGTTAATTTTCTTTCAGATATGTAAGGCTGCAGCCAGAATTATATATTTTAAAAATGCTATTGAAGTGTGAACTACCCCGCCCTTCACTCCGTTCAGGAAGGGGTCTTCCCGGCGAGCAAGATAATTCGGGCAAGTTTGCCCTAACCATGGCTTTTGGGATTACTGGCGAAACAGAGTTCCCGCACCCAGCTACTTGTGCCGCTTTGGAATACAAATTACCCTTATCATCACGGTCAATTATGTAGTCTGATGGGAATCCCTGGGCATTAAATAACTCGCGGGGTTCCAGCATTCTAAGCCCAATGTCTGTTATAAAATACAGATCCCCATTAATCTCTAATAGCAAGATTTCATCGTCAGCAATCCCGTAACCACAATACTTGTTAAGTATTGCCCTTATTCCTGGCCAATGTCCTAAATCTTGATTACCGCTCATCTTTGTGAGCACTGTCCTGACCTCTGCAAAATGCCCCGGGCTCGTCATAATTGTTGGCAACGGCTCTTTTAGTTCCTTACAATCCATATTATTTCGCAATACGCATAAATGTGTTTCTACTAAGGCAACTCTATCTTTGGTCGTTATTGTGTGTATAGGCTCTGTTAATGAACTACCGTGTACTGTCGCCGAGTAATACTTTGCGAGGAAAGCCGCTGTAAGCGCATATCTTGGGTTTGTATCTATTGTTAATAGTGGTCTGTCCAAGGTTTGTCCTCTGGCCCCATCACTTTTGTAGCTATGGTATTGGGAAAGGAAGGGCATAACCAGCCAATTATGGTCCTTTGCCGTTATTGTTGGTAAGGGCTTATTTATATCTGAGCCTGCTCCGGTATAGCCCCCCCCGAAAGCCTGCATGATAAACGGCCTGGCATTTTTAATTACAAACTTGTCAGTACCTCTGGCAATTCTCTTTAGCGTATTTTCAGCAAGCGGTCTAACTGCCTTAAGGTTATATTTATCTTTTATGTCTGAAGCAGCATCAAAAATGCTGGGGCAAGGTTTAGACCAGTCAATGATTTCAGCTGCCGATCTCCATGGTTCCAGCCTACCTAATTTCACTGCCTGGCTATTGGGGTCCCCGTGAGTAGGTCTAGGCCATACAATAGGCCTACCATCACACCTGGCGATTAAAAATAACCTTTTGCGTATGGTTGGAGCACCGTAGTCACAGGCCCGGAGTTCCTTCCACTCCACCTTGTATCCTTGGTATTTCAGTGCATTGACAAACGTCTTAAAAGTCCTGCCCTTTTGCTTCGGGTCCGGCTTACCGTTTTTTAACAGTGGCCCCCAATCTTGAATTTCTTCCACATTTTCAAGCATGATAACCCGGGGATGTACAGTAGCCGCCCATCGAATAGCCACCCATGCAAGACCGCGGATATTCTTCTTCCTTGGCTTTCCTCCTCGGGCTTTTGAATGATGGGTACAGTCTGGAGACAGCCAACATAATGCCACTGGTTTTCTACCCGTGGCTTCTCTAGGTACGATCTGCCACACATCCTCACAAAAATGCTTTGTCCCTGGATGATTCGCCCGATGCATAGCAATAGCCGCAGGATTATGATTTATGGCTATATCAACTGACCTTCCTGTAGCCATTTCTATACCTTTACTCACACCGCCCCAGCCAGCGAAATTATCAATTATCAGTTCATCAAAAAACCCTTGTTGCCTCATCTTCTCCCCTCCCATTACTACACATAATCAATATTCAATAGAAAAAACAGACGTAAATCTTGTACCAATAAAGCTTCGCTTAATCCGCCAAAAGACTTAAAAACCCATTGGCATTAGCAAAAACCGGATTTGGGACAATAATTGAATCGGGAAAAGCATCTAAATGTGAATTAAACATTTCTGCGCCGCCGCCGGCAAATGCGGTCATGCTGAGGTATTCTGCCCGGGATACCCAGGCAGAACGCACACCCCCAATTATTACCTGCGCTGTCTCACGAACACTACACCGATAAATCTGGGATAGATTTATCTCCCGGCCTTGAAAACGGATAGCTTGATTATTTTGGGCACATTGGAGCGCATTTTGGTACATAAAGTGTGCCAGTGGCGCACCTGTTTGAGACTGGAATCCTGCAGCTAAATCCTGTTGAACCAGGTAGGTACCTGCTTCTATGGACCCGCAACCATCAGGAACCGGTACCGGTTCTCCGTCCTTAATTTCAAAAAGCATGTAGTCTGTAGTGTAACAGCCAATATCAACTAATCCCGCATAACCTTGCTGCGGCAGAGATGGAATACAAAAGAGAATTCCCAATCCCTGAGGGAATACCCTTATATCCTGAAAAGAGATATACTTTTGTGGATCTCTGTCTACCTGGACCTGTGCCCCTAATCTCTGTAAGCGGCTTTTTAATTCTTCCCTTTGAGTCCGGTAATAGGCCAAAGGCAAACCTAGCGCCAGGGTAACAGCTTGACTCTGGGTAGGGATGGCAGCACCTGCGCCGCAGAGATAAGCAGCGGTAAGGACAAAAAGATCATGCAGCTCTGCTGGTTTTTCCCTCTGCATAGTGGAAACGCTGTTAAGAGACTTTATTGCCATTTCTCCTACAAACTTCTTTTCCTTCCCCAGCTGAACCAGATAGTGACCGCTTTGAAATGGTGCTGCTCCATTTATCGGATTATCCCGGTATGGCGCTACCACAGACGGGAACTGCAGCTGGTAGCCCGTAGAGGAAACTGCTTTTACGCTTGAATATCCGACATCGACTGAAAGTATCATTTAATCATCTCCCTTATTAATTTTCAGGTGGTTCTTCAGCAATAGCTTAAATGTCCGGCGGAACATACAAATCGTATTCGTCACTAAAATTGGTTTTTGGCTTATTGCTTTTTGGCCTTAATGTTTCAACGGGGTTAGCCCTGAATAGTTCTAGTAAACGTTCTACTTCAGGTACTGACCGGATACGGCGTTTCATCCAGTCAGACAGGATACGGTCTGTATAAGCCAGGTTAGGGACCTTGGCCAGCTGGCTCATTACTTGGCCGGCCTTCATTATCATTTCGTGGGAAAATCCCCATTTAAAACGCCATTTCAGGTAGATGTCCCTGGCTGCATTGCCGCTCATCTCGATGGCTGTGTATTTTGAGAATTCATTAATCTCTTCTTGCAGGTCTTTTTCTTTCAGAGCAGATTCATCCTCAAGGATTTCTTTCTCATCAGCAGTTACAATTTGTTTTTTAGATTCACAAGAAAAATCTTCCACAGGCAATCCTTCTTCTTCTTCTTCTTCTTCTTCTTTTGTATTAGTAGTCTCTGGTATTGCTCTGACATTTTGACAATTCGTATTTACATTTTGACAATACGTATTGTCAAAAGGTAAATACGCTAATATAGGGGTTTCTATAAGGTCATCATCTACAGTCCCCGATTCTATGCTATTTTCTTTTTGTAAGTTCGTATTTACATTTTGTAAGTTGGTGATTCCGAGATCATACCCTTCCAGCGAATATCCCAAAGGAAGCAGATCAGTTTGAATTTTTATAAGGTCTACCCTGTATTGATAGGTACGGTCAAAGTCGTACCTTGGGTTTTTTCTCTTCTGCAACCATCCTTTTTCAACCAGGGTATTCAAATATCTCAGCATGGTTTTAGCAGAAGATCCTATCATGGTTTCGGCCACTAATTCCTCGGCTTTTTTGTAAATCCATCCATGGGCTGGCTGTATAAAAACAATATCATCAGAAGAAGTTTTTTGGCGTTTAAGTCGTTCGATTTCTTCACTGATAAACTTGTCTGCATCCGCCCTGCGCTCCGACCAATAAATCATCTGGTTCAATACGATGGCCAGTTTAAAATCTCCGGTAAGGGCTACTAATTCCTCTTTTATCACCACACGATTAAGTTTTTTAGGCTCAGCCAGTAAATCTTGCGCCACTGAAATACCTCCCCCAAAATATCTCTCTCCTATAGAACTGAAAATTCATAAAACATTTACCCATTAAAAAAGGCCCTGCTTTTGCAGAGCCTCTTAAGCTTCTGTATTTTTATAAAAAAATACTCGTATAACTGGGAATAATCACAAAAAAGGGAAGTGGTTTGTTCCAAATATTTGTTATGCCTATTGCAGGATACTACGCATTCAGATTAATAGTAATAATGATATTTACAAGCTTTCCATCTCTTTACAGAAGCTCCTATTTTAAGGTATACTCTCAGGTAAATAATGGGGGTGAATTAATGTTTGGACAAAGAGGCCCTATTTGGGATTGGACACGTAACGAGCAAGCAGTAAAAACTATATTAAAAGACCGGGGAACATCAAGTGAAACACCAAAAGGTCCCAGTTCTCTGGAGAAGAAAATTATTAATGCTCTTTTGTTACTTTCTTTATTAACAGCATTGGCTTATATAATCTTCAAGTAATTTTAGTTAAAGTATTTCTACCCTTTTACTGCTACCCACACACAAAACCCTAAATTTCGGTGTATATGACCCTCCGTTTCTTCCATATATTACTGTTAACCTTAGACATCAGCACTTCGTTGTCAATACACCTGGCAGCATAAGTAGCCAATCTCACTCCCCGTTCGTTATTAAATGTCTTTATTGCCTTAATAAGTCCTATAGTGCCAATTGATATCAAATCTTCTATGTCTTCGCTGCTGTTTTCATATTTTCGGACTACATGAGCTACCAGTCTAAGATTATGTTCTATCAAAATGTTCCTGGCTTCTTCATTTCCTTTTTTCATTTCTTCCAGGTACTTTTTTTCCTCAGTTTCCGCCAGCGGCTGCGGAAAAACCTGATTATTCAGATAGGCAAAAAGGAAAACAGAGCCTTTTATTATTGTCGTTATAGCCAGTGCCCATCCCAGAACTATCATACTCCCACCTCCAAAAATGAAGCGTTTTATACTATATGAAGGTAGTCGACAAAATGTGCCTGGGTTTAGCATGAAAATTCTGGCTATGTGGTGATAAAGGAAACAGCAAAAAAAAACCCGGTATAAAAGCCGGGTATAATCAGCAGCACTTAAAGCATTTTTTATTATGTTTTTATTTCCAGGAATAATTCACAAAAATCGGGCCGGGTTAAGAAAGGCTATTTTTAGACAACACCATGTGCCAGCATACTCCTTGCTACTTTCAGGAATCCTGCAATATTGGCACCAACCACCAGGTTGTCCTCATAACCATATTCCCGGGCTGCTTCAGAAGCATTCCGGTAAATATTGGTCATTATTTGTTTAAGCTTGGCATCGGTTTCTTCAAAGGTCCAGGAATATCTCATACTGTTCTGGGACATTTCCAGGGCAGAGGTAGCAACTCCACCGGCATTGGCAGCCTTGCCAGGCGCAAACAACACTTTGTTGCTTTGGAAAACACGAACGGCCGCCGGAGTGGATGGCATGTTGGCACCTTCTCCGACTGCAAAGCATCCATTACCTACCAGGGCACGGGCATCCTCTTCATCGATTTCATTCTGAGTTGCGCACGGCAGAGCGATATCACACTTAATCTTCCATATTCCCCCATCCTCAAAATACTGTGCTTCAGGGTGATCTTTAACATAATCCTTGATCCTGCCTCTTGCAACTTCCTTGATGTGTTTTACCGTATCAAGCTTGATCCCTTCTTTATCATAAATATAACCATTGGAATCACTCAGACTCACTACCTTGCCTCCTAAGTGCTGAACTTTTTCAGTAGCATAAATGGCCACATTTCCAGAACCAGATATCACCACAGTACTTCCTTCAATTGTTTTGTCCTTATCTTTTGCCATCTCCTCCACAAAGTAGACCAGCCCATAACCAGTAGCTTCGGTTCGGACTAAACTCCCCCCCCAATCCAGGCCTTTACCAGTCAGAACCCCTTCAAATGCCTGGGTAATTTTCTTATACTGTCCATACAAATAACCTATTTCCCGACCGCCTACTCCAATATCCCCTGCTGGTACGTCAACATCAGCACCAATATGGCGATACAGTTCATTTATAAAACTCTGGCAGAACCGCATTACTTCCGCATCGGACTTACTCTTGGGATCAAAATCGGCTCCCCCTTTCGCTCCGCCAATTGGCAGACCAGTTAAAGAGTTTTTAAAGATCTGTTCAAAACCTAAAAATTTAATAATGCCAGAATAAACAGTAGGATGGAAGCGCAACCCACCTTTATAAGGCCCGATTGCACTGTTAAATTGAATACGCATGCCACGATTCACCTGGATTTTGCCCTGATCATCCACCCAGGGAACACGGAAAAGAATTTGCCTTTCCGGTTCTACAAGTCTTTCCAGAATACCAGCCTTTTCATATTCGGGGTGCCTTTCCAGTACCGGTTCCAGGGACTCCAGAACCTCAGTTACTGCCTGGTGAAACTCTGGCTCGTTGGGGTTTTTCTCCTTTACTTTCCCAATAACATCTTGCACATATCCCATTGTATTTCTCCTTTCTCCTCATCTTTGCAGAGATTAATCCCATTAGTCTTTACTTTGTCGGGAAAATGCAGTCTCCATTCTGATCTTCTTCTGTCCCACCGGGCTGAGATCAGGCATTCTACAGGAATTAAATTGGCCAATTATATTCTCGGCTACTTTCTTTAAGGGAATACCTTTTTCCATGCTCATCTTCTGGATTATCTTATGAGCTTCTTCTTCTGTAAGACCTTCTTGTTCCATAATGAGTGCTTTTGCTATTGATACAACTTTCCTGGAGGCCAATTGTCTGTTTAGTCTTTCCACCTCCTTAAGAAGAGCCCGGTATTTCTTATAGCTGATGACCACATTATGAATTACCAGAGTCAAAGCCTGAGGAAGCATGGTCTTAAAAACATAAGGATAGTCTTTTATCTCTGATTCATCTTCCCCGGCCAGCAAAAGAACCGGTGGAGCCTCATCCCTTTCCAGGAATGCAACTATCTTTCGACGCCCCCCTGCTTCAAGATCAGAATCGAGAATAAGAAGATCAAACTCCTGATTGCCTACCTTGCTCCCAAAATCCCTGATGCCATCTGCTTCTGCTGCGATTTGGATGCCATGTTTATTAAGGATTTCCTTAACAGTAGCCTTTAGCCTGGGTTCAGAAATGACCAGCATTACTTTCAAGGGGTATACACCTCCTCAAAAAATAAAAAAACGCCTCCCACGTAAATCACATACGCAGAGGACGCCTTTGTCCCAAAAAACATATTATTTTAAAATAATGCTTTAATTGAACCATCTTAATCAACAGGCAACCATCATGGCCGCCCATAGATTATCCGCATTGTGGAATGGCTTTCCATTATTATTTATAATACTATCAAGCCCTTTTTATGTCAATGGACTAATATTTCACATCGTGGAATATTAGTTGTCAGACATGACTCAGATTTTTTGGCAGCTGCATAATAACAGGCAACTTTCCCTTTATTGATATTCATAGTAAACCATAAATCTTTTTTTGTTTTTGAAAAATCCATTACCTTTATGACTTTTTGCCAGGATAACTCACCCGGCAGAATATCCCCCAGGAGGTTTGGTGCATCAAGTAATTCGGGGGCAAAGACATGCCCGTTCTTATCTGGATAAAGGCCCACATATCCCATTTGGTTTTCAACCAGATCCTGAAAGAAATGGGTGCCAAATGATATTTCGGGTAAATAGCCTTGACCTGCGACCTCAACCAGAATAGAAAAATTACATATTTCCGCAAATGAAACCGGCACTCCCAGAGAAGGCGTAGTACTTCCCCACCGTCCCGGGCCAATCAGTATTGTGGTCAAATTTCGTTTAATCTTACGATTTAAACGGCCCACCAGGCGTGCCACAACATATTTTTCCGCTTCGCTTAATCGGGAATAGGATTTGGAGTCAACCAATATAAGCCACTGTGTTTGTTGAGCAGTATTAGCTCCCATAAAATTTCCTTTTGATGCAAACACAAGATTTTCCCGGCTGATTGATGGAGCATTAAGCTGTTTTTGATTTCCATTCCAGGTTTGTAAAGGTCTGCATTGCAGCAAATTGATTTTCAGCGTATCCCCGGTCAGATTGGCGGTAAATTCAATATCCACCGGATGATTATAGGCATGCTCCAGAGTCCTCAACATCTCTCGGATTTTCCCGGAAAAAGAGCTGTCTTCGAACACCCTGTTAAAAGTCAGCACCCACCTTTTGGGGGTTGTCATTCGTGGCCGACGCAGGCTGTTTTGCAGTTCAGTATCCTCCTGGGCAACAAATCTCCAAAAACCTGGCTCCGGCTCCAAAGTACCCAGGGTATTAATGGATACAGTCACAGTTTTATTATCCACGGTGTCTAAAAGATCCACCTGGTGCTGGGAAAAACGCCGTATATCTTCCCAGGCAGATTCAGGACGTAATAATGGTTGATCCAAGGCTACAATGCGTGTATAATCGCCTCCGCTGCGAGCCACAGCCCGAGTTCCCAGCCCCACTACCAGCCGCATCATTCCAGCTTTTTGATCCATTTTCTTTTGCCATACATAGAAATTATGAGACAATGCAACACCGGCCATATCAGGAAAAAAATAGCGTCCTCGATGGGAACCGGAAACCCGCTGAATCAATAAGGCCATCTGTTCATCACTTTGTGCCATTCCCCTTCTTTCTCGGTAAGTCAAGGCATCCTCATTCATGGTACTTGCATATACTGCCTTGATAGCACGTTCGATTTGGCGACAGCGTTCCTGCGGGTTTCCCTGGTTCACACAAAATATGCTTTCATATTTACCAGCAAAGGCATGGCCGAAACTATCTTCCAGCAAGCTGCTGGAACGAACTATAATCGGAGCCTGACCGAAATAGTCCATTAACTCGGTAAAATGCTCACGAATTGCCTCAGGCAAGACGCCATCCAATAGCCTTTGTCGCAAGACTGTGGATGTGGAATAATAATTTTCCGGGTTTTTATGCTCTAATATCAAATCCCAGCAATCGTTCTCGATCAAATACGTATAATAGACATCTGAGCCAACAAAAAAGGAATCATGCGTTTCCAAAACCTGATGCCAATTATGATTCTGACTGTCGCGCAGGATACTGCGGGCCAGAAGCATACCAACAGTCTTGCCCCCAATCATACCGGTACCAATTAGCCGGCTACGGATATAAAGCAGGTCTTTCAAGGAAAAGTACCTGCGGGCCAGGCCTAAAATCCTTTCATCCTTTCCGATCATCATTTGGCATAACGTTTCTGTAGTTTCCTCAATTATCTCCTGTGGTATTTTTTCGCCGCTAACAACCCTGTCCTGCAATTCCTGGGCCTTAATGCTTATTCTATCCCAGTAATCCAACTTGCGTCCGGTATCACCCAGGCACTGAACACGAGCAAATAAACTGGATATTTCATAACTATTGGTGATTGGAATCAAATCATCACCCTCTATTACATGTGGAAGAAACATGGTAGGAGAATAACGTTCATTTACCTTGAGCGGATGAATATAATAAAACTGATCACGCTGATAAACATCCAGCAGCAATTGGGTGGTATTGCGAATACGCTCCATAGTATGATAGGAATTGCGGTTACTGATTATGGCAAAATAGCCAATAGCCCCTAATTTGTAGATATAGGGACATATGATTCGAAAGAAGTTGCCTATCATTAAGTCAGTAGCCCATGCATACAATAAATCCGATAAAGAATCGAAAACAAAAAAACTGTTTGCTCCTTCATGTTCGATGATTTCGTATATACGCATGGAAAAAGCCTCAAAACCAATTTTGGGGTTCAACCGATAGGTCTTGACCATCATTCCATCCAGCACTGGAGAATGATGAGCAAATCGCAAATAAACAACTTTCCTTTTTTCTATTAAAGCCTGATTAACAAAAGCATTTACAAAATACTGATAATCTTCGGTATTCCTGACCTGCCAGACCACATTATCACCTGACCGCAGATTATCCAAAACCCGGTCCAAACCTGGAATTCCAGTAGATGCATAATTATATTCCACCATCATTATTCCCTCCCTCAAAACAAAAAACGAGAGCAATCCATCTATCTTTCTTGCGGAACTTATGCTATATGTGACGATTTTGTTTTCCGTATCATCAGGCAGGTATTTTGTACTGTCACCCTGAGGCAAAGCCGAAGTATCGTAAGAATCACCCTCCGGGCACTACTGATGTTCGCTTTGCTCACGATTAAGGTGGCTTCGCCAGCGCTTTAGAATGACTTCTTGGATTATTGAATGATACTGAAGTCTGATGTTTCAAAACTGTTTCTACTTTTTGCAAAAGTCCCAAAAAAAACGTCCGCAGGTATATTGTTTAAACATACCAACGGACGCCATTGTCCTTTCACCATATTCTTATTTAATTCGGCCTGAACCACCGCTCCTTTGCGGCTGAAGTTGTTTCTCAGTCCAGATAGCCTATCCTTCGCGAGATTCTGCCAGCTACTTCTTTGACCATGGGACACAATTCATTGCTGATATATGATGAAGTCATTCTCATACTGGGACCCGATACACTTAAGGCTGCTACCACCTTGCCCCTATGGTTCTTGATAGGTGCTGCCACACAGCGTACCCCCTCATCCCTTTCGCCCAAATCTAGCGCATAACCATCTGCACGAACTTTCTGTAGTTCACCGAGCAAGATAAGCGGATCAGTAATGGTGTCACTGGTGAACCTCTGTAATTCCACCTCTTCAAGATATCTCCTTAAATCTTCCTTATCCAGCCCTGCCAACAAGACCTTGCCCGAGCCAGTACAGTGAGCCGGCCCCCGATTGCCTACACGGGCAAACATCCTTACTACTACAAGATTACTCGATTCCAGTTGTTCAAGATATACCACCTCATTGCAGTCCAAAACCGCTAAATTAACGGTCTCGTTAAAGCGTTCAAGCAATTCCTGCATTAGAGGCAGAGCAATCTCACGTAAACTGGTAGCTGAACTTACCGCATTACCAATATGGTATAACTTCATTGACAAACGATAGCGACTTCGCTCATCCTGTTCAACAAAACCCCGGTGTATCAAGGTGCTGAGTAACCGGTGCACCGTGCTGGACTTCAAATTGGCTTTAGCAACCAGCTCCCCAAGCTGCATTGCTTCCCGGGTATCAGCCAGTATTTCTATCAAGCTCAATGCACGTTCAACCGACTGTACTGTCTTTGAATCCTCTTCACTAAAATCCTGCTGGGCATGAGCTATGATTTTATTCTTCAACCTTGTTTCCAAATTCATTACCTCCCGGTTTCAGAACCTATATACGAGCAAAGCACCCACTCAACATCAAACTCGTTGTTCAAGAAACTCAGGTCTATCCTGTTAAATAATACGACGATGTATTCTGAAATTATTTTTATTACATTCTCTTAAGAACTGTAGTTCTTCAGTTTCCACCATTAAATCATTCTTGCTGTCCAGGTCAAACCCACCTAAACATTGTTTAATAATTGAAGCCTGAAAAATATTATGAGTTTATCTTGTTTTTTAGTATATCATGAATTAATGCAAGCTGAAAACCTTGAAGCTGGGTGAAAAGGCCCCTCCAGTAATGAATTAACACCGCCAAGCACTTTCCTCTGCTTAATTAAAGTATTAAAGGGAAAACAATAGAAATATCGAATATTTAAGAAGGATCTTTTTTCCCCATAATAGTAAAGGAAGAATTAGCATGTTATGATTCAGGGTTTTATTAAAAAATTGACTTCTTATAAATTAAGGCGGATGAGCCGTGAAGAACGTATGGAAACCTGCGAAAAGATTCGCCAGCTTTCCAACCCATCTCCGTCATTTTATTTTATGGTATGTGTTTCGACAGTTATTGCCACTTACGGCTTACTGGCTAACAGTACTGCCGTAGTAATCGGTGCTATGCTGGTTGCCCCTCTTATGGGACCAATTTTTGGTATAGCACTGGGACTGAGCAGTGGTAATAACCGCCTCCTGAGAGAATCGGTCCTGGCTGAAACCCTGGGAGTAATCATATGTGTCAGCCTGGCTGCACTAATAGGACTTGTACCTTTGCATCCCCATTTTGCCTCAGAAATTATGGCGCGAACTCAACCAACAATTTATGATTTAATTATCGCTCTGGCTTCCGGATTTGCAGGCGCTTATTCCATGGTAAACAATAAGCTGAGTCCGGCTCTTCCTGGAGTAGCTATCTCTACTGCCCTGGTACCTCCCCTGGCCACCTGCGGTCTTTGTATTGCCGCCCATAATTGGGAGTATGCACTTGGTGCTTTTCTGCTTTTCCTGGCCAATCTGGTAGCAATTGAACTGGCATCTGCTGTTGTTTTTGCCCTGTCTGGAATGGTAAGAATAACTAAGGAAAAAGGAGTCCTCCTCATTGCTTTTCTCAGACGTTTTGGTATTAGTCTGCTGGTATTGACCGCAGTAGCGGTTTTCATGACCCACACTCTGATACAGATCATTCATGAACAGATCCTGGTCGAAGAACTTAGAACCGTCCTCTCTGGAGAAATTCAATCAACAATAGGGGCACGCTTATCTGAAATTCGCTATGAAAAACAGGGCGAAAGCCTGCAAGTCATGGCCGTGGTGCTCACCCCCCAGGAGTTTAAGGCCCAACGAGTAGCAGATATTGAGAAGGTTTTACAGGAAGAAGTAGATCCTGACAGCAGACTAATAATACGCTCTTTGCTTTCGCGGGATGCGGACAGCAAGGGGCAGGTCTTTATCACCGAAGAAGAACTTGTTCACCAGGCCCGCCAGATTCAGGAAAACGAAGTTCTGGGGCAGATCTCCAGGACACTTAATGAGGAAATTAGCAAGCTTCCAGGAACAAGCCTGGCTGACATCCACAATATATTGGAGAATGGTCAACGGGATATCACTGCCATAGTCCATACTCCTACACCTATAAATCCCCTGCAGGTTTCGGAACTGGAAAAAAGCCTGAACCAGGTACTGGATACTCCCGTACATCTGGTAGTACGGTCTCTCTTAACCCGTGATGCAAATACCCAGAGATATTTATTCAATGAAGATGAAGAGCTCCAGGAACCTCTTAGTGGCTCTGCATTTGAATTCCATGAAAAGTTGGAGACAAGTATTATAAACCTGCTACAGGAGCAGGAACCTGCAGCCAGGCTCTTGGAATTCTACTACGGAGAAAAGTATGATTATCTGCTGGTACTGCTGCAAATAAGAGCTCCTTATATCATAGAGCCGGAGCAGGTGGCAGACCTGGAAAATGCCTTGCAAGAACAGGTGGACGATCGTATAAAGCTTATCGTACGTTCAACTGTCGGAGTAGATGCCTCAGCTGATTACTATCTTGCAGGTTATGATGAAAACCTGGCCAGAGCCCTGTCACCGTAGAAGTATTTCTTTATTGATCTCCATCCTGCTTGATTTTCTGAAGAACGGTTAATGCTGATGCTGGATAGGATAAAATCACTGGTATAAAAGGGAAACCATTTATGCCTTTTTTATTTTTCACGGTGTATCAATTCCAAAATCTTATGGGAATATTTCTTAAGCAAATAAAAGACCACTAAGAAAATTACTATGAATAATAGTGTCAAATAGTTGGGGCTGAGCAGCAGGGATTCAATTCCCGAACCAAAAGCAACAAAACTGATTGATGGTATTAAAAGGCCCAATGCCGTAGCTATTATAAACCTGGAAGCAGATATTCTGCTTAAAGAAGCAAGTATGTTTGGAACAGCTATTGGTATTATCGGTATATTATGAGCAACAACAATGAATCCAAAGATTAGCTCCTCTGGTACATGCCTGCGGTTTTCAAGTATTTTCTTAGCCAGATTATCTATTTTTAAAAAGCGGTAAAGGTAAAAAGCAATTATAGATCCCATAACCACACTGATCCAGGAAACAGCAATGCCAGCTTTAAACCCATAAATAAAACCGCAAACAGAAGCTACTACTCCAAAAGGCATCACAGGTATGTGGCATTGAACAACAATCAGGGCAAATAGCAATAATAGGGCAAAGGAACCGTAGCTTTTAATATATTCGCTCACTAAAACTACATTGGAAAAATCCAATTATATCATCATCTCCGCCTTGTCATTTATGGTTAATCTAATTTTTCGCCTTAGTATAACACGAGAAAACACGGGAAGCAATTATCCATCTACCCAATTGCATATTTCTGGCTGCATTTTTTCTCCTTTTGTATAGATAAGCCTTCCCTCAGCCATTTTTTTATGCTAAGCTAACGCATAATATTTAAAGGAGGCTGGGCATGAAGAGAATTGGGCTGTTTTTATTGGTCAATCTTTTGGTACTAACCACCATCGTTATTGTGACATCTGTATTAGGAGTCAATCACTATATTACTTCCAGTGGTCTTGATTATTATAGTCTGCTGATTTTTGCTGCTGTTGTCGGTTTCAGTGGTTCGCTTATATCCCTGCTGTTGTCAAAATGGATGGCAAAAAAGATGATGAATGTGAGGATTTTAAATCCCGACAGCCATCTCAATTCGCAGGAACATCAGCTGCTAAGCAGCATTCACAATCTCGCCAGACAGGCAGGTTTGTCCAAGATGCCTGAGGTAGGAATATATCCTTCATCAGAGGTCAATGCCTTTGCCACCGGCCCATCCCGCAATAATTCTCTGGTAGCTGTATCACAGGGACTGCTGGATAGAATGGATAGAGACTCCCTCGAAGGAGTACTCGCCCATGAAATTGCCCATGTAGCCAATGGAGATATGGTAACCATGACTCTTTTACAAGGTATAATAAATACCTTTGTGGTATTTTTATCCCGCATCATTGCCTACTTTGCTTCGATGTTCGTTAAAGAAGAAATGCGTGGAATTGTGCATTTTTTATCTATCATTGTGTTTCAGATTTTGCTTTCCATCCTGGGCAGTATTGCTGTAATGGCCTATTCACGACACCGGGAGTTTGCCGCAGATAGTGGCGGAGCAGCCTTAGCCGGCAAACACAAGATGATAAAGGCCCTTAAATCACTTAAAGCAACGGTTAACTCTGTAGATACTTCGCAGGAAGCACTGGCAAGCTTCAAGATCAGTGGAGAGAAACGCCAGGGACTGCGTCAGTTACTTTCAACCCACCCTGACTTGGATGAACGTATAGAACACCTGGAACGTGCAGGATAAGTATCACCTGCTCTAATGCCGAATTCAATCGTCTTTTTATTTTATGGTATATAGTGCGAACACCAAATTTTAAGGTTTCGCTATATACTCCTAACACCTCACCCCTTACCCCCCACGCCAGAGAATGTTTCACATTCTCTGGCTTATGCATAGCTAGTTGAATATTACCTGAATCCGTGATAAACACCTGAGTTTCAGTATCACGCATAAAAACGAAAGTAATTTGAGAATAAATTTCAGTAGAATTTATTCCTTTATTCTGAAAAAGTACTATCTAAATAGCAAAAACCTCCTTTGTTGAAATTGTCGGAGGGAAGTTCTTTGAAAAAGAGTATAACAAGTAGCCCCCCTCCATTTTGCACCTGCAACGAGAACCGTCCCCGTGGTACCGAATAAAGTGCGCTCTATTTGGCGATTTACCTGCGGAGTTCACAACCTGTTGAAGCTCTACCGGGCAGGTATTCACTTCCAAACGGTATAATTAGAGCTCAATTGGATAAATGTGCTTAAATGTTTGAG
>Ga0334887_1002319_pt1 | contig 21547 bp, 15 predicted proteins | sample GraSluR1_MG_10_FD_207217 | JGI IMG/M metagenome (GOLD analysis project Ga0334887, IMG submission 207217) | Sludge microbial communities from methane-producing bioreactor in Wageningen University, Netherlands - Granular Sludge_18_07-R1 | ecosystem: Engineered > Bioreactor > Anaerobic >...
TGTTCGAGCCCGGCCTGACGAAAATGAGGTGCGCCAAATCTGACCCATGAGAGCTGTTTTTCCTGGATCGCGTTCATGGCTGCCGCGCTGTAATTAGACATTGAAACCATCGTAAGGCTGAATGGAGTTTGATTATAGCACTGGAGACCTAAAAAGAAATCTGGAGTTGACCAAAATTTGTTGAAAAGTTTGCAGATCCGTTCTACTTAATTATTAATTCGGCGGATAATTTATCCCGCCGGGAACAAACCCGGCGGGGTTTGCGTCTTTTAACCAGGCAGTCCCTGTTTGCGAAGGAGGAGAGTCATGAAGAGACGCGTTGGGTTAAGTTTGGTGCTGGTGGTGCTATTGCTCAGCACGTTTGTAGGCACGGTTTCTGCGGACGGGATCATCATCCCGGAACCGCCGCCGGATGATGTCATCTGGCCGCAGCCGATGCACCAGTTGGTGGTCCGCTATCACCATGTGGATGTGGAGATCCGCGACCAGATCGCGGTGACGCATGTGGATCAGGTGTTTTACAATCCCAATGACTGGCAGGTGGAGGGGACGTATGTGTTCCCGCTGCCGACGGGAGCCACGGTGAGCGATTTCCGCATGTGGATGAACAACGAGCCGGTGCAGGGGATGGTGCTGACCGCCGAAGAGGCGCGCCGCACGTATGAGCAGATCATCGCGACGCTGAAAAACCCGGCTTTGCTGGAATACGTGGGCCGCGATGCGGTGCAGGCGTCGATATTCCCAATTCCCCCGGGTGAGGAACGGCGCATTGAGCTGGAATATACCCAGGTGCTGACCGCCGACAATGGCCTGGTGCGCTATGATTATCCGCTCAATACGGAGAAGTTCTCCGCCTGGCCGCTGGATGATGTACGCGTGACGGTGAACGTCCAGTCCGGACAGCCGATCCGCGCGTTGTATTCGCCGACGCATCCGATTGAAACGATCAAAGAAGGCGACAATTACGCCAGGGTGAGTTACGAGGAGCGCCACGTCACGCCGGACCAGGATTTCTCCCTGTTGTACTCGATTGGCGAGAGTGAGGCGTTTCATTTATTCACCTACCGCGATCCTAAAGATCCGGTGGATGCGGACGGGTTCTTTATGATGCTGCTGGCACCCCAACCGGATGTGTCCAGCAAGCCCATCAGCAAGGACCTGATCCTCGTCCTCGACCGCTCAGGGAGCATGGAGGGGGAGAAATTCGAGCAGGCGCGGGAGGCGTTGCACTATATCCTCAGTCATTTGAATGAAGGCGATCGTTTCTATTTGCAATCCTTCAGTTCAGACATCCAGCCTTACGCGCGCGAACTGCGTCCTGCCAGCGAGGCAGACTCTGCCTTGCGCTGGGTAGACCGGATGAGTGCGGTAGGGGCGACGGACATCAACCGCGCTTTGCTGGAAGCGGCAGCCGTGGCAGACCGCGAACGGCCGACATATTTGATCTTTTTGACGGACGGCTTGCCCACCGAGGGTGAGATCGAGCCGGAACGCATTCTGGATAACTTTGCCCGCTCTGCGCCGGACAACCTGCGCCTGTTCCCGTTTGGGGTGGGCTATGACGTGGACACCTTCCTGCTGGACACGCTCAGCCAGGAGAATCACGGGCTGAGCACGTACGTGCAGCCGGGTCAGGCGCTGGACGAGAAATTGTCGGCCTTCTATGCGCGCATCAGCACGCCGGTGCTGACTAATTTGTCGTTGGATTTGGGCCGCCTGAATGCCTATGATATTTATCCCAACCCGCTGCCGGACCTGTTCGCTGGTTCGCAGGTGGTGGTGACCGGGCGTTACCGCCAGGGCGGGGTGTTCAATGTGAAACTGAGTGGGGAAGTGAACGGGCAGCGTCAGGAGTTCGTTTACCCGGAGCAACGCTTTTTGGATGAGATGCGTTATGATACGCGGCCTTTCGTGGAGCTGCCGCGGTTGTGGGCGACGCGCAAGATCGGCGCGCTGCTGCAGGAGATCCGCTTGCAGGGGAATAACCAGGAGTTGATCGACCAGGTGGTGCGGATCAGTATCCGCTACGGGATCGTCACGCCGTACACGTCTTATCTGGTGACGGAACCGATGCCGCTGGGTGTGGAAAATCAGCGTGACCTGGCGGAAGAGGTGTATGCCGAGATGGAAGCCATGCCCGCAGCGCCAAGTTTCGGTCGGACGGCGGTGGAAAAGGCGGCTGACGAGGGCGCGATGAGTCAGGCAGATGTAGCGCCATCGGTGAGCAGCGGGGAAGTGGATGGCGAGGCCGCTGACCAGGTACGTATCGTGGGGGCGAAGACCTTCGTCCGCTCGGGGAGGTTGTGGCTGGATACAGCTTATGACCCGCAGACGATGGCGACGCAGAAGGTGTCTTTCCTGTCGGAGGAGTACTTCGCGCTGGCCGCATCCCGGCCGGAAGCGGGGGCGGCAATGGCCCTGGGCGAACGGGTGATCGTGGTGATCGATGGCGTGGCCTATGAGGTGGTCTCTGAAGGGGAAGAGGCTGGCGGCGTGGATCTGCCAGACGCGGCTGCGTCACAGGGCAATGGTGAGCCTTCGGGAATGGGTGAGTTGTTTGGGTCGCTGATTGAGACCGATGAACCGGATGGCGGCCTGGGACGGGTGATCCCGTGCAGCAGTGCGGGGGCGCTACTGGCGGTGGGGGTGTGGCTGATGTTGAGGCGGCGGTGATTCCCCTTTCTCTAAATCACCCCTTCGGGGTACTATGCTCGCTCCCGACAAGCGGGAGCGAGATTTTTGGTAATAACAAACAAAGAGAATAATCCGAAGAGTGGCTGGTTTTGTGATGTGGGGGTGGGGGGGGATGCCTCGCCACTACGATTCAAGGGGTGAGTTCAATACATAACAGCCGCGGCAAACCGGCCAGGTCGGGCAGGACGCGGGCGGGGTAGTGCGGCAAGAGTTCATGTGTCAGGGAGAGGACGGTATCGCCCTGACTGGATTCGATCTCGATCAAGGTAAGTCCGCCGGGGGCGAGGATGCGGGGCAGGTCGGTCAGCAGGGTGCGGATGGCATCCAGCCCTTCGGGGCCGCCGTCCAGGGCGAGGACAGGCTCATATTTGGTCACGGCCAGCCCCGGGAGTTTGTGGGAAGGGATGTAGGGCGGGTTGCTGCAGATCAGGTCGTATTGGCCGCGCAGGGGTTGGGTGAGGTTACCCTGCACGAAGTTGACACGTTGTTGTACTTCGTTAGCAGCGGCGTTCTGTTTAGCGATATGCAAGGCTGCTGGGGAAATATCAATGCCGGTGATCGCAAGATCGGGGATGTGTTTTGCCAGGGCGATGGTGATGCAGCCGCTGCCGGTGCCGATGTCCGCGACGCGGCGGCGGTGGGGATGGGCGTTCAGCCAGTCCAGGGCGGTTTCCACCAGCAGTTCGGTCTCCGGGCGGGGGATGAGGACATCCGGCGTAACGAGGAAGTCCAGGCCATAGAATTCCCAATGGCCGAGCAGGTAGGGCAGGGGCACGCCGTTAAGCAATTGAGACAGCGCCTCGTTGAGGGCTGTCTCACGGTTTTCGTCTATTTGTTCTTCATTGTGGGCGATAATCCAACTGCGAGGTTTTTGGAGGATATGTGCCAGCAGTGCCTGGGCGTCCAGGGCAGGGCTGTCACTGATGGGGGTGAGCTGTGCGCTGGCTGATCGCAGCCATGAGCGCAAACTGGTCATTATTCGTCCTCGCCAACCATTGCCAGACGATCGGCTTCCTCTTGCATGGAAAGTTCCTGAATGAATTCGTCCAGGCCGCCTTCCAGGACGGCCGGCAGATTGTAGGAGGAAACATTGATGCGGTGGTCTGTGACCCGTGATTGGGGGTAGTTGTAGGTGCGGATCTTTTCGGAGCGTTCACCGGTGCCAACCTGTGAGCGGCGGGCCTTTTCCTGCGCTTTTGCCCGTTTCTCCTCTTCGATTTCGTATAGCCGAGCACGGAGGATGCTCATGGCGCGCAATTTGTTCTGGAGCTGCGAGCGTTCGTCCTGGCAGGCGACAACCATGCCGGAGGGGATGTGGGTGATGCGCACGGCGGTGGAGTTCTTTTGCACGTTTTGACCGCCAGCGCCGGCAGATTTGTATACGTCAATTTTGATATCCGAGGAGGGAATTTCAATATCCACATCTTCGACTTCGGCCAGCACGGCCACGGTGATGGTGGAGGTGTGGATGCGGCCGGAGGACTCGGTGGTGGGGACGCGCTGCACACGGTGCACGCCGGATTCAAATTTCAAACGGGAATAGGCGCCTTTGCCTTTGACGAGGAAGATAATTTCCTTGAAGCCGCCGATGCCGGTGGCATTTTCGGAAAGGACCTCAACCTTGAAGTTGTTTTGGTCAGCGTAGTAGTTATACATGCGGAAGAGGTCAGCGGCAAACAGGGCGGCTTCGTCTCCGCCGGTGCCGGCGCGAATCTCCATGATGACGTTTTTATCATCGCGCGGGTCACGCGGGACAAGCATACTTTTTATTTGGGTTTCAAGGAGCTCGACCTGTGGCTCGAGTTCCATCAGTTCGATTTCAGCCAGTTCGCTCATTTCGGGGTCATCACTGCCTTGCAATTCGCGGGCTTCTGCGATGCGCTGCAAGATGCTGCGGTATTCAGCGGCTTTGTTGATGATTGGTTCCAGGTCGGAGCGTTCTTTGCCAAGTTCGGCAATGATGGTGTAGTCTTCGATGCCGGAGCTCATTTTTTCGGTGATTTCCTGAAAATGCGCTTCAATTGATTTTAATTTGTCAAGCATATCCATAACACTTTCTTGTTGGGTAGGGTAGCTCTGCATTACAAACGAACGGCATGCGTGAAAAACCGCATGCACATGTCGAGCAATTATTATACCAGCTTTACTATTCGGCGCAGATGGCTTAAAATCAATGTACGATGTACAGTTCTGAAAAGACGAGGCATCGAGGCAGGAAGCGGGCGGCGTTGCGACGCAGAAGGATCCCGTACAGGGCTTCAAAAAAATCAAAGTTAAGGAAAGAGGTAAATCAGATGGGTAAAAAACAAATCATTGGTACGGACAAGGCACCAAAAGCACTCGGCCCCTATTCAGCGGGCGTTCGCAATGGCAATTTTGTTTTCACGGCAGGCCAAATCGGGATTGATCCGGCGACGGGCAAGGTTGTTGAAGGCGGTATCGAAGCAGAAACCCGGCGCGCATTGACGAATGTACAGGCTGTTTTGGAAGCGGCCGGCGCAAAGCTGTCCGACGTGATGAAGACGACTGTTTTCCTGAAAGACATGGGTGAGTTTGGCAAGATGAACGGTGTTTACGCTGAATTTTTCGGTGAGAATCCCCCGGCACGCTCCGCTGTCCAGGTCGCTGCGCTGCCTTTGGGCGTCGCTGTTGAGATTGAAGCGGTCGCCATTCTGCAAGACTGAGTAGTCAGACAAGGCAGCTATCACCCGCGGCAAGATTATCGCGGGTGGTGGCATGCCTTTTCGCAGTGAGATCAGGAATATAAGCCTGGTGCAGAAACGAAAAATTGCTGCTTTTCTGCAACATCACAGCTTATTTTTTTTACCGCTTCGCGAAACCGCGAAGGCGCCAAAAAAACCAATTTTTAAAAGTTGTAACTTCCCGGAGCGTAGATGCCGAAAGTATCCATAATTGTTCCATGTTACAATGAGCAATCCACTATCCGGCTGCTGTTAAATGCGATTTATCAGCAGCGTTTTGCGCTGGATGAGATGGAAGTGATCATTGCTGACGGGATGTCAACGGATGATACCCGGCAGGAAATTGCAGCGTTTCAGGAAGAACACGCTGATCTGGCAATCCGGGTCGTAGATAATACGCAGCGCATCATTCCGGCAGGGTTGAACCGCGCGCTGGAAGCGGCGGCAGGTGAATTTATTGTCCGGCTGGACGCCCACAGCGTGCCAGACAAGATGTATGTGATGCACAGTGTGGCGGGTGTGAAAGCCGGTCTCGGTGATAATGTGGGTGGTGTGTGGCATATTCAACCCGGGGCAGCCGGCTGGGTGGCAGAATCGATTGCTGTAGCTGCGGGGCATCCATTGGGTGTTGGTGGTGCGTTATATCGTTATGCCACCACAGCTGCTGAAGTGGATACGGTTCCGTTTGGCGCATTTCGCCGTTCCTTGCTGGATGAGGTTGGCATGTTTGATGAAACATTGCTGACCAATGAGGACTATGAATTCAACACCCGCATTCGACTGAATGGCGGCAAGATATGGTTGAATCCAGAGATCCACTCGGTATATTTTGCGCGTGAGACGTTTGGCAAGCTGGCGCGGCAGTACTTCCGCTACGGGTTCTGGAAATGGCGCATGCTAAAACGTTACCCGGATACCGTGCGCTGGCGGCAGGCATTGCCTCCGGTTTTTGTGTTGAGCCTTATTGTGCTGGCGACTGCGGCGCTGTTCTGGCCGCTGGCTGGCAGGTTGTTGGGGCTGGAAATACTGGCTTATTTTGCGGTGCTTGTGCTGGGCACAGGACCGCTGGCGGTAAAGCACAGAAAACCTTATTTTTTGGTAAGCGTACCTTTGGCGATTGCCGTGATGCATCTGTGCTGGGGAAGCGGTTTTTTGATCAGCATCGTTTCCCGTTCATCAAAATCGTAAACAGGAGATTGCACAGTCTTTATGAGCAATACTCAGACTGAACCTAGAAAAATCTATCGACGGCTGCGTTCCGGTGAACGAAAAATTCTTCTGATGACGGGGGATATCATCGTCACGCTGCTGGCAATGGTAGCAGCCCTGTTCGCATGGGCGGTGGATGACTGGCTTACCTTTTCGCTTGAGTTTGTGCAGGTACGTATTCCATTCTGGTTTTATTTTTTGCCCCTTCTTTGGATCATTTTGTTGACGGAGCTTTATGATGACCGCCGGGCAGCCCGCCGCTCGGAAACCGTGCGCGGCATTGCGGTGGCGGCGGGGATATCGTTTGTGCTTTATCTGGTGGTCTATTTTACCTCCGACCCAACGTCCTTGCCGCGGCGGGGTGTGGCGGTCTTTATTGGTGCCGCTGCTCTCCTGACCCTGGCGTGGCGTTTCTTGTACATCCGCATTTTCACTGCGCCAGAATTTATGCGCCGCGTGCTGATTGTTGGCGCTGGACGGGCAGGAACCCGGTTGGCAAAGATCATTCAGGGGATTTACCCCCCGCCGTTTTACCTGGTGGGGCTGATTGATGATGACCCCGCTAAAGCAGAAGAGACCGTTGCGGGGTATCCCATCCTGGGGACGGGCAGTCAGTTACTGGAGATTATTGAAAGAGAGAAGGTTAGCGATATTATTTTCGCTATTTCGGTGGAGATGAATCCGGTTCTCTTCCGTTCCTTGATTGAAGCTGAAGAAATGGGCATTGAAGTGACCACGATGCCGGCGGTATATGAAGACTTGTTGATGCGGGTGCCGATCACTTTGCTGCAATCAGACTGGATCATCCGCCAATTTTTTGACGTTGTGCCTATGGGTGGTTTGTATGAGCTGGTCAAACGATTGATGGATATTTTTGGCGCTGTGGTTGGCATGATCGGGCTGGCTGTCATTTATCCTCCTGTGGCACTGGCAATTTTGTTAGACAGCGGATTTCCCATTTTTTATTCGCAGGACAGGCTGGGGAAAAACGGCCAGGTGTACAAGATTTTTAAGTTCCGTACGATGCGGCAAAATACGGAAGAAGATGGGGAAGCCAAACTGGCTTTGGAAAATGATAACCGCATCACGCGGGTAGGTCGTTTTCTGCGCAAGAGTCATCTGGATGAATTTCCACAGTTTTTCAATGTGCTGCGCGGGGATATGAGCCTGACCGGCCCGCGTGCAGAACAGGTGGAATTGGTCAACGTTTTGCAGCAGGAAGTACCGTTTTACCGCGCCCGTTTGCTGGTAAAACCCGGCTTGACCGGCTGGGCACAGGTGAATTACGGGTATGCGGCTACGGTGGCGCAGACCATCATTAAACTGGAATATGATTTGTATTATATTAAGCATCGCAATTTATGGCTTGATTTGACGATCCTCTTCCGTACGATCGGTACCGTAGTCGGGTTCCGGGGACAGTAGGGAAAATGAAAGCGCAACCAACAGTACGAAATCGATATATCCTGTTCGGCGACATTCTGTTGATGGTTACCGCCGTGATGGGCAGCTATATGCTGCGGCTGGAGCTGGATTCGTCCTTTTTTCTGTATCTGCCTTCTGCTTACTGGATGGCGGGTGTGGTTTTATTGATCAAACCGCTGGTCTATCATTTCTTCAGTATGTACAGACAGATATGGCGCTATACCAGTGTGAAGGAATTAAAGTTGATCGTCGCATCTGTCACGGCAGCCTCTGTGCTGGTTTCGCTGTCGATGGTGGGGCTATTCACACTGGGGGCATTCAATGCATTTCCGCGCTCTGTGCTGGTGATTGACTGGCTGCTTTCGGTTTTGCTGGTTGGTGGGCTGCGTTTGGTTGTGCGCCTGCTGGCAGAGAACAAGGTATTGGCCTCGATTCCGCATGGCACCAGTCCGGCCAAACGCGTGTTGATCATTGGGGCTGGCGATGCGGGGGCGATGGTGGTGCGTGAATTGCAAAAAAATCCCCAGGTGGGATTGGTGCCGGTAGGTTTTTTGGATGATAACGCTGCCAAGCAAAATCAGCAGATTTATGGTGTCCCGGTGGTGGGGACACTTTCCGATTTGGCGCGGGTACTCGATAACCGCCGGGTGGATGAGGTCATTATTGCGATCCCCAGCGCCCCCGGACGGGTGGTGCGTCTGGTAACGGACGTATGCCGTCTGCGCAGCAAGACCTTCCGCACGATGCCGGGGATGTATGAGCTGTTGGGCGGCAAGGTGAGTGTCAGTCGGCTGCGCGAAGTACAGATCGTGGACTTACTGCGCCGTGAAAGCACCCTGGTGGATGATGAACGCGTTGGCGAGATATTGGCAGGGCGGTCTGTATTGGTGACTGGCGCTGGCGGCTCGATTGGCCGTGAATTGTGCCGCCAGATTGCACGATGGGGGCCTTCCGAGCTGGTGCTTTTGGGGCACGGTGAAAACAGCATCTTTGAAGCGATGCTGGAACTGCGGGAAAGTTTCCCGTCTGTGGTGATGCGTCCGGTGATTTGCGACGTGCGCGATTTGCCCCGCCTGGAGAGTATTTTTGATAAATACCAGCCGGAGATCGTGTTTCATGCTGCGGCGCACAAACATGTGCCGCTGATGGAAGTGAATGCTGAAGAAGCGGTGACGAATAATATCCTTGGTACACGCAACGTGGTGGAAGCGGCCTTGCTGAATCAGGTGAAAAAGCTGGTGATGATCTCGACGGATAAAGCGATCCGTCCGGTGAATATTATGGGTGCGACCAAGCGCATGGCTGAAATGATCGTGCTAAACGAGGGGCGCCGGGCAGGCCAGGCATTTTCGGTGGTACGGTTTGGCAACGTATTGGGCAGCCGCGGCAGCGTTGTGCCGCTGTTCAAGCGCCAGATTGCGCGCGGCGGGCCGGTAACAGTGACCCACCCGGATATGCAGCGTTATTTTATGACCATTCCCGAAGCGGTACACCTTGTGCTGCAGGCGGCAGCTATCGGCACCGGCGGGGAGACTTTTGTGCTTAATATGGGTGAGCAGGTGCGCATCCTTGATCTGGCAGAAGATTTGATCCGGCTTTCTGGTCTCGAGCCCGGCCGGGATATTGAAATTACATTTTCGGGGATCCGTCCGGGAGAGAAATTGAGCGAAGACCTGTGGGATGAGGATCACACTTTTGAACCCACCTCGCACCCTGAAATTTATCGGTTGGTCAGCCAGGAAGAATTGAGCGCCACAGACCTGGAGCGGGTGGTGTATGAGTTGATTTCCCTGGCGAATGAGGCTGAACCGACCAGTATCGTCAAGCTGCTGGATGATGCGATCCCCGACTCTGCTGTGCTCAGCACTCCTCCTTACGATTTTACGGATATTGAATGATGGATAGGACGAAAAAAGAAAAATGGGATGCTTATTTGGATGAGCATCCTGATGCACATTTGTTGCAGACTACTGCCTGGGGAAAGTTGAAGGCAGATTTTGGCTGGGAAGCCGAAATTGTTCAAACGGATGATTGCGGCGCGGTGGTGCTTTTCCGTAAACTCCCGTTAGGATTGCGCATCGCCTATATCCCGAAAGGGCCAGTTGGCGAAAACTGGCAAAGTCTGTGGCCGGCAGTAGATCAATTGTGCAGGCAGAAACGGGCAGTCTTTTTGAAGGTGGAACCGGATGCGCTGGAAGGCGAACAGCAGGTGTTGGAGGCTGCCTTTGACGGTTTTACGGGTGGCGCAAAGCCCATTCAGCCGCGGCAGACGATTCTGGTCAGCCTGGAGGGCGAGGAGGAGGACTGGATGGCACGGATGAAGCAGAAAACGCGCTACAATATCCGCCTGGCGAAGCGCAAGGATGTCCAGATCACGGAAACGTCTGATCTGGATGTGTTCCAGTCTTTGATGGATGCTACGGGTGAACGGGATGGCTTTGGCGTGCACAGCCAGGCGTATTACCAGCGGGCATACGACTTGTTTGCTCCTTCGGGCGCGTGCAGTATTTTGCTGGCTTCCTGTGAAGGTACGCCTTTGGCTGCGATGATGGTATTTGTGCGGGGGAAGCGGGCCTGGTATTTTTACGGCGCTTCCAATAATCAGGAGCGCAACCGTATGCCCACCTATTTGCTGCAATGGGAAGCGATGCGCTGGGCGGCAGCCCGCGGCTGTACCGAGTATGATCTGTGGGGCGTTCCGGATGCACCAGAGGATGAATTGGAAGCCAATTTTACGGAGCGGCATGACGGTTTATGGGGAGTGTACCGTTTCAAACGCGGTTTTGGCGGGCGGCTGGTGCGCTCGGCTGGCGCATGGGATCGCGTTTATCATCCGATGCTGTACCAGCTTTACCTGCGCTACATGAAAGGCAGGGGCGGATGATCGACATGTGTGGGTTTGAACCATTGGATGCCGCCGCCTGGAATCGTCTGATTGCTGAATTGCCGGATGCGCATTTATTGCAGACCTGGCAGTGGGGGACGGTCAAAAGGGATGGTGGCTGGGAGGTGCTGCCAAAGGTGTGGCGGAATGAGGAAAACCAGGTGAAGGCGGCTGCGTTGGTGCTGGAACGCTCGCTCCCGCTGCCTGGCCTGAAGGTACTGTACGTGCCGCGCGGACCGTTGCTGGATTGGGAGGATGGCGCTTTGCGCAGGCAGGTGCTGGGTGATTTGCAGACGCTTGCAAAGCAGCGCGGGGCGATTTTCATTAAGATGGATCCTGAAGTGATTTTATGGCGGGGCATTCCCGGAACGGAAGGTGCTGCTGAGACTGCCACAGGGCAGGCGCTGCAAGCTGAATTGGGCGAGCGCAGCTGGCATTTTTCTGAAGAGCAGATCCAGTTCCGCAATACGGTTTGGCTGGATGTGACGCTGCCCGAAGAAGATTTGCTGGCGAAGATGAAGCAGAAAACCCGGTACAACATCCGCCTTTCAGAACGCAAGGGGGTCAGCGTGCGCGAAGGGGGTATGGATGATTTGCCGCTGATGTACCGCATGTATGCCGAGACTTCGGTGCGGGACGGGTTTGTGATCCGCCCGGAAGGGTATTACCTGCGGGTGTGGACGCTATTTATGGAAGCAGGCATGCTGACACCTTTACTGGCAGAGGTAGATGGTGAAGTGGTCGCTGGTCTGGCGTTGTTCCATGCGGGGAAAACTGCGTGGTATTTACACGGCATGTCCCGCGCGGTGCAGCGTAACAAGATGCCAACCTATTTGCTGCAATGGGAAGCAATGCGTAAGGCGAAGGCGTTAGGCTGCGCAAGATATGATCTCTGGGGCGCACCGGATGTGTTTGATGACAGCGATGCCATGTGGGGGGTGTTTCGCTTCAAGCAGGGGCTGGGCGGCGAGGTAATCTGTACGCTGGGGGCGTGGGATTATCCGGCCAGGCCGCTTTTTTATTGGGGGTATACCCAGGTGCTGCCGCGAATTCTGAATGTGATGCGCCGCCGCGGGAAACAGCGCACTGCTGAGGCGGTGGCGTAATACTGCCCTCGCTTGAAATCCCTGGGCAGCAGGGAGTTCTTTCTCTCCCGGCGAGCGGAAGAGAAAGAAGTTTGTGTCCAGTTGTCGGTAAATTAATCTTCCTGGTTTTGAAAACAATGAAAATTATGGCGCAGGGCGGAAGGCGGCGTCGAAGTCTGCGCCGGGGTCTTCTGTCAGCCGTTCCAGGCTGCTGCCGTTAATGCGTGCGCGATAGATATCCATATTGCGGTCCGGGTCATTGGCATCGTGATGTTCAAAGACGATCCAATAGCCATCGGGGGAATAGTCTGTGTTCCAGGAGGGGAGCAAATCGGTGATTTTTGTTTCCACGGACAGGCTGACCGGGGTGTCAATGGATGAGAAGGTTTTATAAGCAGGCCAGGGGAAGTTGTCTCCCTGGGTGAAGGAAATGGTCTTGCCATCCGGGGACCAGGCTGCATATCTGCCCAGGCCGTTTTCAATCCCCGTAAATTCATGGGCTTTTTGTACGCCGATTGGATCCAAAAGCCATATCTGCCAGGGGCCAAGCCGGGTGGTTTCATAAGCGATTAAGCGCCCGTCGGGGGACCAGGCTGGCCGACGATCATAATTGGTGGGCGCAGAAAGATTGGTTATTTGTTTTGTTTGCAGGTCGTAGAGGTAAATTTGATGCCGATTGTTTTCTCTGAACGATGTAAAAGCAATGGTATTCCCATCAGGAGACCAATCGGGTTCAAAATCACCCCCCGGCACAAAATTAACGGGAAATGGAAGGCTGGTTTCATCGGTTACATCCAGTAAAAATAGTGCAGACCTTTCCATTTCCGTGATGGATTTTGGACGTTCCCGGCAGGGCGAGGTAAACACGATCTGACTGCCATCGGGTGACCAGGAAGGCTGACAGGCGCCGTCCGGCAGGTTGGTGAGCTGTTTTTTATTGCTTCCATTGATATTCATCAGCCAGATCTGCGGTAAGCCAGTGCTTGAAGAAGCATAGGCGATTTGCCCGGCGCCGCCGCCAATCGGCGTTGCTGCGGGAGTAAAGGTTGGGGCAGGGGCTGCTGTAGGGGGTACGGGAGTTGGCGGGACAGCGATATTGTCTGGCGGGGCAGTTGGCTGTGGGTTGACAATGGCAGGCGCTTCTGTGGCGGCGGCCGCCAAAGGCGCGGCGGGCAGGGCGGGGGTTGTTTCGCGATTTAATAGCGAAATAATGCCGAAAATGATCACCGAAAGCAAAACGAGAGCGCCAATGATGGCTGCGATCACCGGGAAAAACTTTCCTGATTTTTTAGTGCGTGCCATTGCTCCCGATGCGGGGGTGGGGGTGATTTGTTGGCTTGCCTGGACGATGGTAGCGGCTTTGCTGAGACGGATTTCTTTCATGTTTTGGGTTTGGGCGTGGATGGTGTTGTTTACAACTTGCAGTGCAGTTTTCATTTCTTCCGCAGTTGGGTAGCGGTCTGCGGCGTTTACCTGCATGGCACGCTGAATCACATCGGCCAAAGCCGGAGAAACGTCGGGATTATGATGATGCAGAGAAGTTAATTGGGTATTGTTGGTTAACCGGGCAAGGCCGTCTTCGGGAATTTCCTGGGTCAGTCCGGCGTAGAGGGTAGCGCCAAGGGCATACATATCTGACCGGGGATCTGTTCCCTGCCCATATTGTTCGGGCGGGGCAAAGCCCGGGGTGAGGGCCTGCGCGCCTGTATGGGTGATTTGACCGGCCTGGGCCAGTTTGGCGAGGCCAAAATCCACGAGGAAAATTTGTCCGTCGGGGGTAATTTTGATGTTGCCTGGTTTAATGTCACGGTGGACGATGACGGGATTGCGGCTGTGCAGGTAGGCCAGGGCGTCACAGATGGCCATGCCGATCAGGATGGCTTCTTCTTCGGTGAGCTTGCTAAGCGAGCGCATGCGGTGGCGCAGGTCTTCGCCTGGAATGAAATCCATCACCAGGTATTGGCCCTGACCTTCGATGACGAAGTGGTCGGTCACGCGGGGGAGATTGGCATGGCGCAGGCTGGCGAGGATAGTGGCTTCGCGGTGGAACTGGCGGGTAGCTTCCTCAGCCGTATACAGGTTTTCTTTGACGGCAACTTCCACTCCGAGGCTTTCATCAATTGCGCGATAGATAGCCCCCATTCCACCTTTCGCAATGATTTCAAGAATCTTGTAACGCCGGTGGAGAAGGCTGTTGATCTCTAAAGCCATAAGAACCTCGTGCTTGGGTAAAAAATTATGGGGCGTACGGCCGCCAGGCAGGATCAAAGTCAAAGCCAGGGTCTGTCGTCAGGCGGATTTTTTGGGAACCATCAAAATTGGTCAGCCAGATATCGTGATTACGGCCATCGGGCCAGCTCTCATAGGCGATCCACTTGCCATCAGAGGAAATGTCGGGCATTGCCACGGGGCCAAGGTCCCCTTCACCGATGCGGGGAATGCGGGTTTCTGCGCTGCCACGGTCTTCGTAGTTCAACATTAACAGCCAGGGAATCCCCGTTTCAACCTGGGCGCGGCTGTAGAGCATGGCGTCCCCATCGGGAGTCCATGCCGGCCAAAGATCATGGACGGAACCGCTGGTGCTGAACTGGAATTCTGTCTGTCCCTGGTCGGACATGACCCATATATGATTGTATGGCTTTTCCCGAACGAAGGCGATTTGCTTGCTGTTGGGCCGCCAGGCGGGCTGAATATCCGCATAACGGGTATCAGAAAGCTCTTCAATCAATTGGTCTTTGAAGTGATACACATAGATGTGGGCAATGCGATTGTTATTGCGCAAAGACGCAAAAGCAATTTTGTCTCCATCAGGTGACCATGCGGGGTCGAAATCGCCCGGGGTGCTGGAGGGCAATAGTCGAGGATTGGTACCGTCTGCGTCAATGATATAAATTTGAGCTTTTTCATAATATTTAGAAGATTTTGCCGTGCACGGGGAGATGACAGCCAATTGCTGCCCGTTGGGCGACCAGGCGGGTTGACAGGCGCCTTCCGCGAAGTTGGTTAACTGATGCTGCTGGCTGCCGTCCGAATTCATCATCCAGATTTGCATGATGCCGGTACGGTCGGAAACGAAGGCGATTTGCCCATACCCGCCGCCAACGAAACTGGATGGGATAGGGGAGGGAATGGGCGTCGCGGTGTCTGCGAAGATGTTGGGCGTGCTGGTCGGACGAGGCATCAGCGTTTCGGTAGGTGTTTGTGTGGGCTCATCCGTAGGTATTTCGGTTGGTGTGCCAGTGTCTTCTGTAATCCCCGTCACCGGTGTTTCGGTTTCAACCGCTGCAACAAGTGCCTGGGTGGCCGTTTTAATAACGGTTGCTGGGGGCGGGGGATAGATCAGATTGGAAGCCCAATCTGTCATGGCCGGGGTAAAAAAAGCAGTAATAGTGAACAGCGCAATCAGCAGCATCGGCAGAATAGTGATGGGACGGATTTTCCAATTACCGCCTTGTTTCTTGCTGCCTGATTTTTTGCCAGATATTTTGCCGGAATGTGGTTTCGCCTTACGGACAATTTCAACGGCAGCCTGGCCTTCGTCAATATTGTTGGTCGGTCTGTCTGCGGCGCCTGGCGGTGGCGAGACGGTGAGTCGCGGGCGGGAAAATTCTCTCAAATTGCCAGCAGTCAACAGGTCGGCAGCAAATTCTTCCGCAGTCTGGTAGCGGTCATCCGGTTCAATTTCGAGGGCTTTAGATAAAACGGTTTCTGTAGCACGGGAAACAGTCTCTTTCAGTTTCCGCGGGGTGGTCAGCACGGCTTTTCCGGTAGCGCGGGAGAGGCTGTCTTCCGGGATAACACCAGTCAGGGCGGCGTAGAGAGTCGCGCCAAGGGAATAAATGTCAGAACGGGCATCTGTGCGGGCTGTGCCGTATTGTTCGGGAGGGGAGTAACCGGGGGTCATGGCGCGGGCGCCGGTGGTGGTGTGCTGGCTGCCGCGCATCACTTTGGCCAGGCCAAAGTCTACCAAAACGGCTTCGCCGGAGGGGGTGATTTTGATATTGCCAGGTTTGATGTCGCGGTGGATGACAGGGGGGACTCGTTTGTGCATATAAGCCAGTGCTTCGCAAACCGAGACGCCAATCACCAGGGTTTCCCGTTCAGAAAGGGTACCTACGCGTTCGATGCGTTCGCGCAAGTCTTCGCCTTCAACATAATCCATAATGAGATACTGCCCTTCACCATCTGTGGAGAAATAATCTCCTACACGGGGCAGGCAGGGATGTCGCAGGCTGGCGAGAATATTGGCTTCATGCTGGAACTGTCGGGCGTATTCATCCGAAAGGAACAGATTCTCTTTGACTGCAACGAGGATATCGAGATGTTCATCCCGGGCACAGTAAACAGCTCCCATGCCGCCTTGACCAAGAATGGAGATGATGCGATAACGATTATTGAGCAGAGTATCCAGCTTTAATGCCATTTTAATCCCATTTTAATCCATCCATTAAGAATCTGTATTGATTTTACCTGACCTGATATGTTTTCACAACCCATCAGGCGTTTTGGAAAACGGTATTAATCTGACTTTTACGTGTCAGAAGGAGGTTTATGAAGGGGGGAAGGCATGCTATAATTTCACAAATCATGATCGATACCTTTGTCAAGAATCTGGATATCCGAACGTTTGTCCAAACGGCTTTTTATCTGTCCATCCTGGGTGTGGTGCTTGGATTGTTTTTGGGCATCCGCAATATAAAAAGTGGACAGAAATTGATGTATTTCCAAAAAAAGCGGGCGATGGTGCTGCGCGGCTGGCGGATGATCTTAGCTGCTGTATTTCTGCTCGGGGGGGCAATTTTCCTGAATCAATATGCTGAGCCAGTAGCATATCGCATCTTTCCGCCTTCGCTGACGCCTTCTCTGACGCCTACCATCACGCTGACCCCCACCATTACTTTGACGCCAACCATCACCCTGACCCCAACCATTACCGAGACACCTTCGGTATCGCCCACACCGGTATTGCCTGATGATATTCTTGCCGGGTTTACCGGCTTGATCACCCCCGCACCGGATGCAGCTTTTTCTCCGCTGCTGTTTTCACCCCAACTGGATGAGGAGACCAATCAAGCGGTTGATCCAACTGATACATTCACGAACCCGATTCCGGGCATGTATGGTTCCTTCAGTTATAACAATATGCTGGATGGTGTGCAGTGGTCCGCCCTGTGGTACCGCGTAGGGGATGGGGAGTTGATTTGTTATGAGTCGGCGCCGTGGGCGGGCAGTACGGGCGGGTATGGGTATACGGATTGTTTCCCGATCTCGACGGCCTGGCAGCCAGGGGAATATGAAGTGCAGATCTTTGTGGGTGAGGTGTGGTATCTTACCGGACGGTTTACGATTGCCGGCGATCCAGCAACGCCAACGCTGACGCCGGTGCCTTCCCGGACACCAACGCCGACCTCTACGATCACGCCGACCAATCAACCTACCGGGACGCCTACGATTTCGCTTACGCCTGCTCCAACACGCACGGTGACTCCCAGTTTAACGAAGACGATCACACGTACCCCGACGCCCAGCCGCACACCGCCGCCGACTTCAACGATGCGGCCTTCGCGCACGCCGCGCGCCACGGATACCCGCTGGCCCAGCCCGACGAAACCAGCAGGAACGAGCGCGCCTTGATGGGGGTGTCATATTAAACCAAAAATCCGCCGGACGTCGTCCGGCGGATTTTTTTTGATTTTAAGTGAATTTAAGTCTGGAAACCTGATAGCGCCTGTTTTCGGTCAGGGCGCAGGCGATCTCGGCTGCCACGCGGGAATTGTTGCGCAGCAGGGCCAGGTTGGAACGCAGACTGGAACCGCCGCTGAGTTCCTTGACGCGGCTGAGCAGGAAGGGGGTTACCTTTGCGCCGCTGATGCCTTTTTCTTCGGCTTCGGCAACGGCTTTCTCAATCACTTCTTCCAGCTCGGCACGCGGTACGGCTGTTTCAGCAGGGGGTGGAATCACAACCAGAATGGCGCTTTCCAGACCCATGGCCCAGTGATGAGCGGCAATGTCGGCGACTTCCTGCGGGGAGTCAGCACGCACGTTGACCGGGAGTCCGCTGTCCGGGGAGAAGAAGCCGGGAAATTCGTCAGTCTGGTAGCCAACGATGGGCACGCCCCAGGTTTCGAGGACTTCCACGGTGGCGGGCAGATCGAGGATCGACTTGGCCCCGGCGCAGGTGACAATCATCCCGCTGCGGCCCAGTTCGGGCAGGTCCGCGGAGACATCAAAGGGGGCGTTGCGATGCACGCCGCCGATGCCGCCCGTGGCAAACACACGGATGCCTGCGGCGCGGGCGGCGATCATGGTGCCAGTGACGGTGGTGCCACCTTTTTCCTTGCGGGCCAGGGCAATGCCAAAGTCACGGCGGCTGATCTTGCGCGCCGGTTGGCTGAGGTCGCCCAGGCGGACGATTTCATCGTCTGTCAGGCCGATGTGGATCTTGCCGTCCAGCAGGCCGACCGTGGCGGGAGTTGCGCCGCCGGCCTTGACTTCGGCCTCAAGCTGGCGGGAAAGTTCAATATTGTCGGGGTGGGGCAGTCCGTGGGTCAGAACGGCCGTTTCCAGGGCGACAATCGGTTGTTTGTTGTTCAGTGCCAGGGCAACTTCTTTCGTATAGCTTAAAAACTCGGAGATGTCATTTTTCATTTCAGATCACCAATTGGTCATAGATTTTTTCGAGGGACAGGTCCGGGACGACCGTTCCCGGCTGCCGTAAGGTCAGCGCGGCTGCCGAAACGCCCAGCCGCAGGGCTTCTTCCATTTCGATATCGTTCAGATAGCCGTAAATGAGGGTGGCGGTGAGAGCATCCCCCGCGCCGGTTGGGTCTATGATTTTGGTACTCATGGCGGGGATATGCCCGCTGGTTTCTTGCGTGGCATAGCATACGCCAAATTCAGCGATAGGGATGATCGCGGTGTGGACGCCTTTGTTGATCAGCTTGCGGGCGGCCTGCATGGCGCTGTCCCGTTCTTCTGTCAGTACTTCTACATCGGTGATGACACTGGCTTCGTGGGCGTTGGCATTGAGCAGATAGATCTGGTCGAGGAAGGGCACCAGGCGCGGAGCGACCTTGTGCGAAGCGGCATCCGCCCAGACAGGGATTTTCGCCTTGCGGGCCTGAGTAAAAATTGCTTTGAGGGTTTTTTCATCCAGATTGGCATCCACGAAGATCAGGCCTGCTTCTGCGAACAGGTTAGCGTTCTGCTTGATGTATTGAGGGGTGATGGTTTCCAGCACGCGCATATCATACATGGCAAAATTCAGCTCGCCAGTTTCGTCCAGAACGGCCAGATAGGAAGCGGTTGCCCGTTTTTCGGAGGCGATGCTGAAATCAATGCCAACCCCGGCTGAGGCGGCGTGCTCCAGTAAATGCCAGCCAAACTGGTCCCGGCCGACGGCGGTGATCAACTGGACATTTAAGCCTAAATGGGCCAGGTTTTCCGCCACATTGCGGGAGACGCCCCCGAATGACGGGCGGACTTTCGCCGGGATAGAAGTCTTCGGCTCGGGCATTTCGATGGTGCGGCCAACGATATCCAGACCGGCAGCCCCGATGACAAGAACCGTTTTGTCCGCAGCGGGTGACTCTTCATAAGGGTACATGGCATGTCCTGTTTGTGGTTTGATATGAAAAATGATATCGCAATTTCAATAGCAATTTATACCACAAAAGCGACGGGATACGTCCCTTTCCTGCGCTAATTCGGAGCCTCCCGCAGGGATGTATGTTGTGCGAGGGTTACAAAGCAATATCTTCAGAAGTATATGATGGACTGGGCAAGTCCAACCTGCGGGAGGATGTCAATGCCAGCCCAAACGTACTTGCAGGGATGCGCCGGTTCTTTTTATATCTCTGGTAAATCGTGTATAATCCAACGTCATGAATAAAGCGGATATCGAAAAAAAGGAAATTTCCATCTGGCGGCGGTTGATCCCTGGGCTGCTGTTGGGGTTTTTTGTCTTTCTGGCCCTGGTGCTGATTGGCGATGTGCGCAAGATGGGCGATACATTGAAACAATTCCGCTGGGAGTGGTTTATCCCGGTGTTGATGTTGACCACATTTAACGACGGGCTGCGGTTCATTAAGTGGCATTTCTACGTGCGCCAGCTTGGGGTGACCAACGTAGGTTGGAAGGAAAGCATGCGCATGTTTGTGGGCGGCTTTCCGCTGTCGGTGACGCCGGGCAAGGTGGGCGAAGCGCTGAAAGGGGTGTGGCTGAACCAGGCCAGCGGGCTGCCGGTGGGCAGCGGCGTGTCGGTGGTGGTCGCAGAGCGGATCAGCGATGGTCTGGCGGTGCTGGTGTTGTCGGTGTTCGGCGTAGCTGCTTATCCGCAATACTGGCCGGTGTTTGCTTTCGTGCTGGGGATGTTACTGGCTGCGGTGGTGATTTCGCAAATTCCACCGCTGGCGAACTGGTTTCTGAACCTGGCCGGGAAAATCCCGGTGGTGAAGCGGTTTGCTCCCGGCCTGCGTGATTTTTATGAAGGCAGCGCCGGGCTGTTTAAGCCGGTTGCGACGGTGGCAGCGGTGGCCCTGGGGTCACTGTCCTGGATGGGGGAAGGGATCGGTTTGTATGTGATCCTGATCGGCCTGGGCGAGACCCCCGACTTTCAATTGCTGGCCCTGTCGATTTTTGTGATGGCTTTTTCTACAGTGGTGGGGGCGGTTTCGGCACTGCCGGGCGGCCTGGGCGCGGCAGAAGTGTCGATGACCGGCATGCTGGTGCTGCTGGCCGGGCTGGACACGGCGGTTGCTTCATCTGCTACAGTATTGATTCGGATCGGTACGTTATGGTTTGGCGTTCTGCTCGGTTTGATCGTGTGGGGGGTCTCGCCAAAGATGCTGGGATTGAGAGAGAAGAATGGAAGCATTGCTGAAAGTTGAATTTCACTGTCATACGATTTATTCGCGGGACAGTTTGAGCAGTCTGGAAGATGTGTTAAAGAAATGTGATGAGCGCGGCGTGGACCGCCTGGCGATCACCGACCATAACACGATCCGCGGGGCACTGCGGGCGCAGGAAATGGATCCGCAGCGGGTGATCGTGGGCGAAGAGATCCTGACGCGCGAAGGCGGGGAAATTCTGGCGTTGTTCGTCAAGGAAGAAGTGCCCCGCGGGCTGCCCGCGGTGGAGGCTGTGCGGCGATTGAAGGAGCAGGATGCGTTCATCAGCCTGTCACACCCGTTTGATTACAGCCGCCATGGCTGGACACGGGCCATGCTGGAAAAGGTGCTGCCCGACCTGGATGCGATCGAGGTGTTCAATTCACGCACCCTGATGCCGGAGATCAACCAGCGGGCGGCGCGCTTTGCCGCGGAACATGAGTTGCCCGGCACGGTGGGTTCGGACGCGCATCTGCTGCTGGAGGTGGGACGGACGACCCTGTCGCTGCCGCCTTTCCATTCAGCGGCTGAATTGCGCGAGGTGATCTGGCAGGGCGAACCGCAGTTAAAGCAGGCGTCTGTTTTCATTCGCCTGGCGACGCGGTATGCGATCATGGTGCAGCAATTTGCGCCTGAAAGGATCGAGCGCCGGCGTCAGCA
>Ga0334887_1002323_pt1 | contig 21530 bp, 2 predicted proteins | sample GraSluR1_MG_10_FD_207217 | JGI IMG/M metagenome (GOLD analysis project Ga0334887, IMG submission 207217) | Sludge microbial communities from methane-producing bioreactor in Wageningen University, Netherlands - Granular Sludge_18_07-R1 | ecosystem: Engineered > Bioreactor > Anaerobic >...
AATAAACCGGTACAAAACCTTCGAAAACGCCATGCAACAGGACTACTCCAGCGCCCAGAAGATGGGAAATGGGAAAGATGGGTTGCCCAATGAGAATGTGGATCGGAGTTATATGTAGATTCCAAATTTCTAACTATTATTTAGTCTAACTAATCTTTGAGAAAACCGAAGCATTCAGATCCATTTCAATCCTAAAATAGTCTGATTTGAGCATAGGTTCATCACTTTTCACCTCTCTCTAATTTTTTTATTTCAATCCTAAAATAGTCTGATTTGAGCATTGACTACTACTTCAACGTGTGATGAAACGGTATCATTTCAATCCTAAAATAGTCTGATTTGAGCTCCAAGGTGTTGTTCTCCATGACTTCGATACAATAAATTTCAATCCTAAAATAGTCTGATTTGAGCCCTTCTGGGTCGGTTACGGTTACGGTTACATTATCATTTCAATCCTAAAATAGTCTGATTTGAGCGTTCATACTTGTCTAACAAGTAGCTGATACTACGACATTTCAATCCTAAAATAGTCTGATTTGAGCCCCACACCCTGTAATGAAACCTGGAATGTGAACTTCATTTCAATCCTAAAATAGTCTGATTTGAGCTGGTGATTCATTTATAACGCTAATTATGCCCTCTATATTTCAATCCTAAAATAGTCTGATTTGAGCAATCCGATCTACTCACCACAATAGCAACTTTAAGGGAATTTCAATCCTAAAATAGTCTGATTTGAGCCAGGGGAACGGTGCTATGGTACAGGTTCCTAAATCGATTTCAATCCTAAAATAGTCTGATTTGAGCTCAGGGGAACGGTGCTATGGTACAGGTTCCTAAATCGATTTCAATCCTAAAATAGTCTGATTTGAGCTTACAATAGCAATCGATAAAACCACTAAGTATGTTAAAATTTCAATCCTAAAATAGTCTGATTTGAGCTGATGAATTCAGCAACATACGATACTACTGGATCCTATTTCAATCCTAAAATAGTCTGATTTGAGCCTTTGAATGTTTCCTTGTAGTCCTCTGTTGAGAGTCATTTCAATCCTAAAATAGTCTGATTTGAGCGCCATCTCCAACTCTTCAAGTTTCCCTACTGGTTGAGATTTCAATCCTAAAATAGTCTGATTTGAGCCCTATCACAAATTTTGGTGATAAAATAAGCGTTTCAATTTCAATCCTAAAATAGTCTGATTTGAGCCCAGGTGACCTAAATCAAATCTACGATGTGAAACCCATTTCAATCCTAAAATAGTCTGATTTGAGCGGTACAGTGTAGGGGAAATTAATTATACTACTAGAATGATTTCAATCCTAAAATAGTCTGATTTGAGCAAGTAATCTTACGAAGCCCCATAAGTGTAATTGCCCTATTTCAATCCTAAAATAGTCTGATTTGAGCTGTGCATAAATAAGGTAACTAGTTTTATTATCAATTAATTTCAATCCTAAAATAGTCTGATTTGAGCTAGGCAGCCTACTACTTGGTCAGGCTGGAAAACAATTTCAATCCTAAAATAGTCTGATTTGAGCACGTTTTACCTTCTCGAATTTCTTTTCAATCTTCTCTATTTCAATCCTAAAATAGTCTGATTTGAGCGCAGTTACAACCCCAACATTATCGGTTTTAAGTAATGATTTCAATCCTAAAATAGTCTGATTTGAGCTAGTAAAACTGCTTTATATAAATGCCCTGTTTGTAAATTTCAATCCTAAAATAGTCTGATTTGAGCAGAAGCCAATTCTACCTGACTAAACTATTTCCTCAAAATTTCAATCCTAAAATAGTCTGATTTGAGCAAAAAATCCCATTACAGGATATGCGTATGTTATTGTATTTCAATCCTAAAATAGTCTGATTTGAGCAATCAGATGTTTCATCTAAAGGTACTTGCATCCATAATTTCAATCCTAAAATAGTCTGATTTTAGCCCACCGTACAATCCTGAAGATGCGGCAATTAATAATAATTTCAATCCTAAAATAGTCTGATTTTAGCTTGCAGATACTTTAATGAAGTACATCGCATTTAATCAATTTCAATCCTAAAATAGTCTGATTTTAGCAGGAGACATTAGGTGAGGTTAAAGCCGCATTAAGTGAATTTCAATCCTAAAATAGTCTGATTTTAGCAAGATAACAGTGCCAAAAGGGGTACAGATTTAATAGATTTCAATCCTAAAATAGTCTGATTTTAGCAAGAAAAACAAGAGCAATATATGATCTATTTTGGTATTTCAATCCTAAAATAGTCTGATTTTAGCTCTAAGAAGCTTATAAATAAAACAGTAACCATCACAATTTCAATCCTAAAATAGTCTGATTTTAGCAACTTCCAAAGCTTTTCATAGATAAATATTTAGACAATTTCAATCCTAAAATAGTCTGATTTTAGCAAGGACTTTAAACTCCAAAACACGGACTTTAAAATCGATTTCAATCCTAAAATAGTCTGATTTTAGCAACAAACGTTTTAGGAGAAACTGTAACCCTACCAACATTTCAATCCTAAAATAGTCTGATTTTAGCACGAATAATAGGGCAGAGATGATTAAACTTGAAATAGATTTCAATCCTAAAATAGTCTGATTTTAGCTTCTAAGAAGCTTATAAATAAAACAGTAACCATCACAATTTCAATCCTAAAATAGTCTGATTTTAGCCAGTACAAGTTGTACGGCTCAAACGGTGTTAAAGTATATTTCAATCCTAAAATAGTCTGATTTTAGCCCATACTAGTGTTTAAAAACTCTTCCCTAACCTGTCATTTCAATCCTAAAATAGTCTGATTTTAGCATAATTCCATAGGAATAAAGACGTTTAATTCCTTTTATTTCAATCCTAAAATAGTCTGATTTTAGCATAAAGTTTAACGACATGATAATAAAGGATTATTGTAATTTCAATCCTAAAATAGTCTGATTTTAGCCTAAACAACCATTTCTATGAGAATTTTAATAAACTCAATTTCAATCCTAAAATAGTCTGATTTTAGCTTATTAAACGTTACTTAGAGATTGCAGAACTTAAACACATTTCAATCCTAAAATAGTCTGATTTTAGCAATTTGATGGAGATCCTGATATTTGTGCAGAGATAATATTTCAATCCTAAAATAGTCTGATTTTAGCACCAGCGGACGTCGTGCTTTAACTGGATAACCGCGCATTTCAATCCTAAAATAGTCTGATTTTAGCGGCTTAATAACAAAGTAGAATTAGGACTGAGTTTTGGATTTCAATCCTAAAATAGTCTGATTTTAGCGCAGTGTTGTTGAAAACGAGTAAGGATGAAGAGGTGATTTCAATCCTAAAATAGTCTGATTTTAGCAAGTTCGGTTTAGAGTTAAGAGAATTCGTTAAACAGATTTCAATCCTAAAATAGTCTGATTTTAGCCAGAAAGCAGAATTAGATATTGATATAGGAGGTTTAAAATTTCAATCCTAAAATAGTCTGATTTTAGCCAGAAACAAGATATAAGAAACTAGGAGATAAGAAAAATTTCAATCCTAAAATAGTCTGATTTTAGCACTTAGTGAATACATTTTAAAGATTTGATTTATTTTCATTTCAATCCTAAAATAGTCTGATTTTAGCCGAGCGAATAATGAAACAAGAGGTGAAAAAAATGAAATTTCAATCCTAAAATAGTCTGATTTTAGCTCGTGATTTTGTTGATTATATAATTAATAAAGATGCATTTCAATCCTAAAATAGTCTGATTTTAGCGAAAAATATCGCACAGAAGAGGAAAAGATTTGTGAAATTTCAATCCTAAAATAGTCTGATTTTAGCTGAAGTATAATCACCCGATGCATAAGCATTATATCATTTCAATCCTAAAATAGTCTGATTTTAGCTTAGCCTCCTCACGCCCAATATTCTCTAGTTTAGATATTTCAATCCTAAAATAGTCTGATTTTAGCGCCTGTCTAGAAACCAAAGCAAACGATATCGGAGGACATTTCAATCCTAAAATAGTCTGATTTTAGCATTTGCTACTGAGGCCCCGGATGCTGGTGATAATGCATTTCAATCCTAAAATAGTCTGATTTTAGCTAATCGCAGCGGCCGATTCGTCTACACAATCAAAGAAATTTCAATCCTAAAATAGTCTGATTTTAGCCTTTCTACTATGAAGCAGCGTCTGTTGAAGAATTTAGATTTCAATCCTAAAATAGTCTGATTTTAGCTTATGAAATAACCAGTTACCAAATAAGTGAAAGGTTATTTCAATCCTAAAATAGTCTGATTTTAGCTAAATGAACCATTTATGCCAAAGTGACGAAGTTTAAATTTCAATCCTAAAATAGTCTGATTTTAGCGTGTATCATGACCTACCAGGTACCACCCAAATTAGTATTTCAATCCTAAAATAGTCTGATTTTAGCACCCCCACTATAACTTTGAGAAATTAAAGAAATATAATTTCAATCCTAAAATAGTCTGATTTTAGCTAGAATCTCTGATATCATGAAGAATGAAATATTCTTATTTCAATCCTAAAATAGTCTGATTTTAGCCCACGAGAAGGTTAAGCAGATGATAACAGAAATTTTATTTCAATCCTAAAATAGTCTGATTTTAGCATATCACACCTTTAGTTTTGATTGATATATGCCGGTTATTTCAATCCTAAAATAGTCTGATTTTAGCTTTCACCTCTCTTTATTTCGTTATATCCACCCACGCCGATTTCAATCCTAAAATAGTCTGATTTTAGCTTCTATGACTTGTAATGGTTCAGTGTCGAATTTATTATTTCAATCCTAAAATAGTCTGATTTTAGCTTCTTCTGCTAATAAGGTGTCATTTTCGTATAATTTATTTCAATCCTAAAATAGTCTGATTTTAGCAACCACACCCCTGGCTTTTTCTGTTCTGGATCAAATATTTCAATCCTAAAATAGTCTGATTTTAGCAAATCTGGTCTTCTAATCCGGCTTTACACCATCCGCAATTTCAATCCTAAAATAGTCTGATTTTAGCTTGCGTCTTTGTACTCGGTAGGTGAAGCTGTCTTCGATTTCAATCCTAAAATAGTCTGATTTTAGCCTTCAAAATCAGATACTATGATCGTCGCTTCATCCCGATTTCAATCCTAAAATAGTCTGATTTTAGCACCAGTGCAAATTTAACCAAACAAGCCGAACTAGATATTTCAATCCTAAAATAGTCTGATTTTAGCTTGACTTAAAAAACTCATAGAAAATTTAACTCCTTTTATTTCAATCCTAAAATAGTCTGATTTTAGCTTAAGCTCTACGAGGCTGGTTCCACACCAAAATTATATTTCAATCCTAAAATAGTCTGATTTTAGCATATACCTGGAATGATTGAATCAGCTATAAAAAACAATTTCAATCCTAAAATAGTCTGATTTTAGCTAAATAATGCCATTTTATCATGTCTCCTTTATTTTGATTTCAATCCTAAAATAGTCTGATTTTAGCTAACTGGATGTGAAACTGGTAATATAACATTAACTGTATTTCAATCCTAAAATAGTCTGATTTTAGCAGAAAATCATCGAGCAAGCACCTCCACAGTATCAGGATTTCAATCCTAAAATAGTCTGATTTTAGCAGTATTAACAGCACCGCCTAATGTAATCTGTATTCCATTTCAATCCTAAAATAGTCTGATTTTAGCGACTCCCAGTGTAGCTATCATCAACCAGACCTGGAAATTTCAATCCTAAAATAGTCTGATTTTAGCGGTAAATACACAGGCCGGTCAAGTCCGTACACAAATATTTCAATCCTAAAATAGTCTGATTTTAGCTCCTGCTATGGTAAGCAATGAAGAAGTTGAAAAAATAATTTCAATCCTAAAATAGTCTGATTTTAGCCTTAGCGGCGTTGCTGCTATCAGTTTTATTCGTCACGTATTTCAATCCTAAAATAGTCTGATTTTAGCAAATGACCGGACCCATACCAGGTAAAAAGATGTTCTTATTTCAATCCTAAAATAGTCTGATTTTAGCTAAAAAAAGTGTTAAGAGGTGCGTTTATGTCGGTTCCATTTCAATCCTAAAATAGTCTGATTTTAGCATATCACACCTTTAGTTTTGATTGATATATGCCGGTTATTTCAATCCTAAAATAGTCTGATTTTAGCAAATTTTATTTTTCCTAACTGCTCCCCCTTAATGTCATTTCAATCCTAAAATAGTCTGATTTTAGCTTCTATGACTTGTAATGGTTCAGTGTCGAATTTATTATTTCAATCCTAAAATAGTCTGATTTTAGCGAGAGTGACACCAAGTCTCGTTGCTGTTTACGTAAAATTTCAATCCTAAAATAGTCTGATTTTAGCAGGGGCAGTAGTGGCCCCAGATCTGGTTTGATGATCAATTTCAATCCTAAAATAGTCTGATTTTAGCTAACTGGCCTAAAATACCCTCTCTTAACCTCAGTAATATTTCAATCCTAAAATAGTCTGATTTTAGCTTAGATGCCTTGGAGCGGGGGAAGGAGCGTAAGGATATTTCAATCCTAAAATAGTCTGATTTTAGCTCTGTTCTGGTTCCGCAGTGTGCTGGCACCGGTTCTAATTTCAATCCTAAAATAGTCTGATTTTAGCATGATGTATCCTGATTCACTTAGTTTGGCTGCTATTTCATTTCAATCCTAAAATAGTCTGATTTTAGCGATGATATGAGTGTATTGTTCAGTGTGCCGGGTGATATTTCAATCCTAAAATAGTCTGATTTTAGCCTTTTTTGATTGTTGTGAGTGTCAGAAAATAGGGGCATTTCAATCCTAAAATAGTCTGATTTTAGCTTAAAGCAGGATGTCCCCAATTTATTTGTAATGAATGATTTCAATCCTAAAATAGTCTGATTTTAGCATACCCTGAGCTACAACGTCCACATCACGATCTATCTATTTCAATCCTAAAATAGTCTGATTTTAGCGCCTGATGTATCGTATGTATTCGTTCTGCCGCCATTCTATTTCAATCCTAAAATAGTCTGATTTTAGCTGACGGCTCACAATACAGGAGTTACGTAACTCTTGTATTTCAATCCTAAAATAGTCTGATTTTAGCTAAAAAAAAAATATTATAGGTTGGTGAAATAATTAATTTCAATCCTAAAATAGTCTGATTTTAGCTGGCCATGATGCTTGTTGACTTGTTGATATTGCTGCATTTCAATCCTAAAATAGTCTGATTTTAGCTTTCACCTCTCTTTATTTCGTTATATCCACCCACGCCGATTTCAATCCTAAAATAGTCTGATTTTAGCTGTAATGTCTTTTAGTTTCCATCGCAACCTTAGCGGATTTCAATCCTAAAATAGTCTGATTTTAGCTGTTTATTCCATCTAATCCGGTGAAGTAGAAGCTTAATTTCAATCCTAAAATAGTCTGATTTTAGCTAACTGGCCTAAAATACCCTCTCTTAACCTCAGTAATATTTCAATCCTAAAATAGTCTGATTTTAGCTTAGATGCCTTGGAGCGGGGGAAGGAGCGTAAGGATATTTCAATCCTAAAATAGTCTGATTTTAGCTCTGTTCTGGTTCCGCAGTGTGCTGGCACCGGTTCTAATTTCAATCCTAAAATAGTCTGATTTTAGCCTTACTTTCTGGAATCGTGCATCTCCTTGTCTAACGTATTTCAATCCTAAAATAGTCTGATTTTAGCGATAATAGCGGCCCTAGCGTGTAGAAACTGTTCACAATTTCAATCCTAAAATAGTCTGATTTTAGCCTGTAGCATCCCCCTTAGTGTGGGTTGTTATATTATTATTTCAATCCTAAAATAGTCTGATTTTAGCTTGACCTAGGTTTAACCCATTTTTTAACTGATTCTAAATTTCAATCCTAAAATAGTCTGATTTTAGCTATAATAAAAAAAAAGTCCCCCACATCACCCATTTTTTATTTCAATCCTAAAATAGTCTGATTTTAGCTCCTTTCAGATAATTCTTGAAGTATCGTACACATTCATTTCAATCCTAAAATAGTCTGATTTTAGCACAAAAAAATATCCAACCTATATTTTTCCCCACCCCATTTCAATCCTAAAATAGTCTGATTTTAGCTTCTTTCTATCAGTCCCCATAAAGAATTTTTAATGAGATTTCAATCCTAAAATAGTCTGATTTTAGCGGGTGCTGGTGTGACTAAGAATATTTACGTAGTTTAATTTCAATCCTAAAATAGTCTGATTTTAGCTCGCTTCTTCTTTAAAAACATGATTCATTGAAACTAATTTCAATCCTAAAATAGTCTGATTTTAGCTTGGTTTGATACTGTTATGTGTCTTGATATTTTTGAATTTCAATCCTAAAATAGTCTGATTTTAGCGGGAATGGGGGAAGATTGCAGTAGACTTTTGAGGTAAATTTCAATCCTAAAATAGTCTGATTTTAGCTTCGTTGTCGTTTCATCTCCTTATAGTACCTTACCTATTTCAATCCTAAAATAGTCTGATTTTAGCATCCCTGCGTCTTCAGTGTCACCATCCAAGATCCAATATTTCAATCCTAAAATAGTCTGATTTTAGCATCCAATCGAATAATTTATTAATTGCTCTTTCTATGAATTTCAATCCTAAAATAGTCTGATTTTAGCCTCTACCTAGCAATAGCGAATACGCCCTATTACGCGAAATTTCAATCCTAAAATAGTCTGATTTTAGCTTTACCTGCTTCATATGTGAAGGGGGTTGCGGTTTCAATTTCAATCCTAAAATAGTCTGATTTTAGCTAGCGAAGGGAATATCAAATCCTCTCCTTGATTCTATTTCAATCCTAAAATAGTCTGATTTTAGCGGTACATACCAGTCCGGGTTCATAGCAAGGTTTAATGAATTTCAATCCTAAAATAGTCTGATTTTAGCAAAAAGCATTACAAAAAGAATTAAACAGTCTCGGTCATTTCAATCCTAAAATAGTCTGATTTTAGCAGGAAGTGAGAATCATGGTTAGATTTGAGAAGATAGAAATTTCAATCCTAAAATAGTCTGATTTTAGCGGATGATATGAGTGTATTGTTCAGTGTGCCGGGTGATATTTCAATCCTAAAATAGTCTGATTTTAGCAATCGTGGACTAATTTGATTAGTATAAAATATCATCATTTCAATCCTAAAATAGTCTGATTTTAGCGCACTAAACACCTACAGCGTAACATCAGGGAATGGAATTTCAATCCTAAAATAGTCTGATTTTAGCATTAAAAGACGCCGCTGTTTCCAAAGTAGCACCAACATTTCAATCCTAAAATAGTCTGATTTTAGCGCTTGCGCTGTTCCCAAATGCATCGCTAAGTACGCTATTTCAATCCTAAAATAGTCTGATTTTAGCTGTACATGTCCCTTACTCAAGACAGACACACTCCCAATTTCAATCCTAAAATAGTCTGATTTTAGCGTCCTCCGGGTAACAGATGCATCGTGTCCATTTTGTATTTCAATCCTAAAATAGTCTGATTTTAGCGGGAATGGATGTTTAAAAGCGATTCATATTATTTTGAATTTCAATCCTAAAATAGTCTGATTTTAGCGGTAATAGATATTTTAGAATATATGGTGGGGAACCCATTTCAATCCTAAAATAGTCTGATTTTAGCTTCTACTCCCATATACAACATAAACACTGTTTATCCAATTTCAATCCTAAAATAGTCTGATTTTAGCCTCAAATAAAATATTAGATATATATCTGGGCTGGTTTATTTCAATCCTAAAATAGTCTGATTTTAGCTAAGAGCTGCTCCTTTTGCTCTGTTCCAGTCTTCCTATTTCAATCCTAAAATAGTCTGATTTTAGCTCCAGTCTTTAACTTGATTGTTAGTTGTCCTTCATATTTCAATCCTAAAATAGTCTGATTTTAGCGGTTTTCATTTCCTGGTATTTGCTCCAGGTAACATATTTCAATCCTAAAATAGTCTGATTTTAGCCCGCCCGGGAGCAGGGTTAATATTAGGTATTGTCCATTTCAATCCTAAAATAGTCTGATTTTAGCTGGGTTGCGTTACAAGGGTACTATCCTGGCTTTACCATTTCAATCCTAAAATAGTCTGATTTTAGCGGCCCGGGAGAAAGGCATTATCGGTGAAAAGATAAGATTTCAATCCTAAAATAGTCTGATTTTAGCCCCGTCCGGGGTATTACTAAGAAATGCCGGGACTGCTATTTCAATCCTAAAATAGTCTGATTTTAGCGTGTTTTCAATTTAGATTATGTTCAGATGCTAGCGAAATTTCAATCCTAAAATAGTCTGATTTTAGCATAATCTGAGCCAGATACCAACCCAGGACAATGATTTATTTCAATCCTAAAATAGTCTGATTTTAGCTCATCTATCCTCAAAATATGTAAACTACCATCTGAAATTTCAATCCTAAAATAGTCTGATTTTAGCCACGTGGGAGATGTCGGTGCTGGTACGCCTTATGTTATTTCAATCCTAAAATAGTCTGATTTTAGCGCGGAGCCGGTGACGATTGCAGCGGATGAGAAAGCTGATTTCAATCCTAAAATAGTCTGATTTTAGCTAGAAAAAACTAATCAGAAAGTTGGGCTTGATTTAATTTCAATCCTAAAATAGTCTGATTTTAGCAGTGCATTAGGTATTAATGACTATTTTAAGTTAAAAATTTCAATCCTAAAATAGTCTGATTTTAGCTTCTCTTAATAACAATTAGTTCACCACCATTGCTTATTTCAATCCTAAAATAGTCTGATTTTAGCCTTCCCCCTAAACCAAGTTACCAGTAAAACATTTGTATATTTCAATCCTAAAATAGTCTGATTTTAGCTATTAACTCCGAGATCATCGCTTTTTGCGAGGTAAACATTTCAATCCTAAAATAGTCTGATTTTAGCGCATGCCTTTAATATTCAGCTTCTCGATTGCTATTGCTATTTCAATCCTAAAATAGTCTGATTTTAGCAACGGTGAACCAACAGAGCCGGTTAAACAGATAGAAATTTCAATCCTAAAATAGTCTGATTTTAGCCACCGCCACTGAATAAGTTACTAACCATCCCCCAGATTTCAATCCTAAAATAGTCTGATTTTAGCCGAACCCCATACTCCACTCGTTGCCGCCGCCCCTACTATTTCAATCCTAAAATAGTCTGATTTTAGCAAACGCCCTATTCTATATCCTAATAGGCGTATTTGCATTTCAATCCTAAAATAGTCTGATTTTAGCGCGGTTCCGAGGTGGAAATTCTGATAAACTGGTTTTATTTCAATCCTAAAATAGTCTGATTTTAGCCGTAACATAGGGTGATTATATGGTTGAACTGGATGAATTTCAATCCTAAAATAGTCTGATTTTAGCCCTTAAAGTCCCATCTACGTAAACAGCAACGAGACTATTTCAATCCTAAAATAGTCTGATTTTAGCCCCACCGTATTACTTAGTGTATCACCACCACTTTGCATTTCAATCCTAAAATAGTCTGATTTTAGCTAGAGGCACAGCAGGACTTAAACGCTTATTTACTCACATTTCAATCCTAAAATAGTCTGATTTTAGCATATCGTACAAAGCCTATTAATATAATCATTAAAGTTATTTCAATCCTAAAATAGTCTGATTTTAGCTCGGTGGATTGTTGAAATAATTTTCGTGATTTGTTTTATTTCAATCCTAAAATAGTCTGATTTTAGCTATAATAACATTAATCGAAAAAAACGGAACATTAGGATTTCAATCCTAAAATAGTCTGATTTTAGCGGTTGATGAGTTCATCCCCCAAGCTATTGCTATGAATTTCAATCCTAAAATAGTCTGATTTTAGCGAGGAGTCTAACTGGGAGCGTAACTGGGAGTCTAACATTTCAATCCTAAAATAGTCTGATTTTAGCTTAGTTACACCGCCGATACTACTGCCCTTTTTGTAGATTTCAATCCTAAAATAGTCTGATTTTAGCACACCAGAACCAGCGTCACGGGCCGTTTGTATTATTTATTTCAATCCTAAAATAGTCTGATTTTAGCGCGGGCTTTATCGAATAATCGTTTATTTGTTAGTTCATTTCAATCCTAAAATAGTCTGATTTTAGCTGAATTTAAGATTGCAAATATAGCTTGTAGTAAGTAATTTCAATCCTAAAATAGTCTGATTTTAGCTTGAATGTACAGCAGAACTAGCAGAGCAATACACCGATTTCAATCCTAAAATAGTCTGATTTTAGCGTTTTTATCTGGTTTCGGGAAGGCAATTATGAGATTATTTCAATCCTAAAATAGTCTGATTTTAGCGGTGAAGAATACATAATTAAAGTTCCTTCAATGAAATTATTTCAATCCTAAAATAGTCTGATTTTAGCAATTTAGCCCTTTTCTGTACCTGTTCATAATCTATATCATTTCAATCCTAAAATAGTCTGATTTTAGCAGTTCTTCTTCATTTAATCGTTCGTTCTCTATTTCTATTTCAATCCTAAAATAGTCTGATTTTAGCTTTTTTAGCGTCTTTGAACATGTCCTCCGCTGTGCTAATTTCAATCCTAAAATAGTCTGATTTTAGCCAATACCATCCACACCTCATGAGGAGCATTACTCCCATTTCAATCCTAAAATAGTCTGATTTTAGCCCGCAAAACGATTAAAAAATTATGCAGGTAATCCAGTCATTTCAATCCTAAAATAGTCTGATTTTAGCCCTCCGTTTCCCTTTGTTTGTTTCCCGCCTTTTTTAATTTCAATCCTAAAATAGTCTGATTTTAGCTTGTTTTAAGCGGTACAGACCCCAAAGCTGTTTATGACATTTCAATCCTAAAATAGTCTGATTTTAGCTCACGGGTCATTGGAAATGTAACACCGGTCCTGAAATTTCAATCCTAAAATAGTCTGATTTTAGCTTTAAATCAGCATGTCCTTTAGCACCTGTGAAATAATTTCAATCCTAAAATAGTCTGATTTTAGCTTAATTCATTCTATTGCTAATTCTTTACAGCAACTAATTTCAATCCTAAAATAGTCTGATTTTAGCTTCCAGTAAGATTCATATCTTTGTTTCAACGGAACAGACATTTCAATCCTAAAATAGTCTGATTTTAGCAAGAAAACAGGGCTTATGCCTTGAATGTGTTAAGGAATTTCAATCCTAAAATAGTCTGATTTTAGCTTGTTAGAGTTGCAGAAATGTTTAAGGGTTTACCTAGATTTCAATCCTAAAATAGTCTGATTTTAGCAGATGATATAGATTATATGCTTCCACACGCTATAAAATTTCAATCCTAAAATAGTCTGATTTTAGCGCACAAGCATTGCTTGGGGTGACATTTCCTCTGATTAATTTCAATCCTAAAATAGTCTGATTTTAGCAGCGGCATGGGTAGGCTTAGGAAGTCCAGATAGTTAATTTCAATCCTAAAATAGTCTGATTTTAGCTAAATTTAGCATACGAATAAAACAAGCCCTTTCATGATTTCAATCCTAAAATAGTCTGATTTTAGCGGGAATGTTTGTATCCTGAATATCGGAATGAACGTCATTTCAATCCTAAAATAGTCTGATTTTAGCTTTCAAAGTACGACCACCCGTCTTCCTAGCACACCCCATTTCAATCCTAAAATAGTCTGATTTTAGCGCAGAAGAAACTAGAAAACCTGCTTAATGATATCGTCATTTCAATCCTAAAATAGTCTGATTTTAGCATTTCCGATCTTACAGACCTGATGGGATGTTCATAATTTCAATCCTAAAATAGTCTGATTTTAGCTGGCCCAAATTTCAATAGGAATCTACGATTGCCCTGATTTCAATCCTAAAATAGTCTGATTTTAGCATAGATAACATACCCACCATACACGGGAACAGCATCATTTCAATCCTAAAATAGTCTGATTTTAGCCCTACGAAACCGATGACGTACTCCACCAGACAGATGGAATTTCAATCCTAAAATAGTCTGATTTTAGCGAACTTGATCCTATGTTTAATTCGATTTTCACACCCATTTCAATCCTAAAATAGTCTGATTTTAGCTAGAATAGAAACATGGGAATGTTTGTATCCTGAATATATTTCAATCCTAAAATAGTCTGATTTTAGCCAGCATCTCCAAATAGTACAATTGTTTATGTTTATTCATTTCAATCCTAAAATAGTCTGATTTTAGCACCTTCTATGAGTGGAAACTTCTTTGAGAGTTCTTGATTTCAATCCTAAAATAGTCTGATTTTAGCCCAACATAATTTGTTACCACTGGTGAACTTTCGATCATTTCAATCCTAAAATAGTCTGATTTTAGCTTAATTTTTCACAATATTCAATTCATTGTTAGAACAGAATTTCAATCCTAAAATAGTCTGATTTTAGCTCTGTAAATAACCGGTTAGATTCTCTTTGAATGTAGCATTTCAATCCTAAAATAGTCTGATTTTAGCTACACTTGAAGAGTGAGGGAAGATACTATAAAATTTATTTCAATCCTAAAATAGTCTGATTTTAGCCCATCTTTTATTCCTCCTTAACCGTGCAGTTCCCGAAATTTCAATCCTAAAATAGTCTGATTTTAGCGCCTCTTTCCTTAATCTTGCTACCCTAATATTCCCTGATTTCAATCCTAAAATAGTCTGATTTTAGCTTACTACAATCTCTTTCTTCACCCCATACTCTGCACCATTTCAATCCTAAAATAGTCTGATTTTAGCCTTTAATATGGGTCTTATGTGGGGAGGAGGAATAAAAATTTCAATCCTAAAATAGTCTGATTTTAGCTTTTCATTTTTCCACCTTCTTAAATAGACTTGCAGTATTTCAATCCTAAAATAGTCTGATTTTAGCAAGTTTGGTATAGAACTCAGGGAGTTTGTTAAGAAGATTTCAATCCTAAAATAGTCTGATTTTAGCAAGAATATGTCTAGCAGAGCAGAGAGAAGCTTTAATAATTTCAATCCTAAAATAGTCTGATTTTAGCATTTTCCAGGTGCTACTTCGTAGTATCCTCCTTTTTTATTTCAATCCTAAAATAGTCTGATTTTAGCCAATCAAAAGACACCACATTACTTAAAACTGATAAAGATTTCAATCCTAAAATAGTCTGATTTTAGCAAACCGGAATAGCCGCCGCCGGTGACTTATTATTTAATTTCAATCCTAAAATAGTCTGATTTTAGCGAAACCGATAAGGCATACCTCACCCGGTTCCTACGTATTTCAATCCTAAAATAGTCTGATTTTAGCTGAGATGGAAGACCATCATGCAGATCCCTTATTTAATTTCAATCCTAAAATAGTCTGATTTTAGCTTGAATCTACCTCTCATTTAGGCCCTCTTTCCTCACTATTTCAATCCTAAAATAGTCTGATTTTAGCTTGTTTTCTTCCCTCATCCGGTCAACTGAATCACACATTTCAATCCTAAAATAGTCTGATTTTAGCTTCCGTGTTCGTCTCTTATTCTCTTGAAGAAATCAAATTTCAATCCTAAAATAGTCTGATTTTAGCCTACTCCGACTGCGACCACCTGGTCACGTGGTACTGAATTTCAATCCTAAAATAGTCTGATTTTAGCTGGTGTCTACTGCGTCGTATTGCATTTGTATGAGTAGATTTCAATCCTAAAATAGTCTGATTTTAGCGTAAAATTCCCCGTCCTGTGCAATTCCAGCCATCTTCATTTCAATCCTAAAATAGTCTGATTTTAGCTGCTTTCAGCCTTTTTAGGTTTACATTTTATAGTTAATTTCAATCCTAAAATAGTCTGATTTTAGCCCTTTTCACTATCTTTGATTCAGTGATTTTGATTCGATTTCAATCCTAAAATAGTCTGATTTTAGCGCTTGTTCTCTTTGTGCCAGGACTTCCCGATAAATCATTTCAATCCTAAAATAGTCTGATTTTAGCACTTAAAAGGTTCTTAAAAGTAGTTAAATCAGATACATTTCAATCCTAAAATAGTCTGATTTTAGCACGGACACAACATACACCCTGACACCTGCACCCGCATTTCAATCCTAAAATAGTCTGATTTTAGCTCTTTTTTTTGGGATAGTCTAATAAGTCTTTTTTAAATTTCAATCCTAAAATAGTCTGATTTTAGCCAGACACCTGCACCCGCAGGGGTGAGCTGATCTAAAATTTCAATCCTAAAATAGTCTGATTTTAGCTGATGATCCTGAGCTGGTACGACTCAGCAACACATAATTTCAATCCTAAAATAGTCTGATTTTAGCTAGCAGGAAGTTTATATACGTTCATATATAATTATAATTTCAATCCTAAAATAGTCTGATTTTAGCATCACTAATCGTATGAATGCGTCTATCTTCTGCTGCATTTCAATCCTAAAATAGTCTGATTTTAGCAATCACACGAATAAACCGATTGGAGGTTAAAAAACAAATTTCAATCCTAAAATAGTCTGATTTTAGCCCACTCTATTAATTCATTAATATCGTTAAATTTAGCATTTCAATCCTAAAATAGTCTGATTTTAGCAGGTGGAGACGTACAGGATAGAGAGTTCAACGCAGATTTCAATCCTAAAATAGTCTGATTTTAGCTTTCCTTGCAATTGTTGAAGTTTTATCGTTATCCGTATTTCAATCCTAAAATAGTCTGATTTTAGCTCTAATTTCTGAAAGAATACTCTGACCTCTTATAGGTATTTCAATCCTAAAATAGTCTGATTTTAGCTTTTATTATATCAAGCATGGAAAGACCGAACATTCAATTTCAATCCTAAAATAGTCTGATTTTAGCAAACTATGCTCAAACTAGAGGATACTTCTATTTTTTATTTCAATCCTAAAATAGTCTGATTTTAGCACAATCAAAAAATTTCAGTGGCGGCAGAAAAGGCAATTTCAATCCTAAAATAGTCTGATTTTAGCCCATATTGAACTCCAATATATCCTGTTGTTCTTTATTATTTCAATCCTAAAATAGTCTGATTTTAGCCTTCCAATAACACTAAACGGGGCATAACCTTTAGATATTTCAATCCTAAAATAGTCTGATTTTAGCCTAGTTTTATGATGGTTTCTTTGATTGTTTCTTGTAAATTTCAATCCTAAAATAGTCTGATTTTAGCCCAGTGAATCTCGTTCATATTCTGCTTGATTTAAGTATTTCAATCCTAAAATAGTCTGATTTTAGCAGTGTTGACGTCTTCGATGGCTTTGTGTAGTGCGTTTAATTTCAATCCTAAAATAGTCTGATTTTAGCAGGGTGAAGGTGGTGTATGTGTCCATTTCCCAGTACTATTTCAATCCTAAAATAGTCTGATTTTAGCTAACCGTATCTCTTTTTGTTTTACCCCCCCACTTTTATTTCAATCCTAAAATAGTCTGATTTTAGCAAGTACCATGAAAAGATGATTAAAAAATTGAAGAAATTTCAATCCTAAAATAGTCTGATTTTAGCGGAATACTGGTTTAACATAAATGATAGTATCAGATGATTTCAATCCTAAAATAGTCTGATTTTAGCTGGAATTTTAGTCAGGCGCAGTGGGTGAATAATCACATTTCAATCCTAAAATAGTCTGATTTTAGCGAATCTTTTTGTAGATTTCCTGGAGGTCTTCATCTCTATTTCAATCCTAAAATAGTCTGATTTTAGCTTAAAACTAAATCACCGCCAGTGGACTTGTCCTGACTGATTTCAATCCTAAAATAGTCTGATTTTAGCTAAAACTAAATCACCGCCAGTGGACTTGTCCTGACTGATTTCAATCCTAAAATAGTCTGATTTTAGCTATATTAAGCGATTGATAAAAAACCACCGTCTCCTCATTTCAATCCTAAAATAGTCTGATTTTAGCATCAAACCCGCACCCCATACAAACCAGATTACCTTTATTTCAATCCTAAAATAGTCTGATTTTAGCTTGTCCATTAAAATTAGGTGTAAGTCCCCTGCCTCATTTCAATCCTAAAATAGTCTGATTTTAGCCCCGACCACTCCTGAAGCAGCTTAAACGGTTGAAACATTTCAATCCTAAAATAGTCTGATTTTAGCCTATGAAATAATAGGAAACATTGAATACGATGAAGAATTTCAATCCTAAAATAGTCTGATTTTAGCTGCTGTGAAACTTCTTCCTGTGGCTGCGAAACTACATTTCAATCCTAAAATAGTCTGATTTTAGCTGCTGCGGTTTATGCTATGTTTGGGTGTTTTATCCAATTTCAATCCTAAAATAGTCTGATTTTAGCTTTATGTGCATTCTAGGTTAATCCCCCTATTAAAACTATTTCAATCCTAAAATAGTCTGATTTTAGCGGGTTATGAACACTTAGAGAGTAAGCCAGTTACAAAATTTCAATCCTAAAATAGTCTGATTTTAGCTGGAAACAAGCACCAGTGAAAGTGAAACTATTCGCTATTTCAATCCTAAAATAGTCTGATTTTAGCCTGTTGATTTTTATGATAGTAATGAAGCTTTAATTATTTCAATCCTAAAATAGTCTGATTTTAGCGGATCGGATGTTTCATCTGTTCAGTAATCATAATCCAATTTCAATCCTAAAATAGTCTGATTTTAGCTCTGCAACTAAAATGAGTTATGAGGTGAATGTGAAATTTCAATCCTAAAATAGTCTGATTTTAGCAAATAGCAGACGGAGAGGATGTTAAAGCCCTATTTAATTTCAATCCTAAAATAGTCTGATTTTAGCAACGACGTAGATAATCAATGATTGCATCCGTTGTCTCATTTCAATCCTAAAATAGTCTGATTTTAGCTTGATTTTTCCGATTTTGATAAAAGATTTAGTTTAATTTCAATCCTAAAATAGTCTGATTTTAGCAGACTAGGATGTTATCACAGGAATACTTCGCTCGATATTTCAATCCTAAAATAGTCTGATTTTAGCTCAAAGAAACCGTATTATCCTTATTATATTCGTGTGTAATTTCAATCCTAAAATAGTCTGATTTTAGCGGGTGTTAAATCGGATACATCCATATCTGTACCGTCATTTCAATCCTAAAATAGTCTGATTTTAGCGCAGTTTCATTAATCGTTTTCGTAACATCTTGTTTAAATTTCAATCCTAAAATAGTCTGATTTTAGCTTCTGGTATTTGGCCCCGTGTAAGGTTATATGTCCTCATTTCAATCCTAAAATAGTCTGATTTTAGCAGAACAAGGTTGCTATAGGCCCATTCATAGGTTTTGATTTCAATCCTAAAATAGTCTGATTTTAGCTGAAATACCAATCATCGTAGACCCTGCCCTTGCTGGATTTCAATCCTAAAATAGTCTGATTTTAGCAATTTAACCTTAAACCATTCCAGAGGACTATATGGCATTTCAATCCTAAAATAGTCTGATTTTAGCTAAAACTCTTTGTACCATCATCATTTACTGTTATCTGATTTCAATCCTAAAATAGTCTGATTTTAGCAAACTTAAATCTTCTATAATCTTTAACTCAAGTACATTTCAATCCTAAAATAGTCTGATTTTAGCGATAGGAGTAGGCAGCACCCTATCAACCCTTCTATAATATTTCAATCCTAAAATAGTCTGATTTTAGCTGATGATATTATTTGCTGTAATGGGGCGATAGGTGTATTTCAATCCTAAAATAGTCTGATTTTAGCCTTTTCAGTTCTTAACTAAGAATCCTGATCGGCTTTATTTCAATCCTAAAATAGTCTGATTTTAGCGGTTTGTTGGTGTATCGTCGGCCTTCATATCGTCCAATTTCAATCCTAAAATAGTCTGATTTTAGCCCAATCTTCTATTCGCTTATTTTTAAATACAGTCGTATTTCAATCCTAAAATAGTCTGATTTTAGCTAACTGAAGGTATAGGTATAAGAATTAACGGTGGTGCATTTCAATCCTAAAATAGTCTGATTTTAGCAGATTCATGGATAAATACTTATCCTTTACCTGTTAATTTCAATCCTAAAATAGTCTGATTTTAGCTAGCAGATATCGACTTCGAGAACATCACAGACGAACATTTCAATCCTAAAATAGTCTGATTTTAGCCGGTTCATTTACAGGTGTATCAAACCCCGCTGAACAGTATTTCAATCCTAAAATAGTCTGATTTTAGCGGGCCGACCCAAAAAGCGGTACATCAGTCCAGAATAATTTCAATCCTAAAATAGTCTGATTTTAGCCGTTTTATTATCTATTATCGTGCTATTAGTCTTCTTCATTTCAATCCTAAAATAGTCTGATTTTAGCAGAACTTCCGATCCAATATACCGTTCTTAAGTGGTGATTTCAATCCTAAAATAGTCTGATTTTAGCTTTTCTGATAAACTTCATTAGAAGCCATGTATTGACATTTCAATCCTAAAATAGTCTGATTTTAGCTTTTCAACTTTAACCATCATTTCAGGGTCTGTTATCTATTTCAATCCTAAAATAGTCTGATTTTAGCGACGATGCCTGGGCAGATATAGGTATCAGTTTCTATGATTTCAATCCTAAAATAGTCTGATTTTAGCAAGCCAATTACGATACAAATAAATCGATTCTAGGTTTATTTCAATCCTAAAATAGTCTGATTTTAGCTTTGGGTGTATCCAGCTCTGCACACGAAGAATTACATTTCAATCCTAAAATAGTCTGATTTTAGCAATGATTGCATCATTAGGTCGGCGATTCGTAGTGCTATTTCAATCCTAAAATAGTCTGATTTTAGCTAAACAGGTAAGTAGTTGATTTCGTCACCATAGAATATTTCAATCCTAAAATAGTCTGATTTTAGCTTTGAGGGTGGCTTCATATAAATTTTAACATACCTTGATTTCAATCCTAAAATAGTCTGATTTTAGCATGGGACACAAAACTTTTTTTTTAATAAATTTTTAGATTTCAATCCTAAAATAGTCTGATTTTAGCACGTAGACAGTCACGTCCCCGGCCTGTATGTAATCCGATTTCAATCCTAAAATAGTCTGATTTTAGCCCCTCTGTACTGTAGTATATGTCGCTTCCCAGGGCAATTTCAATCCTAAAATAGTCTGATTTTAGCTACAAAGTATTTATAGGACATACAACAGATAAGAGAATTTCAATCCTAAAATAGTCTGATTTTAGCCAAGCCTTGTACTATCCGCATCAACTAGAACTTTCAGATTTCAATCCTAAAATAGTCTGATTTTAGCCTGCATTTGTATTGCAAAACCTGTACCGTCGCTGGTATTTCAATCCTAAAATAGTCTGATTTTAGCAAAAAATTAAATACTTCTTTTACCTTTTTTTAACTAATTTCAATCCTAAAATAGTCTGATTTTAGCCACGGCTACTACAGGGCCACGGCCTTTAATGATGATATTTCAATCCTAAAATAGTCTGATTTTAGCAATGAAGTAATGAAATCCTTAGCTCTACTAGTAGCACATTTCAATCCTAAAATAGTCTGATTTTAGCTGTGTCTACTTCCTGTGCTACGCTCTTAAATACAGATTTCAATCCTAAAATAGTCTGATTTTAGCATTACTAGATCAACTATCTCCATTTTGAATCGCCAATTTCAATCCTAAAATAGTCTGATTTTAGCTACAAGCGTTTGCTATGCTAACGTTTGCCTGGATGAATTTCAATCCTAAAATAGTCTGATTTTAGCTCACCT
>Ga0334887_1002329_pt1 | contig 21491 bp, 19 predicted proteins | sample GraSluR1_MG_10_FD_207217 | JGI IMG/M metagenome (GOLD analysis project Ga0334887, IMG submission 207217) | Sludge microbial communities from methane-producing bioreactor in Wageningen University, Netherlands - Granular Sludge_18_07-R1 | ecosystem: Engineered > Bioreactor > Anaerobic >...
ACACGGATTTAGCCGCCAGCTTCTTGCCGCAGTAACCGTGCAGAACATGTACGCCAACCTTGGCCGGATCGCCCGCCGCCGCGGCCATCCGCGGGCGCCTGCCCAGTCGCCTGACGACTATCTGCCTGCCCTGCGCCAAGCCTTCCCCGGCAGTGACGCGCAACTGCTGCGCATCACCCTCGCCTACATGCGCGTCCACTACGGCGATCAACGCATTTCACAGGATGAGCTTGATCAACTGCGCGCGGACTATGCCCACGCACTCGCACAACCGCAAGCTTCGTCTCAGGCTTAGTCAGCAACACTCAACCATACAGCGGGTCGATGCTGCGCACGTGTTGGTCGCGCCCCGTCTCCGCCACATAAGCCCGAAACGCCCTGTCGATGTCCTCGTCCGGACTGTGCCCGTTCGCCCGGGCCCAGTGGTAAAAGAGGATAATCTCTGGGCGAGCCGTAACTAATTCCCAATAGAAAAGCTGCGTCATCACGCCGCCCGCCTCCAACATGCCGGAGGTTGAATAGGCTTCCAACGCCGGCCGCCGGTCATAGGGGACGCTGTAATGGACCGCTCGCCAACCGCCGGGCTCCGTCTCCTCGTCCACGCTTACGATCATGGCAAACTGCGCCCCGACGTCCTGGTTGAGTGGAAGCCCGACGCTTCCTGGGTTGATCACATGCCAGCGGCGTCGATCGCCCAAGATTTGCAGGCTGCGGCTGGAATGCGGATCGCCATAGGATTCGCCATTACCGCCGTCTAGCGCGCTGACATGCCGATCCACCTGCACATGGGTATGCGCCGAGATAATCGTCCGCTCTGTCATGCCATCCAGTTCCGCCGCGATCAACTCAGCGGGCTGCTCCGCGTAGAAACCCACCCGATTGCGACCGGGCACGCCGTGCGTCACACGCAGAGGCTGCGTCCCCGGCAAATAGAGCGTCCGGTCATCGGGCAACATGCCGAGGAACTGCCCTTGCTCCGGTGTAATGCTCCGCACGAGCCAGTGTAACTGCCCCCACCGGCGAGGATCGCTCGCCCAGGACTGCGCCCGCTCTGTGCCGTAATCGAGATAGTAGAACTCGTGATTGCCGCGCACTACGACCCAATTTTGCGCCCGTACCACGTCGATCACCTCGGCGCTAAAGGGCACGGCATTGATTAGGTCGCCGTCGACGATGACCTGGTCGGGTTGCAGACGCTCCAACTCAGCAATCACCGCCTCCAGCGCAGGCAAGTTGCCGTGGATGTCCGCCAACAGTGCGATACGCATACGTTTCTCTACCCTTGCACTAAGTCTCGACGTCTCGCCTGTCTTTCGGCCGCAAATAGACCGTTAACTCGCTGCGGTTATGGAAAAGCTGCTTCATACCGCAGATCGCGTAGCGCTCTTCCAGAATGCGCCGAGCGTGGTCGATCACCGCACGGCGTTTGTGCTCCGGCAGTTTTACCGTCATCAGCGCCACGCCATGCGGGTAGAGGAAGTCCGCAACCTGTATCATGAGCCGCGCCGAATCGCGGCCATCCATGCGCATGTCGTTGACGATCACGTCAAACATGTCCGGATCATCCGCCAGATAGGCTTCCGCCGTCACGCGTAAATGGCGCACGCCCCGGTCTGCCTCTAGGCTGGGATGCAGGCTGCCGGGGTCTACAGCCGTCACATACTGCTCGCGCTCGCGCAATATGCGCGTCCACCCGCCCGGCGACGCCCCCAAATCCAGGGCGACGCCGCGCGGCGGCAGTTCAATCTGAAACACCTCCAGCGCTTCCAACAACTTAAACTCCGAGCGGCTCACCTGGTTTGGATCGCGCGCGAAGCGCCTTACGCCGCCGGCCCAATCTGACAGATTGTCCTGTACATCCGAGATACCGGCATAACCGGTCCGCCTATCGGCATCGTCCCCGGCATCTGAGGAGCCGGCGCACACCACCGAGATCACCTGCTGAGGCCTGCGTACATCCACCGACGCCCCGCTGATCGCAGCCAAAGTCTCCGCCAGCCGCGTGTTCACATCGAACGGCTTATAGGCAACGTCCGCCAGCAAGCGAGTCTGCACCGAGAACGTTCGCTGCGCATCCACATGTGGGGCGATGGCGTCTGCCACCGACTGGCTGAGCCGCTCCAGGTCGTCCGCCTCGCCGCTTAACGGCAGCGCGACATGCACCGGGCAAACATGGCGCACGAACACCGGCGGCTCGCTGCGCCATGCAGCCGCCACATTAGAGTAGGACCGCCGCCCGGCTATCAACTCGACGCCCGGCGCAAGGTTGCGCTCGACAAGCGCTTCCGGGTCCGCCGCCGGCAGTTCTTCCAGCGCCAGGTCCGCAAAGTCAGCGTCGAACGTGATGATGTACTGAAAGGTTCGCTCTATCAATTGCTCTTCCGCCTACAGGCTACGTGTCCGTGCGTTTAGCGCCGAGTGCAGCGCGAATCTCTTGGGCGAGTTGCAGCGTCCGCTCTGCGGCGTCGCCCACATGGGACTGCCCGTCCAGCAGTTCGGCAATGCGTTCCTGGGCCAAATGCGCCGTCAACTGCGACTCCTGCATAAGCAATGCGCGTAAAGGGTTGCCGCCGCCGGACTGAAGCGCTGCCCACGCCTCTAAACTGCGCTCGCGAATCACCTCGTGCAGCGCTTGCCTGTCGCCGCCGGCTTTGACCGCCTCCATGAGTATGCGTTCGGTTGCGGCGAAGACCCCGTATGCCTCCAAGTTGCGCTGCACCGCCGTTTCCCACACCTGCAATCCTTCGACCAAACGCAAGGTGCGCAACAACGCCTCGTCGCACAGCAGAAACGCTTCGGGCAGGAACATCCGCCGGTTCGCCGAGTCGTCGAGCGTCCGCTCCAACAGGCTCAGAGCAGCGTTGTCCCAGGCGACGCGCGGCAACGCCGCGACCAGGCGCGTCAGGCTGTCGACATTCTCCGCCGTGATCGGGTTGCGTTTGAAAGGCATGGCGCTGGACCCCACCTGCTTCGCCCCGAAAGGTTCGCTCCACTCGCCTATGGGCGGGCTTTGCAACAGGCGCAGGTCGAATGCAAATTTATGCAGGCTCGCCGCCAGCCCAGCCAGCGCATTAGCCATAAGCCAATCCTGCTTGCGCGGGTAGGTCTGCGTCGCCACAGGAAACGCGTCGAGACCTAACTTCGTCATCACACGCGCCTCCAGTTGCGCCGCAGTCCAGCCGCTATCGGCCAACAACTGCGTGTAGCTGGCGCTCGTCCCAACCGCACCCTTCAACCCCTTTCCGCGTATGCCATTACGCACCCGGCGCAACTCATACAGATCAAGCAGCAAGTCCTGCCCATACTGCGCCAGGCGATAGCCGACCGTCGTCGGCTCCGCCGGCTGGATGTGGGTGAAAGCAATGGTTGGCCGCGCCGCTTCTTGTTCCATGCGCTCCGCCAGCCGCGCCAACACAGTCTCCAGCCGTACAATCAACAGGTCTAACCCGCGCCGGAGCCGCAGCGCATCCACGTTGTCCAGCGCGTCCATAGACGTCGCGCCAAGATGGATGATCGGCCCGCCAATCGGGCATTGCTCCGCATACGTGCGAATCTCGGCCATGAGGTCGTGGCGGATCTCCCGCTCGATCTCTTCCGCTCGCGTGATGTCCACGTCGTTCACGTGCGCCTGCAGATCGGTAACCTGCGCCTCGCTTACCAGCCCGGCTTCGCACTGCGCCTCCGCCAACGCCACCCAGAAGGAACGCAACAGCCGCCGTTTCTCCGCCTCGCTCCAAACGCGCCGCATCTCATCACTGCCATAACGCCAAGTCAGCGGCGACAGATAGGTCTCGTGGTCATAGCCGCACATGCTTTTTCGTCGTCGCCTCCGTGTAGCCTTCTTGTCTGGAAACGTAACTGCCCCTATGATCATTGTATCGCATGGCAGGTCGAAGCACACAGTTGTCGCGTCCCGTCACACAGTGGGAGAGAAAAGCCCATGGCCGCTCGAGACAACATAGACTCCTTACTTACCTCAGACGACCCGGGCCTGCGCTACAGGACCCTGGTACGCGCCCTTGGTAAACATCAGGCGTCGCCCGAAGTGCAGCGGGTGCGAGAAGCTATTCCCTCATCGCCGCGTGTCCAGGCCATGCTTTCGCTGCGCGATGAGTCAGGTCAAATACCCTATGGACCCTATACGAAGTGGTTCGGCAGTCACTGGACGCTAGCCGAACTCGCTGAACTAGGTTATCCGCCTGGAGACGAGTCGCTCCTCCCCTTGCGCGAACAGGTTCTGGGCTGGCTGCTCGGCGCCAGGCATTGGAAGTCGATCCGCACGCTCGACGGCCGCGTTCGCCGTTGCGCCAGCCAAGAGGCGCTCGCCGTCTACTCACTGCTCACCCTCGGTCTGGCCGACGAACGAGTAGACGAACTCGTCTCCCGTCTTCTACGATGGCAGTGGCCGGATGGCGGCTGGAATTGCGACAAACATCCCGAAGCCGTCAATTCGTCTTTCATGGAAACATTGATCCCGCTACGCGCCCTGTCTCTCTACGCCCAGACGACAGGCAGTGCGGAAGTGAAGGAGGCGACAAAACGCGCCGCTGAAATATTCCTTAAGCGGCGTCTCTACAAACGGGTTGCCGACGGCACGGTCATGCGCCGCGAATTCGTCGAGTTGCACTATCCCTGTTACTGGCACTACGATATCCTCTTTGGTCTTAAGGTGATGGCCGAGGCCGGCTTTATCCATGACCCGCGCTGCCAAGATGCGCTGGACCTGCTTGAAGCCAAGCAGCTACCCAGCGGCGGCTTTCCAGCCGAAGCGCGTTATTACCGGACGACCGGCGCGCTCAAGACCGGCCGTTCTCTGGTCGATTGGGGTGGCGTAAACAAACGTCGGATGAATGAATGGGTGACAGCGGATGCCCTTTACGTGCTGCGCGTTTCGGGGCGCAGGCCATGCCCGTAGCGGCCATCTAGAGAGGTCTTCAGTTTGACACGAGGCCCCGCCTTGAGTACTGTCAAAATGACGCGATTCCGGCGTCCCTACTTTCATCCGCTATCGCACACCGGCAAAGGCGCTATGATTAACGTTCCCGACGCTTTCCCCTATCAGATCGTCTACCTCGGCGATTGTCCTGAGCACATTCCGCTCCTAGCTAGTTGGCACCACGCCCAGTGGAGCTACCTCAGCCCGTCTACCACCCTCGCCCAGCGCATCGAGCGTCTGCGCGAGCACACCGGCAAACGATGCGTGCCGACCACCTTTGTCGCACTGGACGACGGTAAGCCCGCGGGCAGCGCCAGCCTGGTCAACCTCGACATGTCCGCCCGTGAAGAACTCTCGCCGTGGCTCGCGGCCGTCTATGTCAGTCCGGAATATCGCCGCCGGGGCATCGGGGCCGTGCTGGTCAACCGCGTAGTCGATGAGGCGCGCGCGCTCGGCATTCCCACCCTCTATCTATATACGCCGGACAAGATGCGCTTCTACGCGCGGCTAGGCTGGACTATACGCGAGACAATCGAATACCGCGGCCAATTGATGACGGTCATGCAGATCGACCTGCGCACCGCGGACCGCGATCAGCCCGGCGCATAAGCGCTGCTTGCCGCCGCCCGCGCCATCTTCTTGCCATCCCACAGGAGGAAGCCGCCATGCCAAATGAGACAGTCTTCACGCTTGACACGTCCGGCATCAAATTCGGCGCAGGAGCCACGCGCGAAGTCGGCTACGATATGGCTGCGCTCGGCGCCAAGCGCGTGATGGCGGTCACAGACTCCAACTTGAGCCGCAGCGAGCCGGTTACCGTTGCTCTTTCCGCACTGCGCCAGGCCGGCATCGAAGCCGTGCTCTATGACCAGGTGCGCGTCGAACCCAGCGACCGCTCCTTTCAGGATGCCATCGCCTTCGCTCGTGACGGCGGATTCGACGGTTATGTCGCCATCGGCGGCGGCTCTAGCATCGACACGGCCAAAGCCGCCAATCTCTATGCCACATATCCCGCCGACTTCTTGGCTTATGTCAATCCGCCCATCGGTGAGGGCCGGCCTATACCCGGCAGATTGCTGCCGCTCATCGCCATCCCCACCACTGCGGGCACCGGCAGCGAGACGACCGGCGTTTCCATCTTTGACCTGTCCGGTATGCGCGTCAAGACGGGCATCGCCCACCGCGCCCTGCGCCCCGTTCTGGGCATCGTCGATCCCGATAACACGCGCACCCTGCCCAAACTGGTTGCGGCCTGTACCGGGCTAGACGTGCTCACGCACGCACTCGAATCAATGACGGCGCTGCCCTATACCGGCCGCCAGGCGCCGGAACGGCCCGGTCTGCGTCCCGCCTACCAGGGAGCCAATCCCATCAGCCACATCTGGGCCTCGCGTGCCATCGAACTGGTATCCCAGAACCTGGTACGCGCTGTCCATGACCCGGAGGATGACGAAGCCCGCAGCAACATGCTATTGGCGGCGACCATCGCCGGAATTGGTTTCGGCAATGCCGGCGTCCATCTGCCGCACGGCATGGCCTATCCTGTAGCGGGCATGGTGCGCGACTACATGCCGGAAGGCTACCCCGTGGATCATCCCCTCGTGCCTCACGGCATGGCGGTCGTCCTCAACGCGCCGGCTGTCTTCCGGTTCACCGCGCCCACTAACCCGGAGCTACACCTCTATGCAGCCCGGCTCATGGGTGCAGACGTCTCCGGCGCCGCCCCAGAAGACGCAGGAGAGATTTTGGCCGCAGCGCTGATCGAGGTCATGCGCCAGACGGGCATGCCCAACGGCCTCGGTGAACTCGGCTACAGTCCGGACGACGTGGATGCGCTCGTGCAAGGCGTCCTCCCCCAGCACCGCGTGACCAAGCTCTCGCCGCGGCCCGCCAACGCCGAAGATCTGCGCGCGCTCTTCCTAGAGTCCATGCGCATCTGGTAACGACGCACAGCCGCGTTCTCTGCGGTGAGCAGTCGCGTCCATGCATGCCGTCTCCGGCATCGTACCGCAGGTTACAGCCTTCGGCGCGCCTTATGGTATCATCCGGCGCATGACAAACAAACAACAAACTCCAAACGATGACATTGAGCACGAAGTCGCAACTCTGGGCGGCGGCTGTTTCTGGTGTCTTGAGGCCGTCTACGACCTCCTGCGCGGCGTGCAACATGTCGAATCCGGCTATGCGGGCGGCCATGTAGTAAACCCGACCTACCGCGCCGTCTGCACAGGAACCACCGGCCATGCAGAGGTTGTACAGGTTACTTTTGACCCCGCTGAAATCTCCTACCGCGAGATTCTGCAGGTCTTCTTTGCCATTCACGACCCGACCACGCTTAACCGCCAGGGCAACGATGCCGGCCCGCAATACCGCTCGGTGATCTTCTGCCACTCGCCTGAACAAGAAGCCGATGCCCGCCGTGTGATGCAGGAGTTGACCGACGCCCGCCTGTGGCCTGACCCCCTCGTCACTCAACTCGAGCCGTATACCGTCATGTATCCGGCGGAGGACTACCACCAGGAATACTATGCCAACAACGGCAGCCAACCTTACTGCCGCGTTGTCATCGCACCGAAGGTGGCTAAATTCCGCAAGCAATTCGTCGACAAGCTCAAACGATGATTAGGCGCACCGTAACCGCACACCTCATCCTGCTCGGGCTGCTCATCGCCGCGCCTGCATGCAGCGCTGTACCGCACGTTTCGCCCGCAGGAACGGCATCGCCGCCGCCGGAGCATGACGCTCGGGTTGCGCTGCCGTTTCATATTACCCTCCCGCCCGGCTTCCAAATCCATTACTACGCCCAATCCGTGCCGGAAGCGCGCTCCCTCACGCTCAGTCAAGACGATTCCGGCCGCGTCACGGTCTATGTGGGCACGCGCGCTGCGGGCAAGGTCTATGCCCTCCTCGATCACGACCAAGACCATGTAGTCGATGAGGTGAAAACCATTGCCGAAGGGCTGAACATGCCCAATGGAGTCGCCTTCCATGACGGCGCGCTCTATGTGGCGGAGATCGACCGCATCTTGCGCTTCGACGATATCGAAGACCGACTAGACGATCCGCCGGCGCCGGTAGTCGTCTTCGACGGCTTCCCTAGCGATGAGTGGCATGGCTGGAAATACCTGCGCGTCGGGCCGGACGGCTATCTTTATGTGCCGGTTGGTGCGCCATGCAACGTATGCGAAACCGGCGATACGCTCTACGGCACGATCACCCGCCTCGCCCTCGACGGTAGCACGCTGGAAGTCGTGGCCCGCGGGGTCAGAAATTCGGTCGGCTTCGACTGGCGCCCGCAAACTCAAGAGCTTTGGTTCACCGACAACGGCCGCGACGATATGGGCGATGACCTGCCGCCGGACGAACTGAACGTCGCGCCGTGGGAGTCCGCCGAAAGCAATCTGCACTTCGGCTTCCCCTACTGCCATGCCGGCACCATCCCCGACCCGGCCTTCGGCGAACTGCGCGGCTGTGACGAATTCATCGCGCCGGCTATGCCCCTCGGTCCGCACGTCGCCGCCCTCGGCATGCGCTTCTACACGGGCGAGATGTTCCCTGCCGCCTATCACAATCAGATATTCGTCGCAGAGCACGGCTCGTGGAACCGCACGGAACCAATTGGCTACCGCATTGCGCTTGTCCGTCTCGACGAAACGCAACCCATCAGCTACGAGGTCTTCGCCGACGGCTGGTTGCGAGACGGGGTGCGCCACGGCCGCCCGGTCGACGTCATCGAGATGCCCGACGGTTCGCTGCTCGTCAGCGATGACGCCGCCGGCGTCGTCTACCGCATCACGTATGAGTGAGATTGCGTGAGCTCGTTGCCGCGAACCGGCAAGGAGACTGCCGGCTATGCCCCGACCATTCTCCTCAGGATACGCCGCTATTGGCCTGCATAACCCAGCCGAACTGCTGAACGTCGGCGCAGCCCTGCGTGCAGCAGCCTGCTTCGATGTCGCGCTTGTCGCCATTGCAGGTCGCCGCTATGCCAGCCAACGCACCGACACGGCGCGCGCCTATCTCGACATCCCGCTGCTCCAGGTCGATGACCTGCATGAAGTCATCCCCTTCGACTGCGTTCCTGTGGCCGTAGAACGCCGCGACGACGCCGCTCTTCTGCCCGACTACGAACACCCGGCCCGCGCCTTCTACGTGTTTGGCCCGGAAGACGGCGACCTCGGCCGGTCCGTACTGGCGTGGTGCCGCGACGTGATCGCCATACCGTCGCATCATTCGCTGAACCTGGCCGCCGCCGTCAACATCGTGCTATACGACAGGCTTGCCAAAGCCCATCGCGCATCCGGCGTTTGAGCCCCTCCGCCAGCCGCCGCTACGGTTGCGCATCCCGCCAGCCGGAAAGCGCGCCGGACATAAGACGCTTCCAGCTTTGACACACGCCGCGCTCTTGACTACACTCCTAGCAATGAATCATATTGGCCCTACAGACCTAGATGTTCTGGACCTGGCGAAGTCGTTGATCGCCATACCGTCCGCAAGCCACAGGTCGAACCAAGAGATTGCGGATTTCCTCGCCGCATTGCTCTCCAACCTCGGGTTTGTAGTCGAACCCATCGTCTACGCCGATGCTATAGGCGAGTGCAAAACCAGCCTGGTCGCGCGCGCCGGCAGCGGCAACGGCGGATTGGGCCTGTTCGCGCATTCCGACACCGTGCCCGCCGAATCGGACGAATGGGCTCCTTTCTTCCCCGTCGTCCAAGAAGGCAAGCTGATCGGCCGCGGAGCCTGCGACATGAAAGGCCCGCTGGCTGCTGCCATCGCCGCCGCCGCGTCGTTCTCATTAGCTCAATTGCGCGCACCTCTTACCCTGGTCATTACGTCTGATGAAGAGGAGGGATATGGCGGCGCGTACGCCGTCTGCGCGCAGTCGCAGCTATTAACCGGCGGCGGCTGGCCCCCATCGGGCGTCGTCACCGAACCGACCCGCCTGCGCCCTGTATATGCGCACAAAGGCATGTTGCGCGTGACCGTGACGGCCGAAGGCGTCGCCGCCCACACAAGCACTGGCCGGGGCGTCTCCGCAAATTTCTTGATTGCGCCATTCCTGGCCGAGATGACCAATCTAGCGGAACAATTCTCACATGACGTGCGCTTTATGAATGGTGAATTTGACCCGCCGACAAACGGCTTCAACATGGTGATCGATGACGGCGGCTGCCCGCACAACGTCACCGCAGCCAAGACGGTCTGCACCTTGACCCTGCGGACTATGCCGGACGATCACCGGGACGAAGCGCTCGCCCTCATCACCGCATCGGCTGAACGCCACGGCCTAGCCTTTTCGTCAAGCGCATTCGATCCTGTCTACACCCCGCGCGAAAGCGACATAGTCGGCGCCGCCATAGCCGCAACAGGCGCCCAACCGGAGACAGCCCCCTACGGCACGGAGGCTGCGGTCTATAAAGACTTCACCAGCCTTGTCGTGCTCGGCCCGGGCAGCATCGAACAAGCTCACACGCCCGGCGAATGGATCGAAGTGAGCGAGTTGCAAGAGGCGGTAAGCGTCTATAGACGTCTCATCGGCCGCTTCTGCCTCTAGCGAAAGAGCCGCCGTCACCAACCATGACTACCACTCGGGAATCACACTCCATCCGGCGCTCGACCGGTCCAGCAGAGATAAACCGCCAACCCATGCCGCTCTGGCTGTCCGCCCTCGGCATCGTTCTGGCCGTGGCGGCGATTGTCGTCGCCTGGCGTTTCGTCCAGCCCGGGCCAGCGGCTGAACCGCCCGCCGACACGGTCAACTCGACAGCCGCCGGCACGCCGACTCCCACTCCCGCGCCGACGGAGCTGCCCCCGCCGCCGGAAAGCGCGCTTGCCACACTTCCGCCGGAGAGGGAGCTCGTCTCCCCGCTCGAATCGCCGCTCGATCTTTCATCCGCTTCGCCCACAAACACAGTTGTCCCCGAACAGCCGGAAATGGCGTTGCCCCTGCCTACGGTCACCCCTACGCCGGAGACGCTTGACATTGCGCCCCGAGATGCGCGAATCGCAGGCGTAACAACGCTGCGCCTCTCCATTTCGGGCCGTGAGTTCGAAAGCACGGGTCGCCCGTTGCGCTTCGCCATTCCCGCACGTGTCCACGCCCTGGACGGCGGCGCGCTGGTCGCCGCCGATGCCTGGTGCATGCAGTTGGGCTTGGCTAACCTCTATTTCGACCTGAGCCTGCGACTGAACCCCACAGACGAGGAACTGGCGACGGTAGGCCGTATCGATCTACGCGCCGACTTCTGTGACGACCCCGGCCCCGTGCTGGACAGTGCAGAAGTCAACCTTTCCACACCTACCGGCTCCGCCGCGCAGATTGCCTACAACCTGCGCGGCGAACGCGCCTTGCTTGGCGAGTCCAACTTCCTCAACGCTGATGTCGGCGTCATCGTCGAACTGGAAGTAACAAACTCACGCCCCCGCTAGCCGCCTACGCCTCATCCGCTTCCGCTCCTCCCTCGCCATCTCTGCGGCTTCTGCATCTTCTGCGGTCTGAGGTTCTCTGACAGGGCAGGAAGCCCGATTTTGCTCTTGCGCCTCGGCGCGTCTTATGTTAGCGTATCATGACTTGCGCCGGCATATCACAGCCGCTGCACCAGCCCTGCTTATTTGCTAGCAAGGATTGACGATCATGGGAAATACAGCCAGAGTAGGCCTCGTCCACGGCGCGGACCGGCGTCGCGGGGTCTATCGGGCCCTTGACTTAGTGCGCCCAGAAGTGGAAGCCAAGCTGCACCGTCAAACGCTCATCAAGCCGAACTTCCTCTCTAGCACCAACCAGCTCGCCTCTACACACGTAGACGCCGTCCGCGGCGTGCTCGACTTCCTCATGAGCGCTGCGCACCCGCCCGATGAAGTGATTATCGCCGAAGGAGCTAACGAAAAATACTCCGGCGAGGCCTTCGTCAACTTTACCTTTTCCGAAGTCCTGTCGGAATACGACATTCCCATTCGCCTGGTCGATCTGCACCAAGAAACAGAATGGGCGGAAACGACGGCTGTGCTAGCCGGCGGCAGCGAGGTTGGCGTACGCATGTCCAAGCTCGTCCTCGACTGCCCCTGCACCATCTCCCTGGCAGTCGCCAAAACACATGACACTTGCGTCGTCACCCTAGCCGTCAAGAATATGATCATGGGCGTGCTGCACAAGGCGGATCGCGTGCATATGCACGGCTTTCGCAGCCACGCCGAGCGCAAGTTCCCCGAAGACGCGCAGGCGCTCAATGTTAACCTGATGCGCCTGGCGCGCTTCCTGACGCCCGACATCGCCGTCATCGACGGAACGCGCGGCCTGCAGGGAAATGGGCCGGGCGGTGATAACGCCGTAGATTTCCGTACTGTCGCCGCGTCGACCGATGCCTTCGCCGCTGATTCTGTTATGACCAAAGCCATGGGGTTTGAGCCGATGACGCTGGCGCTCCCAACTTATGCCCAGGCTGCCGGACTCGGCATCGCAGATCTCGACCAGATCGACATTTTAGGCGCGCATCTCGCTGACGTTATCACGCCTTTCTTGCCGCACGAAAAGACCGCCCAACAAATGGAATGGGCTGCTCCGGATCTGGCTCGTTACCTGCCGGCGTAGTCTCCGCGGCCATTTCTGGCGCGCCTGAAAGATTGCAGGAAATAAGCGAAGGAGGAGACCGCACTAGGCCTCCTCCTTCGCTTATTTCCTACCCTAGCGTCTCGGTTTGCTCACTTCCACACAAACGCTACGCCCGTATATTCTTCCGGTTGATTCAACAGACCATCATACGCCCGCTTAACCTCATCAGGCGCTAGACGGTGCGATATCAGCGGTTCGATCTGCAGCTTGCCCCGCTGGATCCAGTCGAAGATACGCTCCTGCTTGGTGTACTGTGACGTTCGCTTGCCGATGTCCGAATAGATCGGCACATTCCATTCCAAGGCCCCGCGCACTGTGATGAAGCGCAGATGCACCTCCGACAACAGGACAGTCAGATCGCCTTCGACCGGCACGCGCGGCGTGCCCAGAATCACGATTTGCCCGAAGGCAGCCGTCACCGGCAGGGCTTGCATCACCACTGCGCTATGCCCGACAGCGTCGACCGTCACATTCGCGCCCTGCCCCTTCGTCAACTCCATAATGGCCTGGTTAGCCTCGTCGCGGTTCCCGCCTACGGTATGTTCGATGCCGCAGCGCTCGGCCAATTCCCGGCGGCTTGCCACCGGATCGACGCCGATCACCCTAGCGCCCAAGATGCCATAGGCTTGCGCCGCCAGGTTGCCCACAGCGCCGAGGCCGAACACGGCGACCCAGGGGTTGTCGCGCAGTTCGGTGACTACGATCGCGGTCGTAGCCACCCCCGCCATGCGCGAGGCCGCCGCCGTCACGCTGTCCATACCCTCTGGCACAGGAATCACCAGCCGATCCTGAGGGTACACAACCATCGATGCGTGGTTGCCATACGTAAAAACCCGGTCCCCAACCTTTGCGCGGGTCATCCCGGCGCCAATAGCCCGCACAACCCCTACGTTGGCATAGCCCGATTTCCACGGATACGTACACCATTGGCCCGGCTGAAAGACCTTCGGCTCCCTTCCCGAATAGTTCGCCAGTTCCGTACCCGCGCTGATAAACGTCGCTTCCGTCTCGATCAGCAGTTGGCCTGGGCCGAGTTGAGGTTCGGGAAAATCTACGGTTTGCAACTCAACCTGATACTGCCCTGTCACGACAACCTGTTTGATCTGCATATCCTGGCTCCTCCATGGAGTGGCTAGATGGCGGGTGATCAGTGCGGCTGCAACACGGCCGCCAGAAAAGCGTTTGCGTAGTCATTGTACCAGACAACGCCGCGCATCCGCATGTCGCGCAGAGCGCTTTCTCAACGCCGCCGCACCTGATCATTCAGAAACGTTCGCCTCCAGCCCGGCTCGCCCGGCATAGAGCATCAACGCCGAAAAGAGAAACTGAACGAGAAAAAAGTACAGCGGGAACCACAGCGCCCCTGCCATGCCGTGACCCGCCGCGTCGCCAAACGCATAGAGCAGCCACATCACCGACAAGCTCACAGCCAACGTCTGCGCCGCTGCACGCATCGCATCTTGGCCCTGCTTCTCGTCGAACCAACGCCGCGGCCGTTCGCGCAGTTTCACCGTCAGCCACCAGCCAACCGCCAACACATAGGGCAGCACCAGCGGAGTCGACGCCATGATCGCATGGGCGCGCACCATCTCCGTCGGTCGCGGGTACAGCAGGTTCAGCGTCATAAGAGACAGCCCGGTCAACCCGCAGATCGCCCCGGTTACCTGCACAAACACGAACGAGCTGTTGTCATGTACTGCGCCTGCGTCTTCTCCATTTACACGCAGACGGAAAACGCTCACGTATCCGAGTAAGGCCGCCATACCCGCCTGAAAGGCTATCACCACATAGAGGATCGGCCATTCCGGCTGCGACAAGCCCGCCTCGTACTGGTTGCCGATGTCGCTGATCAGAGCAATATCGGCAAAGATAAAGAGCAGAGCGAGCACGCCTCCGCCGATCACCGCCGCAAGGGACCACGAGACGCGCTGCGTGCGCACCGTGTGGCGTACAATGCGCACCAACGCCAACAGGAAGAACAGCAAGGCCGCTAGCAACGCCGCACCCACGACATTGACCAAACTCTCCTCGCCCACTGTGAGCGGATCGAATCGCACCATCTTGACGCGCAGGCGCTCGAACACGAAATAAGCCGTCGCCAGCCCGGCAATCGTCAACACGCCCAGCCCTGCCGTCACACCGTTTTCAAGAGCCTCGGTTCTACGCATCGCCATCGCTCTCCCTCGACATTTCGTGTGGCCCATTCGTACTATTCTCATCTGCCAAGTAAAACAGGTCCTCTACGCGCACGTCGAAAAACCGCGCCAGCTTGAGCGAAATGAGCGTCGACGGCACGAACTTTCCCGTCTCGATTGAGTGAATCGTCAGCCGCGTGACGCCGATGGCGTTCGCCAATTCCTGTTGCGATATTTCGCCGTGCGCAAAGCGAAACCGCCGCAATTTATTGCCAAGATCCATCGATGCACCTCCGAATATGCGCATAGTGTACTATGCATAATGTATAGCACACTATACACACGTTGTCAATGCCTCCGTTGCAGCAAATCGTTCCATGATTCCCTGTCAGGTCCGGTCTATGTGCTATAATTCGGAAAACAGAAGCAGAAATTTCTTGTCGTCCCAGATAGAGATCCGCAACCGCCAATCCGCCCGCATCCGATGGAGGAATCCATGAACGAACGTGAGCGCTTTATCGCCGCCATGCACTACCAGCCGCGCGATCGCTCGCCAATCTGGGACTTCAGCTTCTGGGAGGATACGCTCCCGGTCTGGCATGAGCAGGGCCTGCCCGCCCACATCGACCGATCGAATAGCGAGGAATACCTGGGCATGGACTCCGGCCCCGAAACCTGCGCCGATCTCGTCGGCGTGGAGGCCGTCCTGGCGCCGAAGTTCGAGGAGAAGGTCATCGAAGATCTGGGCGAAGACCATATCCTTCAACAAGAGGACGGTGTGCGCGTTCTACGCCGCAAGCGCTTTCCCTCCATCCCTCAACCCCAACAGCACCTCTGTGTCGACCGGTCAAGCTGGCGCAAACACTACAAGCCGCGGCTGGATCCCGCTAACCCCGCGCGCTATCCCGCAGACTGGGACGCCCGCGTGCGCTACTGGACCGATCCGCAGCGCGACCTGCCCTTGGTTCTGCCGGGCGGCAGCCTCTACGGCCGGATCCGCAACTGGGTTGGCATGGAAAATCTCGCCCTCGTCCTCTACGATGACCCAGCCTGGTTCGAGGAGATGGTCGAGACAGTCGCCGACTGCATCGTCGGCACGCTAACGCGCATCCTGGCAACCGGCGCCCGGTTCGAGGCGTGCGGCATGTGGGAGGATATGGCCTACAATGCCGGCCCGCTGATCAGCCCTCGCCACTTTACGCAGTACCTCGTTCCACACTATCGCCGCATTACCGACTTGCTGCACAAGCACGGCGTCGACGTCATCTGGATCGACTGCGACGGCAACATCGAGAGACTCATTCCGCTCTGGCTGGAGGCGGGCGTCAACTGCATGTTCCCGCTGGAGATCGGTACGTGGGGCGCAGACCCGGTGCGCTACCGCCGGGAGTACGGCAAGGACCTGCTCATCATGGGCGGCTTCGACAAGCATATCCTCGCCCGCAGCCAAGCGGAGATCGCGACGGAGGTGTATCGCCTCACGCCGCTGGTCGAAGAAGGCGGCTACATCGGCTTCTGCGATCACCGCGTGCCGCCTGACGTGCCCTATGCCAACTATCTGTTCTACCTGGAGACCGTGCGCCGCGAATGGGGCAAGAATGTCGCTCTGAAACCCGCGGGCTGGATGCAGACGCAGCCTGCCTAGCTTTTCTCACAGCCTGAAGGGAAAAATGCGCTTGCGCCACTTAGCATAGGTGCTGGCGAAGTGCGGCCAAAACGGGCTTACACGCCCGACCGGTTTTGCCTGGGACAGCGCGGCCAGGAAGCTCGCCGCGTCGTCCTCAAAGGGCGGCAGTTCCAGCCCGCAGCGCCCAACCTCGCCCAACGTATGTGCGTCGCTTCCCGCCGTCGCCAGCTTGCCGTACTCCTCGGCAAGCGCACGCGCAGCGTCATTGTCCGCCGGCCTCACACATCGCGCGTTCAACACCTCTAGTGCGTCGACCTGGTCGATGATCGACAACACGTTCTTGCGCCCCATAGCCGAACCGCGCACCGAGTCAAGCGGATGCGGAATGCTGATCACCGCACCCTGCTCGCGCAACAGGCGGATCGTCTCCTGCGGCGACAACCCCGGAGGAACCTCCTCGCGCACAAAATAGGCGATCACCTCGCCATGCGTCGTCTTGATCTCCTCGCCCACAATCACCAGTTCCGGGTCGAGAGCCTTAGCCGCCAGCGCGCCGCGCAGGTTGTTGTGCTCGGTCACGGCGATGCGGTCGAGGCCCGCAGCGCGCGCCCGCTCTATCAGCTTCGCCGTGGGTGTCAGACTGTCCTTGCTGTAAATCGTGTGGGCGTGCAGGTCGATCTTCCAAATGGTCTTGTTCGTCATGGGGTCTTCGTAGCCCGGTTCTTGTGAAGCTTGGCGCCTGATTGTATCATCCTTGAAGATGCATGTGTGATTTTCGTTGAATGACGCGGGAGAAGCAAATCCTGAAGCCCAAGACGCCGGCCGTCCGCAAGACGCCGCCAGGCGCGCCGGTTCCTCCGATCAACCCGCTGCTGCGCATCGCCGGGCGCGACCCGACAGCAGATGCTGTGTTGGCCGCCGCGCTGCAAAAACACAATGGCCCAGACGCATTGCCCATCCAGGCTCGGGATGGACCGGCGCCGCCAGAGACAGGCGATCCCTTCCAGATCGACCTGTCGCTTACCCTGGACGCAAGCCCGCCCGCCGAACTGCCCAACCGCAGTGTCAGCTATGCCGGCCTGACGCCCGCACAGCGCATGGCCTTCCTACAGTGGGCCGCCAATCCGCTCAAGCCCGCGCCGGAAACCTTCCAGCGCCTCTACATCGCCAGCTTGGAGGTCGGCCTCCTCGACCCAGCCATGCGGCTGGACGGCGCTCGCGGCGGCGATCTCGAAGCGGTCCGCCGCGAACTGGTACGCTGCGCCGTCTCACCAGCCTGGCGCGAGAGCGAATGGCTGGCGCGCGCCCTGCTCTTGGCGTTGTGGCTCACAGCCAACGGTTCTGGCGTCGCCGAATGGCTGTCAGCCGCGTCGCCATCGCCTGCGGTGTTGAGCCTCGCCCTTGGGCTGCAAGCGTTGCTTGGCGAACCGCTCCGGTCTGAGCAGTTGCCCCATCTCGCCGCAAGCTGGAACCTGCCCAACGCAGACCTGCCGCCCGAAGTCCTCGCCCTGCGCCTCAGTTCCTTGACCCATGCGCTCGGCGCGGCCCCGCTACAGGTCGCGCTGCAACGCGCCGTGGACGGCGCAGCCGCTCCCCGTCCCTGGCGCAGCGCGCACCCGTCTCTACGCTTCTCGCTGCCGCAGCCGAACTTGCGCTCCACATTGGAACCGCTCCTGGCCGAAATGCTATCCGTTAATGACGCCGGCATTGCCGGCAGTGCAGACCAAGACGCCGATGTTGAAGAACCGGATCCGGACGCAACGCAGCCAAGCATGGCAGACATGGGCTGGCGCCTCATACTGGAGTTCGGCCAGAGCCGCTCCGAGTTCTACGATCATGTCGTCCAGATCTGCCGAAGGCAGCCCGAGTACATGCAGATCATGGATGAAGATCGCCGCCTCGTCCATCGCGTCGCCTTTCGCAAATCTGATATGCGTCGCTTCTGGCGCATCTGGGACTTCGTGCAGAACTGGTCGGCCACGCGCGTTTATCTAAATGGCGAAGAACTGGAGAAGTGGAAGATCTGGCCCTATTCACAACATCTACGCTGAAACGCCGTCACATGCCATTCGCAGCCATAACGAAACTTGGGGGTTCGGAACGAGCAGACCATGCAACAAGAACTGGACATCTACATCCGCGCGCGTTATACGCTCCTCTGGGTCGTCACGTCAGAGGAGTCGCGTGCCCTGTCCGAAATCGACCAGCTAGCCAAAGAGCAACGCAAGCCCGTCTACGTGTGGAGCGCCACGACCGGCGTTGCCAACCCCGCCATTCCCACGCGTGTGGATGCCGGCAAGCGCGACCCGTTGACCCTGCTGACAGCTATCGTAGAGGACCGTGAGCCGGGGTTGTGGGTGCTGCGCGATTTCCACCCTTTCTTGCGCGATCACACCGTCGTGCGCCGCCTGCGCGAGGCCGCTTTCAGCCTGGAATCCAGCAATAAAACCATCATCCTGCTCGGCCCGGTCCTCAAGATACCGCCGGAGTTGGAAAAAGAGATCACGGTCGTGGATTTCAGCCTCCCCACCCGCGACGAACTGGACCGCCAACTGGACCGTATCGTCGAGAGCGCGCGCAGCCACGGCAAGATCGACATTGCCCTAGACCGCCGCCAGAAGGCGCGCCTCGTCCAGGCCTGTCTGGGCCTAACCATCAACGAGGCGGGAAACGCCATCGCCAAAGCCATCATTCAGTCGGGCGGGCGGCTAGACGGTGACGCCGTAGAGGCCGTCACCGAAGAGAAGCAGCAGATCATCCGCAAGAGCGGCCTGCTCGAATACTATCGCAGCGATGACCAGCTCACCACCGTGGGCGGACTGGACACGCTCAAGGAGTGGCTGCGCAAACGCGTGCGCGCCTTCGGCGAAGAAGCGCGCGCCTTCGGATTGCCCGAACCGAAAGGCATCCTCCTGGTCGGCGTACAGGGCTGCGGCAAGTCATTGGTCGCCAAGTCCGTCGCCAATTCGTGGCGGCTGCCGCTCTTGCGCCTCGACGTGGGCCGCCTTTTCTCCTCCCTCGTCGGCTCCAGCGAAGAAAACCTGCGCAACGCCATCAAAGTGGCCGAAAGCATCGCGCCCGTCGTGCTCTGGGTCGACGAGATCGAAAAAGGCTTCTCCGGCGTGGGGTCGAGCAACGTCAGCGACGCCGGCACCGCTGCCCGCGTCTTCGGCAGTTTCATCACCTGGCTGCAAGAGAAGAAGGCCCCGGTCTTCGTCATCGCCACCGCCAACACAGTCAGCCAATTGCCCCCGGAGTTGGTGCGCAAGGGTCGCTTCGACGAGATCTTCTTCGTCGACCTGCCGGATACAGCTGAACGCCGCGAGATCTGGAAGATCCACCTGCTCAAACGCAATCGCAACCCCGACGACTTCGACCTCCACACCCTGGCAATGGCCTCCGACGGCCTGTCTGGGGCCGAGATCGAGCAGGCCGTCATCGCCGGGCTGTACGAAGCGTTCGACCAGACCCGCCCGCTGGAAATGTCCGACCTGCTCGACGTGCTGCAAGACACCGTGCCGCTCAGCCAGATGATGCAAGAGGAGATCGACGCGCTGCGCTCCTGGGCGCGCCAGCGCGCCCGCCGCGCCTCGCAACCCGCCTGATTGCACCAGGAAGCGCGTTTCGTCTCGCATTCCAGTACTGCCTTTCGGGTACCGCATCCACTGCACTTTTGCAGCGGCGCGGCCTTTACCGCACCGCCATTTACGGGTAGAATCAACGCTTGGCATGACACAAGAACGATTTGAGTGGCTCGAAATCCCAACCGAACAAGAAACCGCCAAGCGGCCAAAGGAGAAGGCGCACGCCGCGGTCATGGGCAAGCGCTGCCCCCAATGCGGCTGGCTCGACGAAGAGACCGCCACGCGCTGCTTCCGTTGCGGATATAGCTACAACGTCGATTACGAGTTAGCCGGCCACATCGCCACGCTCGGCGTCACCTTGCCGCCCCGTCTCATCCAGACCAGCCAAAACCTGGAGAACTTCTTCCGCATCCACGGACGCGCCCGTCCACCCGAACCCGCCGGCGTCTACCGCCTGCTCGCCCAAGCCGAAGCGCTACGCCTTAGCCGCGGCTTCGACCAGTTGCTCTGCCTCGAAGAGCTGGACGTCGAGCACTACCGGCACCAGATTGAAACCGCGCTCAAAGCCCTGAACCAAATGCGCGGCCGCGCCCTCTTGGCGGACGAAGTCGGCCTGGGCAAAACCATCGAGGCCGGCATCATCATGAAGGAGCTAATCCAGCGCGGTCTGGTGCGCACGGTGCTTGTCCTCACGCCTGCCTCGCTCACGGAACAATGGCGCGAGGAGTTGCAGACCAAGTTCCACGAGGAGTTTGCTGTCGTCGAGAAGCCCGCCGAGTGGCAAGCCCTTGGCGACGCCGAGGAAGGCCGCTGGCTCGTCAGCCTCGACCGCGCCAAGCTCAAACGACACAGCGAGGGCATCCTGGCCCGCGACTACGACCTGCTCATCGTCGACGAGGCGCACAAGCTGAAGAACCGTAGCACCCTCGCTTGGAAATTCGTCAACCAAATCCGCAAACGCTACGTACTAATGCTGACTGCGACGCCCATCCAGAACGACCTGATGGAATTATACAGCCTCATCACCATCCTTACGCCGGGTCAGCTTGGCACGGTGCGCGGCTTTCGCCAACACTTCTTGCAGAACTCGGACACGCGGCGGCCTAAGAACGCGCCCTCGCTACGCCGCCTGCTCAACGATGTGATGATCCGCAACCGCCGCAGCAAGGTGGACATCTCCTTCCCCAAACGCCGCGCCGCCATTTATCACCTCTCCTTGAGCGAACCTGAATGGCGACTCTATGCCGACGTGACCGACTACATCCGCCGGCGATTCCGCGCAACGGACAGCGACAAGCACCTGCGTCTGACGCTGATGACGCTGCAACGCGAGTTGAGCAGCAGCCCGCAGGCGGTCGCCGCCACCCTGCGCAAGATGGTCCAAGATACGGCCCACGGAGCCCGTGCCCGTGACGAGCTAATGCACTTCCTGGAATTGGCCGAAGCCATCCCCGTCGGGCGCAAGCTTCATGCGGTGCGCGAGATCTTACAGCGTTATCCGGGGCAGTTCCTCATCTTCACCGAATACCGCCAGACGCTCGAAACCATCCTGCGCCAGCTTGAGGCTTGGGACATTCCGGCTGTGGGCTTCCATGGC
>Ga0334887_1002330_pt1 | contig 21490 bp, 18 predicted proteins | sample GraSluR1_MG_10_FD_207217 | JGI IMG/M metagenome (GOLD analysis project Ga0334887, IMG submission 207217) | Sludge microbial communities from methane-producing bioreactor in Wageningen University, Netherlands - Granular Sludge_18_07-R1 | ecosystem: Engineered > Bioreactor > Anaerobic >...
AAGACTGATCAGCGGCCCGGATCGCCTGAGAGCGGTAGAGCTGATCGACGAAGCGCATCGAAACGGAGCACGCCTCTTCATGGCCTGTCGGGAGCTTGGAATCGACATCCGCACCCGTCAGAGATGGCTCAAGGACGCGGCCGAAGGCGGCGTGAACACGGACGGAAGAAAGGATGCGGAGCGCAAAAAGCCCGCAGGAGCCTTGAGCGAAGAGGAGCGGGAAAGAGTGCTCGAGATCGCCGACAGCCCCGAGTATGCGAGCAAGGCACCCGCGCAGATAGTGGCGACGCTCGCGGACAAAGGGGAATGGGTGGCGTCGGAATCGACGTTTTACCGGATACTCCATGAGAAGAACCAGCAGCACAACAGAGGCAAGGCGAAGAGTCCGAACAGGAAGACTCCGACGTCGCATGCGGCGACAGCCCCGAACCAGGTGTGGACTTGGGATATCACGTATATGGGCTCGCCGGTCCGTGGCAAATACTACTACCTCTACATGATCGTGGACATCTTCAGCCGCTACATCGTCGGGTGGGAGATTCACGAGGAGGAGAACGCGCAGTACGCGAAGACGCTGGTACAGAAAGCGTATCTTAAGGAAGCGATCTGGAAGAACGGGACGCCGCTGGTGCTCCACTCGGACAACGGAAGCCCCATGAAGGCCTCCACGTTCAGGGCCACACTGGAAAGACTCGGCATAACCGGTTCGTACAGCCGCCCGAGAGTCAGCGACGACAACCCGTACTCCGAGTCCCTCTTCCGGACGCTCAAATACAGGCCCGAATACCCGACCTACGGATTCGAGAGTCTTGAAGCGTCGAGAGAATGGACGTATGGCTTCGTCCACTGGTACAACGAAATCCACCGTCACAGCGCGTTGAAGTACGTCACGCCCGCCCAGCGTCACCGTGGAGAATCGGCCGCGATTCTCAAGGCGAGGAAATCAGTTCTGGAGGAAGCGAAGAGGAAGCACCCGGAGCGGTGGAAGGGGCGTGCGGTGAGAAACCTGGAAGAGGCACAAACGGTATGGCTCAATCCGGAGAAGGATGGAAGAGCGCGGGAAACTTTAACCCCGGAAAAGCGACAGGTCGGTTGACAGACACCGATAATGACGAAGGCCACGATGATCACAATCGTCCACGAAAGATCGACTGCCGTCGCCTTGATCTCCCGTTCCAGGACTGTGACGGCGAACGTCCAGCCGGGCGATCCCGCGATAGGGGCGAAGAAAACGTATGCCGGAGTCCCGTCGAATCGTTTGTGCAGCTCGTAACCGGTCTCTTTTGCGGCCATCCTCTTCCATACCGTCGTATACGCCGCATCCTGACGCACGTCGAACTTCCCGATATGCTCCTTGTCGCGATGCGCGGCGACGATGCCGCCGCCGTCGACGATCCATCCGAACCCGGTCTCGCCCACCCGGACGGCGTCGACAAGACCCTGCAGGTTCTGCAGAAGCACCGTCGCAGCGAAGACTCCGGCCGGTTTGCCGTCGGCGCCCGGAACGGCGTGCGCAATGACGAAGATGACGTTTCCGGTAGCCAGAGAGACGACCGGGTCGGAAATCGCGTACTGCTTCCCGCCGCTCATGAGCTCTTTGAAATACGGTCTCTGTGAGATGTCCGCAGTCGTCCCCCCCGTTCCCTTGACTCGTCCGTCGGTACCGGAGATGAAGAGCATTTCGAAAAGACGGTGGTGCTTTTTCATCTGGCCTTCAAGAAAGGCTTCGGCATTCTTCCACTCGAGCGAACGAACCACGTCCATCCCCGCGAACGCTCCCGTCAGATTCACCATGTTGTCCAGCCACTCCGACAGACCGACGGAGCTCGCCCTCGAAATCTGCAGGGCCATATCTTCGGTAAGGTCGGTCACCTTGCCGTCGACGCGAGCGTAGAGCGTCACTCCCATAATCGTCATAAACACAATGGTCGCTGCAATAAATGATGCCATGATCTTCGTCCGTATGCTCTTCAACGCCCATCCACCATCCTTTCAGCCGTCTCTTACAACGCCGTCTCCTTCACCGCAGGATTCTCGAAGGCGTTTTTGCACGCCTGTATCGCTCACAACCTCTTCCCGCATTTCAAAATAGATATAGAGCGCACGCTGATTTTCTGCTAGTATAGCCTAAGAAACGCAAGAGGAATAGTCTCGGAAAAGAGAGGAGGTTTATTTCCCGGCGCCATTCCGAAGGCAATAAATAGATAGAGCATTCTACATTCAAGGAGGAAAAATCATGAGAAAAACAACCAATACCGTTGCGCTTGCGCTCGCACTGCTCTTCTTTGCGATCTCCGCCTTCGCGGAGCAGCCAACCAGGGAGTTCAAGGGAAGCTTCGAACCTGCGAATAACGGAGAACGCCTGCTCTCCTTGCTGGTTTCGCTGACCGACCCTGAATCAATGGAGCTTCGCATGGACCAGCAGCCGGACAACGACGGGAATATACGCGACTTTTCCATCTTCATCAAGGGGGCTTCCATCGGGGGGTTCCGGGTGGAGAAGATCGCGATCGAGTCCTCCTTCCTGGAGCTCAACCGACCGTCGGAGTGGCGGACTGGGGAGCGGGATTCGCTCAAGGTCAGAAACGTCCTTCGCAGCAATGTGGAACTCGTCGCGCTTGAAAAGGATATCAACGCTGCCCTGACCTCCTATGCGGGTGGCGACTGGAGGCGCATCTCCGTCGATCTGAAGAGGGGGATTGTCAGCGCACGCGGGAACTACCGCTCTGGCTCCCTGGACATTCTCGCCGAGGTGTCCACGAAGCTGGAAATCCGGCAGGGGAAGCAGATCTGGCTGAAGGATACCACCATCAAGATCAACCACGACGACCAGACGGACGTCATCCAGAAAGAGCTGGCGAAGATTCAGCCCGTCGTCGATATCGGGCAGTTCCCCTTCCCGGTGACGCTTGCCGTGCTCAAAGTGGACGAACAGAAGCTCGTCTTCTCGACGAGGACGCTTCCCAAGCCGGTCAAAGGGATCTTCTACCGTTACGTCCGGGGCTCCTGAACCCCGCCCTCTTCGGCGCTCTTGAGCATCATCGTGGCATAACTTCCGCGCGGGAGGAAGAAGTCGACGCGAAGCGCGGTTTTTCCCGGGAAGAGGGCATCCTCTTCCCTTTTCCATGTCATGTTCTCCGGTAGTACGGCGCAGGCGCGCGGGAAGGAGGAGAAGTACGCCTGCTCGACCTCTTTCAGCCGGAATTTCGAGAGACGGACGCCCCGTTCGAAAAGCACCGCGGAGAAAACATCGCCGAGGTCGGAGGGAAGCTGCGGCATATCCGGCGCCGCCGTGTGCATCGGCTCGGTAAGCAGGCGCGAAAGAAGCGATTCATCAAGCATGCGGTACTGAAGGAGTTCGCCGGTTTTCACCGGCACAGGAAAGAGCTCGCCCGGCTGCTTCGAAAGGAAGCGGCAGAGCGTCTCGTTCCACAAAAAGCTCTGATAGGCCGAGTAGTAGAGCCCCATCTCCTGCGCGGGTATGAGCTTGAGACAGGCTCTGTACCCGCTCTCCCCCTTGCGGCGGAGGATGTCGAGCATCTGCTTCAGAAGCGGTTCGGGACAGAGCGGGACCATCTCCTCCCACTTTCCCCAGAGAGCGGCGAGCTGTGCCTTTCTCTTTTTGAGCGGCAGGGGCGCGTCGGGATGCCGGAAGGAGAAGTACTTCCTGAGGGCGGGTCCGAAGCGCCGTTTTACCAGCATCTCGGCGAAAAACTCCCCCTTCTCTCCCACGTTGCCGAAGCGTTGGTCGTCGAAGTAGTTGGCGAAGCCGCGCGCGGCGATCCGCTCCAGCCGCGCCTCGCACGCCCCGGCCTCGGCGGCTGTCATGTCGCGGAGCGCAGCGGAGAAGCGGTTGCCTTTCAGCACGGACGGCGCCAGGTGCGCCGTGGAGTACCCCGCAAAGCGAATGACGAACCCCTTTCCCTCATACGCAAGATCGTACTTCAACGGCACGGAAACGTGCTGGAGCGTGTGCGCGTGCCGGTCTTTCTTCCCTACCGAGCGGATCTCGGCGAGCGGGACGCCGCAGGCCTTCGCCGCTTCCTGAATTGCATCGGCGGTGTTCCACCCCTCCTTCTCCAGCAGGAAGACGCGGAACGGCGCCTCCTTCTTCGCCGGAGCAAAGTGAAGTACCTCTTCCACACGAAAATCGTCGGGAGCTGTCTTGATTCGCATCTGTCTTCTCCTCTGCTGCGGGCGCTAAGCCAGCGCGCCGCGCGCGGCGACGACGCCGCTGGCCGCGGCCTGTATGATTCCCCGGCTGACGCCCGCGCCGTCGCCGGCCATGAAGAGACGTTCGATGACCGGCACCTCCAGGTTCTTCCGAAGCTCCAGCCGGAGCGAGTACAGCTTGATCTCCACCCCGTAGAGCAGCGTGTCGTTCTGGTTCACGCCGGGCATGATGGAGTTGAGACCGTCGAGAAATTCCACGACGTCGGTCAGATAGCGGTGCGGCAGCACAAGGCTGAGGTCGCCGGGCTGCGCGTTTGCCGTCGGGGTGATCATCCCGCGGTCGATGCGCGACTGGGTGGAACGCCGTCCGTCCCGGAGATCGCCGAGCCGCTGGACGAGAATTCCGCCTCCGGCAAGCATGTTCGCTAGTTTTGCGACGTGCGTGGCGTACCCTATCGGGTCGTTGAACGGCTGCGTGAAGTTCTTCGTCACCAAAATGGCGAAGTTCGTGTTCCTGGACTTCACGTTCTTCAGGCTGTGCCCGTTCACGGTGACGAGATCGTGCGCCTGGTTGTATTCGTAGACGACGAATCCCGACGGATTCATGCAGAAGGTGCGGCAGCGGTCGTCGAAGGTCGGCGTGTTGTACAGACACTTGATCTCGTAGAAGTGCCGTGTGAGGTCTTCGCAGACGCTGTCCGGAACTTCCACCCGCACGCCGATATCCACCGGCATAGAGGCGATGGGTATATTTAGCTTCGCGACAACGCCCGCCAGCCAGGAAGCCCCCTCCCTTCCAGGGGCGACGATGACGCTTGCGCTCCTGTGGACGGTTCCGTCGGCAAGGACGACGCCGCAGGCGCGTCCGTTCTCTATCAGGAGATCCTCGACGAACGTTCCCATCATGATGTCGCACTTCGGCTTCAGCGCCTCGTACATGTTGTTGAGCACCTCGCGCGAGGCGTCCGTGCCGATATGGCGGATCCTCGCGGGCAGAATCTTGATCCCGACGCTGGAGGCCTTCCTGATGGTATCGCGGACGATGTCGCCCGAGGGTTCGTACGCATGGTTGTCGGCGCCGTACTCGACGAAGACGCTATCCACATGCGCGATCATGTCGAGAAGCGCTTCCTCGCCGATACTCTCCTCAAGGTTGCCCCCAAAACCCGTGGTCAGCGTCAACTTTCCGTCGGATGCCGAACCCGCGCCGCCCCACCCCGAGACGATACTGCACGAGGAGCAGTTGAGGCAGGTCTTGCTCGTCCCCTCGACAATCGGGCACTTGCGCTCGCGGATCAAACGTCCCTTGTCGATGATCAGCACCTTTTTTTCATGCCGCACGCACTCCATGGCGGCAAAAATTCCGGCAGGGCCGGAACCTACTATAATGACGTCGTACATTGTGAGACGCACTTCCTTTCATAGCGTCCTCAAAAAAGCGCCGGAGTTCTTCGCCTGCCGTCGGACGGCAAGCGGTTTCAAAAAGAGAAGGAGGCGTTACCGCCCGCTTCTATCGTATTTCGACTTTCCTCTGACATTTTTCCGGAGCTTCCGGAGTATTTCGAGATTCCTCGCAATCTCGTCGGCGTTCCCTTCGCCTGCAAACGATTCGACCTGTATCTTTCCCATCTTCACAAGCAGGTTGATCGCCTTCGTATCTATCCCCAGTTCATCGGCAAGCTGCTGTATCGAGATTTTCCGGTGTCTGCCCGCCTCCGCAGTGTTGTCACGCAGATAGCCCCATGCGAGCATGTAAATACCCTGCACCTCCTGAGCGCACGGAGGGCAGAGCGCTACCTGCTTCTCCCCGCCCTCGTCGAACCATGCCTTGCCGCAATACTCGCATACTCTCAACGCCATAGCGTCAGCCTCCCGTCGTTACCGGCGCCTCCATATCCAATGCTTCCGTCACTTCCTCGATGAAACGCTCCACTCTTTCGGGAGTGTGAATGAACGCGGGATCGCCCAAATCCAGGGTTATGCAGCGCGTCGCCGAGAGTCCTATCTCCGAGCGCACGAAATCGAGGAAAGACGCATACGCGTCGTAGAGCGAACGCCAGTACTCCTCGCCCGCCTCTATCTCGTCGGAGCGCCCCCGCATACGGATACGCCGCATGATCTCCTCGAACGGGCAGGAGAGCACAATGATCAGCTTGGGCATGGCCAGATGCTTCAGAAGCGAATCGTACAGCATCAGGTACGTTCCGAACTGGCTGTCCCGGAAATAGCCCAGCTTGTAGTAGAGCGTCGCGTAGATCTTGTCGCCGAAGACGCTGCGGTCGAGAATATACTCGTCGGATTCCGACGCGCAGAGATACTGGGCGAACCTCGTCACGAGGAAGTTGAGCTGCATAGGGAAAGCCCAGCGCCGCTCCAGGTGAAAACGGCGCAGCAGATCGTACTGATCCCGAAACTCCTCGGGCATGACACGCAGTCCAAGCCGCTCGGAGAGGAGATTCACCACCGTCGATTTGCCGCTAGCCGTCATACCCTCAACAATAATCTGCACCCTGCCCATATTCTTCCTCCTCCGGTTGTATCATCCCCGACGTTTCCGGTGCGAAAAAAAGAGCGACGAGACGTCAGGGGACGAAGGGCGCGAGGACCGCTTTGTTTCCCCCCGCCTTTTTTGCCTCGGCGAGCGCGTCCTCCGCTCTTTTTACGAATTCATTCATGTCCATGCTCCGACGAAACTCGGCAACCCCCATGCTGGAGGAGAGTATTCTATCGGGAAGGAATCTGTAGTTGTAGATCATGTCGCGTATCGCCTCCGCAATCTGGAAGGCGATACGTCCGCTCATCGGCGTCAGCACGGCGAATTCGTCCCCGCCCCAGCGTCCGATGAAATCAGTGGGACGGATGCGGCTCTTGACGGCGGCGCAGAAGTCCTTGAGGACTCTGTCGCCGGCTTCCCTCCCGAGTGTTTCGTTCAGCGCGCCGAAGCCGTCCACGTCTATCAGAATGAGCGACATGTTCCCTCTGTACCTCATCGCCCGTTCAATCTCCGTATTCAGAATCCGTTCGAAGCCGATGCGGCTGGGAATCCCGGAGAGCGTGTCTATGGCGGGCTGTTTTCGTTCTTCAGTCTGCTTCTCGTATGAACTATCACGGAAAACAGAAAGAAGCGCAGGCTCCCCTTCCGTCTCTATCCTCTCGACGGAGACACGCCCGGGAAACACATCGCCGGAGGACGACTTCAGCCGCACCTCGAAATTTTCGACAAACGCCGCGTCGTCCAATTCTTTCACCAGCCGCTCTCTCTGCCCCGCTCCGTCGTAGATGCCCAGCTCATCCTCGGTACGCCCCAACACTGAGGATTCGGCGAATCCCATTCGGGAGAGGAACGCACGGTTGCAGCTGAGCACGCGCCCCTCCTTCACCGAGGAGATCAGCAGCATCTCGGGAGAGGAGGAGAACAAGCGCCGGAAGTTGTCCGCATGGGCGCGGCACTCCCGCTCCCGGGCACGGGATTCGGTCAGGTCGGTCGCTGCGAGTGAAATGGCTGAAAAACCGCCTTCCGAGTCATCAACCGGGGAAAAAGAGAGCGAGAAATAACGCTCGCCAGCCTCCTGCCCCGTCTTCGAACGCTCCCCGTTCCGGGCTCGTTCGACCGCCACACGGAACGCTTCGCCCTGCACACCTGCGGGCAGAAGATTATGGAGCGCTTCTCCTTCAGCAGGAAGACGTCCCCAGAGGGTTTCACAAACACGTTCAAACCCCTTGGTCATGACAATCGGAACGCACTCTTCGTCCAGAAGACAGAACAGCGCATCCTCGTTTTGTGCAAGTATGGAGCGCAGCCGCGCGTCCTGCACACCCTCCTTCGGAAAGAGAGAGGAATCGATAAGCGTTTGCGGTTCCCCCTCAGGAGGCTCCGGGAGTTCATAGCCGTCGAAGCCGTTCACTGGGAATGCGGCGACGCTTTCTTTTTCTTCAGCTCCCGAGGTTTCTTGAATTGCTTCGGATATGCTTTCCTGTTCTTCGACGACATCCGCATCGTCATTCGTCGCGACAGGCTCTTCCTCTTCCGGTTCGGCAACTGTTTCGTGGAAGACATAAAGGAGGCTGTCGCGCCCCGCGTGCAGAATCCTCGACACGGAGGCTCTGCCGGGAACAAGATCGCCGGACGCCGTCCGCATCTCAACCTCAAAATCCTCTACAGAGCCGTTCTCTTCCAGTTCATTTACAAGGCGCTCCCGTTGCAGGGCATCTGCATACAGAGCAAAATCCGACTCCGTGCGCCCCAAGATCGCCGTCTCCTCATACCCCATCCATGAGAGAAACGCGGGAGATCCGCGAAGCAACTTCCCGTCCTCCACGGAGGCGATCAGCATCATCTCCCCGGAGGAGGCAAAAAGACGTTGAAAGCTCTCCGCCTCGGCGTACCGCTCCCTCTCCAGCCGGCAGAGTTCTGTTCTGTCGGTCAGAAGCAACGAAATTCCGAGCGGCTCCCCTTCCTTGCTGTAGAGCGGAGCGAAGGAACAGGAATACACGAGTTCTCCAGCCTCAAAAGCGGTTTCAGCATACTCTCCGGCATGCGCTCTCTCGGCCGCGAGGCGGAACGATTCTCCATGCTCACCGGAGGGGAGAATCTTCAAAAGCGCTTCATTCTGGTCGGGACTCCTCCCCCAGATACGAACGGAAGCGTTTCTGAAACCCTCCGTCATAAACGTCGGAACATACTCCGTATCCATGGAACAGAAAAGAAGATCTTCTCTTTCCGAGAGCAGCACGTCGACAGAATCGGTCTCCGAGCCTTCCTCCCCGCCCTCCGGGAGTTCATACCCCGCCCCCAGGAGCACCGGCGCTCCCTGGTACACGCCGGGGACAAACGCGCAGTCGATTCTCCGCTCCCGGCCGCTCTCCGAACGAACGGCGAAGTCGAGGCGCCCTCCGCGGACAGCGCCGTCGGAACCGGGAGTGAAGAGGCTCTCTACCGATGAAGCATACCCGGACGCTGCATACTCCGAAAGGAGAAATCGGGGGCGTTCGCGAAGCGCAAATCCGAAAAACTCCTCGCCGCGCCTGTTCATAAAGAGCACTCTCCCCTCGGAGAGGATCAGCAGGATCAGGAGCGGGCTGTCAAGCAGCGCAAGATAGCGCCGTTCAATGTCGCGCAGAACGGCCTCCTCGCGTTTCCAGCGAGTCAACTCTTTTTCCAGCCGAAGGGTCTTTTCGCAGTACCCCTCCGGACATGTTCCCGCTTGACGCCCCCCGATCTCTCCGACGTTCCTCTCGCGAACAACTCCCAGACTGTCCTTCATGAAGCCCCATCCCTTCCTTCCGTGAACCAGGGGTATGAACCAAAGTTACTTGCGTTGGAAACGGAACTGCCCGCCGGAGCACCCCTTGACGTCGCTTATGCAGATGAACCCTTTATTATGTGTGTGCGCGACGATGACAGGTACGTCCCTTCTGCGGCAGATTATCTTCACGATGGTGCGGACGCCGTCCCTACCTCGGCCGTAGATCACCGTCGCCCCGAAACCGTCCGCACGGATATTGTCGATCATCTCTTTCGTCTCGGCCGTTCGGTCCATTATGAGTTCCAGGAAGACATAGGCGTTCATCAGTTTTTCTTCCAGCAGGGAGCCGATGAAATTTCCCGTGGAAAAACCGGCGCAGTAGACCACCATCTGGATCCAGTTCATTTCTCGTCCGCCCCCGATGATGTGCCCAAGGGCGGTAAGATAGATCATCACTTCGACAAAGCCGATCATCGCCGCCAGCGCTCTTCTCCCTCTGACGAGGAAGAGAATCCGCACCGTTCCGCAGCTTACGTCGACAATACGGGCGCAGAAGATAAGAAGAAGTCCGACATAATCCATCAGAGCCCTCCTCCGTACTTGGTCGCCCGGAGCGCCTGCAGAAGAGCTTTCCCGGCGCCGGTCTTTTCAAAGAGAGGACGAAGAGAGGCGTTTGAAAGAACGCGTCCCTTCCTTCGCAACACTTCAGACATTCCGAAACCTCCTTGCTTCCCGGTAAAGACACTCAGTGCATGCCGGGACGAGCAATTTTTGATACAACATACCGTTACTATCCTATCATACCTCTCCGGCAGAGTATAATAAACGGCAAATGAGCAAAAACGCAATTCTTTCGCGTAAAAGGAGAGACGCTATGAACGGCGAACAGACCATCCCCGAGCTCGAAGAACGGATCGTTTTTCTCACCATGGAGCGTCGCGCCGCAATGGAGGCGCTTGAGGTCGCCCTGGACATCAGCTCCTTCACCGCGTCGCTTACAGGCATAGAGTCCGTGGAGGAGATCCTCCGGGAGTCCGCGGTAAAAATACGCGCGCTCCTCCCGTTCGAGGCGCTGGCATTCTTCCTCGCCGACGAGGACGACGACATGGCGCTCGCTCCCGCGTACGCCGATCCGCCGGAAAAAATGCACGTCATCGAGCAGGAAAAAAAACCGCTTATCGACGACCGCACCGTCGCGTGGGCGCTTCGCAGAAAGAAACCGGTCATCGTTGCAACGCAAGACCGCTCCGGCAGAATTTTCCTTCATGCGCTCGCCTCGCCCTCGCGAGTACTCGGCCTCTTTATCGGGATTCTCGGGAAGGAAGAAGAAGCACAACAAACGCCTTCCTACCCCGACTTTCTCTCCATCGTCCTGTCGGCAACATCCGGCGTGATCGGCACGAACATGCTTCTTCGAAAAATCAATCTGCTCAATCTCGCGCTCCAGGAAAAAGTTCACTTTCTGGAAAAGTCGAAGGAAGAGCTGTCGCTCTATCGCAACAACCTGGAAAGAGAAGTAGCCGCACGAACAAAGGAACTCGCCAGAAGAAACGAAGACCTTCGCCGGGAAATTGTCGAAAGGAAACGAATGGAATCGGAGATCCGCTATCGTGCGTGGCACGACGCGCTTACAGGCCTTGCGAACAGAGAGCTCTTTCACTCCCGCCTGCTCGAAGCGGTCGCAAAGGGAGAACCGATTGCCGTCTTCTTTATGGATCTCGACGGCTTCAAGAACATCAACGACACCCTCGGACACGACAGCGGCGATAGCCTGCTGCAAGAAGCTGCCAGGAGGATTGCCCGGGAAATGGGAGAAGAGAATACCGTTGCACGGATGGGCGGAGATGAATTCACAGTGATCATCTCCTTTCCCACATCGCGGGAACTGCTCGCCGAGTGCGCCGAAAGGCTGCTGCATGGCATATCGGAACCGATCAGCCTCGAAGGGGCCTCCGTCTCCATCACTGCGAGCATCGGCATCAGCCGCTTCCCGGAGGACGGCGCCACCACGCAGGATTTGATGAAATGCGCAGACGTAGCCATGTACAAAGCCAAAGAGCGCGGAAAAAACAGGTACTGCTTCTGGTCCGATATCAGGGGAAAATGACCGGAACGTGAGCGAAAAAAAGGGCGGGAACCGATGCTGCACGGCCCCCTGCCCTTATTCTCCAAATCTACGAGGCAGCTTTGAATTACTTCTTCTCTTCTTTTTTGGCCTCTTCTTTGGGCTCTTCTTTTGCCTCTTCTTTTGCCTCTACTTTGGCTTCTTCTTTCTTCTCTCCCACGATGACAACCTGGTGCTTCTCGCGGAGCTTCGCCAGCTGTTCGTTGTAGACGCCAGCCTTCTTTTCGTTCAGGAGAGACTCGGTAAGCTGCGCCCGGACTTCGTCGAGGGGGCGTACGGAGGCCTCTTTCTTATCGACAAGCTTGATCAGATGCAGACCAAACTGCGTCTTTACAGGTTCGGCAGAGATGTCGCCGACCTTCATGGCGTAGGCGGCGTTGCCAAACTCCGGCACCATCTGCTCCTTGGAGAAGTAGCCCAGGTCGCCGCCCTGCTCCTTCGAAGGGCAGGAAGAGTGTTTCCGCGCAGCATCCTCGAAGGACATTCCCGCGTCAAGATCCGCGCGCACCTTCTTCATCTCGTCCTCGTCGGCGACCAGAATATGGCTCGCGCGGACGGTCTCGGGAACCTTAAAGTTCTCCTTATTCTTCTCGTAGTACGCGGCGATCTCCTCGTCGGTGACGGCGACGTCTTTCATGATCGCCTCGACTGCGAACTGGCGCGTGACGTCCTTCCGGACTTCGTTCATGGTCTCGATGAACTTCGGATCCTTCTCCACAGCGAGCTCGGCCCCGAGCAGAGAGAAGAGCTCCATGTTGACCAGTTCCTCGAGAATCGCTCTGCGCCCCATCTCGTTGTCGTACATGGCCGCCCTCTGGGGATCGAGACGGCCGATAATCGCGGTAACATCCTTCTGCTTGATCTCGGCCGATCCGACAGTAGCGAGCACGGTCTCGGGATCAGCAACCGGGGCCTTCTCTTCGACTGCCGCAGGAGACGGCTCCGCCTTTGCCGGTTCCGGCTTCGTCTCGGTCGCAACTGCGACGGACGCCAGAAGAACAAGGAGCAACAGCGATGACACGCATACTTTTCTGAAACGATTCATTCAAAAACCTCCCTAAAATAATCCTTCACGGAATTTGGAACAAAACGGACAGAGTGTACCATAGAAAAGAAAAAAAGAAACGTACAAAATGCTGAAACCCCGTATCATGCCATCAGCGCCTAGGGGTTCGCAAGACTCCAGGCCATGACGGCAATGACCCCCGCGCCGACGAAATCGAGAAACCCCTTCACAGGACTGCCCGCCCTGAAGCGATTGACCCCGAGCGGAAGAAGAACGAGCGAACACGTATACAGGATGTACGGCGCGACTGACTGCGCAAAATTCGTCATCGAGACCCCTCCTTTGGACGTGTTAATAATGCAGTGCATGGAGAAGAAAGTCAAGCGGGATGAGCGTTTCCGAAGCCAGAGAGAAAAAAGGGGGTTCCGCTCCTCGTCGAAAACCCGGGGCAGGTTTTCGGGAAGCGGAACCAGTGCGTGGGGAAGTTCATCAACCGAACCGGGAATGCAATTTATGTACCATTCATTCTGAATCACAAACCTAAAAAAAGCAAGAGTTTTGTTCATTGATTTTCTTTTTGTTCATTGTGTTTACGAACGCGGAGCGAGAGCATATAATTCAATCAAGGGGTGAGGAAAATGACGAAACGAAGACTACCCGTCAGAGTTCTCGTAGCCGAGGACGATCCGATGGTATGCAGCCTTCATGTACAGACGATTCAGCAAGTGCACGGCTTTACCGTAGCTGGAACCGTCGGCGACGGCATTGAGATGGTGCGTTTTTTCGAGTCGTCTTCAGCCGATCTTATCGTCATGGATATTTTCATGCCCCGTCTTTCCGGTCTCGACGCGCTGAAAAAACTCCGCGCCGAGGGGAACGTCGCCGACGTCATTCTTGTATCGGCCGGCAAGCATCCGCAACTGGTATCCCAGGCCAAGCTGCTTGGAGCGTTCGACTACCTGATCAAGCCCTATTCGCTGAAACGCTTCCGGACATCTCTTGAAGCCTACCTTGAAAACAGGACAAAGATGCCGTCAGATACTGAGGAGGCGACCCAGGAGACGCTGGACTCTCTCTTCGAAATTGCCTCCGCAAACAGATCTCCCGGGGGGAGCGAGAAGCTGCCCAAGGGGCTGCAGCCGGGAACGCTCTCCCTTGTAATGAAAGAGCTCACCGACGACAAAGGCCTTTCTGCTGAAGAGATATGTACTCGTCTTTCTATCTCACGTTCCACCGCATGGAGGTACCTCGACCACCTCTCCAAAACAGGCGCCGTCAGAATCCAGTTCGAATACAACGGCCCCGGAAGGCCGCTGAAACGCTATCTCCTGCGCGAGAGCATCAGATCGGAGTTACTTGTATGAAACAGACCGAACGTCCATCCTTTATGCCGTGGAAGACCCAGTACAGCCGGTGTGCAACCGAGACGCCGCGCCCCTCGCCCACACAAAAAAATACCGCGGCGGAAGAGAGCGTTTTTTCTGTCGCCGCTCTCTGTGCCGAAACCCTGAAAGCGCTTCATCAACGTATTCGAAAAAGGAAGCCGCGCATCGAGCTCGACATCGACTCCTCCATCCCCCGCTTGGCGAGGGGAAATGGAGCGCAGATAGAGAACATACTTCACCTTCTTCTCTCGAACGTCATCGCGTTGAGTTTGGACGCCGCCGTAAAACTCTCCGTTGTCACACGAAGGTTTACAGCCGAGGGGCTGGAAGTTCTTTTTTCCATCGAATGGGCACACAGCGGCGTTGCTTTGTCGGCCGATCCCGTTATTGAAGGAAACGCGCCGCCCGGCCTGAGTTATTCAATTTGCTCGTCGGTCATCGCTGCAATGGGCGGCCGTTTGCACGTGAAAAAACAGGAAGAGAACATGGTCATCTCGTTTTTTATTCCGTTATCAACCGCCGGTATCTCCGAGGATGCGGAGAACGGCGGCGCGCCGGTTCTGCTTGTGGAGGACAACGCGATGAACAGGAAGATCATCGCGTCCAGCCTCGAACACGGAGGGTACTCGGTTTTCACCGCTTCTTCCGGTCAGGAAGCGCTTAACGCCCTCTTCGACAAAGAGTGGAGCATCATTCTGATGGATATCCAGATGCCAGGAATGGACGGAATACAGACGACTCACGCCATCCGCGCCGAGGAGAAGAAAAAGGGGCGGCGCACTCCGATAGTCGCCGTCACCGCGTACGCCAGACCCGAGGATAGAGAGCGCTGCCTTGCCGCGGGGATGGACGACTTCCTCGCAAAACCGGTCAAACTGGAGACGCTTCTCTCCACCGTCGAGAGAGTCACCGGCATCCCCTCCGCCAGAAAGAGCGCGGTAAGGGGACCGGACGCCGCCTCGGCCATTCTCTCCTTTACGGAAGGGGATGCCGAGCTGGCGAGGAAAATCATCGGCGAGTTCCTCGCGCTCGCCCCGCCGCTGCTGCTCTCGATGCGCGAGGCCTTCGACCGGAAGGACAGGGAGAAGCTCCGTGTACTCTCTCACAGACTCAAGGGGAATCTGGCCTATTTCGGCGAAGGAGAAGCCTTCCTTCTTGCGGAAGCGCTGCATCGGGAGCTCGACAACCTCTCCGACGAAGCAGTCGCGGCAACCTTGCTCCGCCTTCTTTCTGAGAGCGAATACCTTATTGAAGCACTGGAAAACAAAGAGGAAGCAGCCCGATAACTTCGGACGCTTCCCCTTGCTTTTCTTTATTACCTGCCGGCTGGTATCATCTACAACCGGCTTTTTGGTCTAGCCCTTCCTCATACCGCCCGCAAGCTTCCCTGCGATCAGTCCCGCGACAGTCGGAAGCAGCACGGTACATTTTTTCCAATGGAACAGGCCATTACGCCTTGAAGGCGAAGACGGTGCCGGCTCCCATAGTTGCGAATTTTTCATCGAACGCCGCGTAGAGCGCCGCCTGTGCGCGGAACCCCGTACAGTGCCCCGCAGCGACAAGTTCAGGAGCGTACTCCTTCAGCCCCGAAACCGTCTTCTGAATGCGATCTTTCGACGCCTCCACGAGGTGCAGCCCACCGATAACGGCCTCAAGGTGCTCGCCCGGTTCGAGCGAGTGTTTGAGGATATTGATGATCCCCGCATGGCTGCACCCTGTCACGACAACGACTCCTCTCCCCTTCACTCTGGCGATGAGCGCAAGGTCGTCAGGCATCTGATCGGGTACAATGCGCCCTTTTTCATCCACCGTACAGAGCGCGATGCCAACCTCTTCGAAATCCGTCGTGCGCAGAACTTCGCCGGTTGTCTCAAGACCCGGCATCAGCTGTAACTTCTCAGAGAAGAGAAAGAGGCTCCCTCCGGCCGCCTGAATGTCGAGCGGTTCGTCCCCCTGCATCACCCCCACGTGCCGGAAAAACGGGGCCGTGATAAAATTCGGGCGGAAAAGCGCCGGATGCGCGATCACCGGGACATCGCGGCGCCCGATGGCCTTCAGAATTTTCGAGAGCCCCTGCGTGTGATCGTAGTGACAGTGAGTCAGTACAACCGCGTCGGTCTCCCCGAGAGGGATCTTCAGCTGCTCGATATTGTAGAGCAGCGCATCCGGATTCTGTCCCACATCGACAAGAACCCGCTTTACATTTCCGTTGTGTTCCGCCTCCAGCCAGAATGAAACCCCGTGCTGACCGAGGAGCGGACTCTCGTAGGGAACGCTGTCCTCCGCAAGGACCGTTACCTTGAGCGCATCCAACATACCGCACACCTCCAAAATCGTGTTTTCCTCACATCTCGCGAACTCTGCTAAAAACCAAACGTCCAACCGTTTCAACACGCTGAATTCAGCACACGCGACTCGTATTCAACGAATTCGTTATAATTCGAGGATCGTTCCCACCCCCGCCCACTCGACATTACCGGCCTTCAATGCTAACTGCCATGCGGAATGAATCCCTGTACAGTGGCACGGTCTCCGCACGTCCACTTGAAAACGCGCAGCGAGAGCGGACGTTACTCTGTCCACATACTCTTCGGGACAGTCTCCAAGGTGCATTCCTCCAATCACCGCATGAAACGCTTTCGTTCCAAAAGTCCGGGAGACTTTCTCCAGGATATTCACCACCCCGGCGTGCGCGCATCCAAGGATGACGCTTATGCCGCGTTCTCCCTTTACCACAAGGGAGATATCGTCTCTGAAAGGATCCGTCTCAAATGCGCCGCCCTCCAAAGGAATCACAAGGTGTCCGGGAGTATGCACGAACTCAGGATCTCTCTCTTCGACAGGGATCTCCAGTGCAAAAACGTTTTCCGTTATTCGGGTTGTTCCCCGTTACCGGATGAAATACTACGGAATCTTTGTTGAGATGGCACCCTATAAACACAACGTTTCCTTTTTTATACATCCGGAGTACGAGCAGAAAAAACGCCGATGCCGGGTGTTCTCTTCTCCCCCGCTTCGGCGTTTTGTTCTGTTTGAACAGAATCCTGAAGGCTTCGCTACATCTCCAGCAGCGTCTTCACTCTGATATACGTAGGATTGAGCGGCATAGGCCCTGTCCCGACGGGAGAAAAGTGGATCCACATCTCCAAGGTGTCCATGTTCAGAATGATGGACTGCGCCGTCACGATACGGTTCGAAAGAAACACAGCCCCCGACGTATAGGCATTGCCGTCGGTTCCGTAATATCCCGAAATTCCTTTCATCTTTTCAACGTCGATTTTCGTCCCGCGGACCAAATAGGATGAAAGGAGCGTCCGGTAGGTTTTCCAGCGGTTGTTGTCGGAGGGATCATCGTCCGGATACACGAAATTGCCGGGCAACCGGAAATCGTTCACCGTCGCCAAAGTATCGGGCACATCCCAGACAACGCCCTTCCGCAACTCCGAGTCCACCCGCCGGAAACCTCGTCCCGGACTTCCGATGTTCTGCTCCAGCACCCCTGCGCTCTCTTCATCCGCCATGAAGAGAAGATGATTGAACGCATAGTCCTTCGTCTTCAGAAAATCCGCTATTTCCTGCATCGTCGACATATTCTCCAACGCGTAGCGGAAGTCGAGGCAATAGGAGCGCTTCGAGCTTAGATCGGCGGGATAGGGCGCTCCCGTCTCCGCATCGAGAAAAGCGCCGAAAATCTTGTTATCGTTATAGGCGGTGGCAGGCGTCAACATTCCTAGAAAATGCACCATTACTATCGATTTTTCGCCGTTTTTTGTGGTCGTCACCGCGTGCATCCTGGACATATCGTTTCGCGGCAGGGCATCCCAATCGAGATTGCGCCCGAGAATCGTCTTTCCCGTCGCCGACGATCCGCCGAAAGCGGCAACTGCAGAACACTGAGTCGGGCGAATCACGTCCTGAAAAACTTGCAAAATAGCCAGCTCGTTTTTTGAAAACCTTCCATCGCCCAGAACATCCGTATCGGAATCGAAAATTTCCTGCATGCCCGCCAATTCATCCAAATACTCCCGAGGGACCTTCGGCAAGATGGCGTGCGCGCGACTGAGCGCCGTGGGGAAATCGGGGCTTAGATTATGCTTCTCCAACATATCGAACTGGTCCTTGAGCAACGAATCCGCGATGGATTCATAATCGGGCACGACTCGCAGGATTTCCTCCGCAAGCGCCTTCCCCATCTCTTTGCTCGTGCGCCCCGTATAGTCCATAACAACGTCGTAGTAAGTATCCTGCATCTTCCGTATACTGACCGCTGCGGAAGCTCCGTCGCCCTCCCCGCCGCCGCAACCGCCAAGCAGAAAGATCGAACAAAGAATAAAACAAAGCACATATACAGGAACAAAGACGGTCTTTTTCATCAGGCGCCCCCTTTTTTAAAAAAACCTTACCGGCCCGTTTTCAGACATCAATCAGACATCAATCTGTGTCTTTTTTTAAACATATACTCCGCTCAAAGCACCCCTTCGGTATGTTCTCTGAAAACAAGTCGGCTCAGGAAGTCATCTCTCCGCGGAAGACCGTTACGGCCTTTCCTCGCAGCAGCACCCGCTCTCCTTGCACCTCGACAAGCATCGCGCCTCCGCGCGCGGAAACCTGCTCCGCGTTCATCAGCGTCTTTCCCAGCTTTTTCCCCCAGTAAGGAGCCAGCGCGCAGTGCGCCGAGCCCGTCACGGGGTCTTCGTTCACGCCAACAGCAGGCGCGAAGAAGCGGGATGCAAAGTCAAACTCGCAACGCGACGACGGCGCCGTCACCATGGTTCCCCTGGCCTCCACATCGGAGAGCGCGACGAAGTCGGGATCGAGCGAGCGTACAAGCTCCTCGTCGGGGAGCTCAAGGAGATAGTCGTCCTTGTTCTTCCCGCAGAAGAGGTATTCGTCGCGCTCCAGCCCGAGCGCCTCGATGAGCCCGGGAGGAGGGGCGACGGGAACGACCTTCTTCGCCGGAAAGTCGAGCACGATCCATTCATCCTCGGCTCGTGCGCTCAAAGGGCCGCTCTTCGTGTGAAAGACAGCCTCATGCCCCTGCTGAAGCATTCCCTCCTGGAGCATAATATGCGCCGTGGAGAGCGTCGCGTGGCCGCACAAAGCCACCTCGACGCGCGGCGTAAACCAGCGGAGGGACCACCCGGATGGGGTTCCCAGAAGGAACGCCGTCTCGGAGAGGTTCATCTCCGCGGCCATGCTCTGCATCCAGGCATCGGGAACCTCAGCTTCGAGCAGACAGACGCCCGCCGGATTTCCTGCGAAGAGACGATCGGTGAACGCATCGACTTGAAAAAGTTTCATGCCGTTTCCCCCTTTCGTTTTTCAGCTCAGGCGAAGCCGCGTGAACTCGTCCTCGGCGAGATCCATCCACAACAGCTGGTCCGTGAGGAGTTTTCCCTTGCCAGTGAGGATCTTCACGGCCTGAGCGCATTCAAGCGCGGCGATCACAGCAGGAGTAAAGGGAGGGTTGCCGGTTTCGGTCTCGACCCCCTTGTCCGTATCGCCCGACAGGAATTCCGCAAGGTTCTGTTCGTCAGGCATGGCGACGCCGATTTGCCCCCAGAAGCCGCCGATGGCCCCCGAGACTACCGGGATTCCCCTGGTCCGGCACTCGGAGAAGAGAATGCGCCGCGTGCTCAGGTTATCCAGGCAGTCCACGGCCAGATCGCACCCTTCGAGTATGCCGTCCGCGGTGAATTCGTCGAACATGCACTGCCGACCCTCGGCGCGGACGACTCCGTTGATCTCCGTAACGCGCTGCGCCGCAACCTTTGATTTGGAGAGTCCAAGGTTCCCCTCGAAGGAGAGTATTTGACGGTTCAGATTCGTCTCGTCGAAGACGTCGCCGTCGACCAGCACCAGACGTCCCACTCCGGCCCGCGCAAGAAGATCGGCGACAAGGCCGCCAAGTCCCCCGCAGCCTATCACCGCCACGGCGGAGGACAGCAGCCTGATCTGGCCGTCGATGCCGATAGTGCCCATACTCCTGATGTATCTGGAAGGAACGTACCCGCGCTGCAGACAGCGAATTTCGGCTTCGACCGGCGACAGGCCTTCATCCTCCGCGGCTTCGCGCACCTCCAGGAACGAAACAACCTGCCACGGCCCCTGCCGGTCTGCTCTTAAAGGAAGAAAATCAAACCAACTCAACACACACTCACCTCCCGATGCGCAGAATGATTATACAAGGAAAATACCCTGCGGAGAATTGACAGGTCGCCATTTATGGTATAAAAATAAAGTGAACTAATAAATGTTCCAAGGAAGCCAACCGAATATGCCTTCGACCCGCCGCGTCTCCCCGAGATGTGCCGGGCATCGGGTTGGAAGAGTGATCTTCCCGCCGGCCGTGTTTGCAAAGAAGGATGAACAGCTTTACAGGCTGTCATTCTTCTTTTTTTTGTATCGGCAACAAGGGTATTGCAAGATGAACGAATACACAAGGAGGGAACTGCTTATGGATAAGTTCGGATCGATTGTGCGTATCAACCTCACCACCGGCAGCATCAAAAAGGAAAGTCTGTGCGAGAAAACGATGAAGGAGTTTATCGGAGGACGAGGGTACGCGACAAAGGTGCTCTACGACGAGCTCCCCAAAGGTACCGACCCGCTTTCCCCGGAGAACAAGCTGATCTTCGCCAACGGTCCGCTTACAGGGAAGGGCGCTCCCGCGTCCGGAAGGTACATGGTCGTGACGAAGAGCCCTCTCAATAACTATATCGCAAGCAGCAACTCCGGCGGATTCTGGGGAGCGGAACTGGCGCGCGCCGGATGGTTCATGATCATCCTCGAAGGCAAGGCGCAGAAACCTTCCTATATCTGGATCAACGACGACAAAGTGGAAATCCGCGACGCCTCCGCATTCTGGGGGCTCGACAGCCATGAAACAACCGACAAGCTCCTCGCGGCCGTCGGCGACGACAAGGCGAAGGTTGCCTGCATAGGCCCCGCCGGAGAGCGCCTTTCCAAACTCGCCTCCGTGATGAACGACAAGAACAGGGCCGCGGGACGGAGCGGCGTCGGCGCGGTCATGGGATCGAAGAACCTGAAGGCGATCGTCGTCAAGGGAAGCAGCCGCCCCCACGTCGAGAACCAGGACGAGATGAAGTCCGTCCTCGCGACTGCGATGGAGAAGCTGAAGACCAACCCCGTCACAAGCCAGGGGCTTCCCACCTACGGCACCGCGGTGCTCGTGAACATCATCAACCAGATCGGCGGCTACCCCTACAAAAACTGGCAGGGCGCCCACATGCCCGAAGCCGACTCACAGTCCGGCGAGACGCTCGCCAGGGATTTCCTCGTCAAGAGATACTCCTGCTACGCATGCCCCATCGGATGCGGACGCGTGACCAAGGTCGGCGAGCGCGAAGGCGAAGGCCCCGAGTACGAGAGCATATTCTCCTTCGGCGTCTGCTGCGGCGTGGAGCCTCTGGAGCCGATCATCGAAGCGAACTATCTCTGCAACGAGTACGGCCTCGACACGATCAGCGCGGGCGTGACCATCGCGGCGGCCATGGAGCTGTACGAGAAGGGGTACATCAAGAAGGAAGAGCTG
>Ga0334887_1002340_pt1 | contig 21427 bp, 14 predicted proteins | sample GraSluR1_MG_10_FD_207217 | JGI IMG/M metagenome (GOLD analysis project Ga0334887, IMG submission 207217) | Sludge microbial communities from methane-producing bioreactor in Wageningen University, Netherlands - Granular Sludge_18_07-R1 | ecosystem: Engineered > Bioreactor > Anaerobic >...
CCCAGGGTCGGTGAAGCTGTCCGCTCCGCGATCGCAGCCACGCCCACCTGCGCGGCAGGTGGCTGCACAGTGATCTCGCCTGGGCTCGGGGACGATGCGGGTGCGCTGGGCGCGGCATCGCTGGCTGCGAAGACAGAGCACGGAAGCATCCGTTAAAACCACAGATGAACAGCAAACGGGTATCGCTCCGGGAAAAACCGAAGGCGCCTTGGCGAAGAAGAGCACCGGGAGGCCGAACAGGCAGGGAATAAGATGGATGGCGAAGGATTTGACTCCGTGCGCCGAGGACCTTCGCACGTAATAAAGCAGCAAGGGATTTGCACATGGTGATTGATCGGCGACGCACGAACAAGAAAACGATGGAGAATAGGGGATTCGAACCCCTGACCTATAGATTGCGAAGCAATTCCTTATATAGTATAGCTTTACACGACTTATCAGGATTTGTCAATAGTAGAAATAGATGCTTGGTAAGGTTTCGTAGTACTTCCTACGGATTAACACACTTTCGCAATGAATTTGACTAACAATCTACTACCAAGTAGTCTACGTGTAGATAGACCATGCTCAGTATGGAAGGCATCAGGATGAAGATGTTCGACGACTCTCAACTGTTCTCATTGCAGGCTAGTTCTTTGCTAGAATCGATACTTCATCGCTACCCTCGACCTCTAGACGCCGCTTCTGCCTGTCATCTGGTACTAGCTTCGATCAGGGAGCGTCTGGCTCAAGAACGCTCGGCATTTTCTAGCGAAGCTGCGGAAGTGTTGGGAATTGATCCGAGCGAGGTGGAGGAAGTCGGTCTTATTGAGGCTAAACGTTGTTGGATTGAAAAAGCAACTCAGGACATCATAGATGAGCTCGATCCACAAACCACCATCGCAGGAATGATGGAGGTGTTCGGAGGCCGTCTTGATGAGGATCCAACTCCAGAGCTATTGGCTGAGATAGAGCGTCGCAAGCAAGATCTCAATCACATGTTGCGCTATGTTACGCAACGTTGGACTTTTACCCAAGTAGCGTACGGGATTGATGCCCTCGTTGGCAGGAGTGATAATCCACTCGTCGTAAAGCAGCGCATCCATGATCAGTACCAAGTTCTACAGGATGGGGAGAACCTGAAGACGTTCTTCTCGCTCCGTAGCAGGGAGGCTCGGAGTGTCTCCATTCTACTCCAGGAGCCGTCAGAGGTTCCTCCTGCGATCAAACAGAGTCTGGCAGAAACATCCAAGAAGCAACAGCGAAGATCCCTGATACCTCTCGCCTGTGACAAGTCCACATTCTTAAGAATTGTTGAGCGCCTGTGCGAACTAGAACTTCTCTATTCTGCCGAGATCGAGAACCCTCGTTCTGCGTTTTTCGCTCACTTCAGCTTTCAGGGAACAGTAGAGACTACACCTATGGAGAGCGATCCTCCCAAGATCACCTGGAGAGGGAAAATCAGCGGACTTATAGCATTCTTCGAATGGCTCGTCGCTAATGAGTACATGAGCGAGAGTGAGGGAAAGCGTTCTTCCTCCCTTATCAGCAAACACTTCCTACGCGATGGCTCTCCGATCGGTCGAAATGTTGTCAACTCGATTAAATCAGTATACGGTTCGGGTTTTGAGAAATTCGGAGAATGGTATAAGCAAATGGATGACATACTGCCCTAACCAAACACGTAGACACTCAATTACGCACAACTTCGCTAATTAGATCATTTTCCAACCCTAGTTTATGTTTACTCCTAGAAATGAAGCTTAGGTACATCCTGAGCGAAGGAGTTAACTGATGACAAAGGATGATAAGTCGAGACTTCTCTCCGTTGGTGATGCCGCAGCCTATCTGAAGGTATCACACTCACTTATCTACAAGTATGTCGAGCAAAGGAGAATTCCCCATATCAAGATCGGTGGAAGAATTAGGTTTGATCCATCGGAACTCTCCGAATGGATCATCTCAAGGTCGGTCAAGGCGGTGAAGCATGACTAGGGACAACAACGTAAATGCCCGAAAAGCACAGATACCATGTGGCAGGATACAGGAGATAGGTGGCGATCTGGAATGGTTATCGCAATCCCTTGAAACTGTTGCCTTTGGTGAGGTTGGCCTCGTCTTCGTTGTACATGACGGTAAAATTGTCCGGGTAAAAAAGGTGACGGAAGAGTGTCATCTAGCAACTCGTGGGTAATGATCTTTGGAACGAGTATGTGTGAAGAAGATAGCGACCTTGAGCAGTATATGAAGATGTTTGTTCAACCTACACCTCGATATGGGATCAAGAGTCCAGGCGAGGAGTGGAGGAGTGTCGAAGGGAGTATCACTCGCGACCTTGTGATGTCCCACCTGGATGGTAAATATTCAATCGCCAGTCTCGGACGTTGGTATCCTGCGTTCGGCGCTATCGATATAGACACAGTCCCTTCCAATGGTGTTGACAGCCTTAGAGCTTCTTTAGGTTTGCATCAGTCAAACTCGATGCTTTTTACCTCTGAGAGCGAAGGGCACTATCACCTGTTATTTAGGCCTTTCTTCAGGGAGAAACCTCCAACCATCAGGCTGTTTCAGGACATCATGGCACCTTATGCGAAGGTACTGGGGGTTGAAGTATACCCCCAAAAACGACGTACTTTCCGGCTACCTTTCGGACCAAGACAGAAGTGTGTAGACGAGGGCCGGGAACTGCTCGATTGGCGCCAATTGTTGTACTGGTATGACAAGCTTGATCCATTCAATTTGGAAAGTATTCCTAAGCTACCCATTACCTCGAACATAACGCGGGGTGCTCTTATGGTAAATGATCAAACTAAAAGCGATCTTACCGCATACGAGATGGGAGCTCGGTTATTTGAGCAGGGAATGGCCGCGCATACACCAAGGACGAAGTCACAGTTCTATGTTCTCAACTACCTATGGCAAAAAGGCTTAGGTGAAAGCCAATTGGTAGAACTCACCAAAGCTTGGATACGAAGTATGCACCATGGATATTCCAAGCAGATAAACCTTGGCCGATGGAGAGAGGTCGACGCAGATATTGAACGGCAAGCCAGATATATCTGGGAAAAGTATCGCCCCGTTTTATCTCCTGCAGTCCTCGTCCAGCAGGATGCTGTTGGATGGACCACGAGAGAAGATTTGTTGAAAATCCTTGTGAGAACCAGAGGCAGACTTCGCCTTGCTAGATTCTTGTACAAACTACTAAGGTACATGTACCCGCGCACCATATTTGACGATCAGGTTGCTATACACTCCGATCGCCTCACGGAGATGTCAGCAGGATCAGGATATCTCGATTTTTTGCGGCAACTTGATGACTTGAGGCTCATCAGGCGAGGGGCGGGGTATAGGACCAATCTAGAGTCTAAGAAATTAACCCTGATATGGGATTATGATCGTCTATCGGAGCCTTATCTTATTGAAGGTAGAACCCCCGCTAGCTTCAATGAAGCACTTCTTAACGCATATCCCGTGGATGAAATCCTTCGGGCATTAAGGGGAGCAGGCATAGATTCCAGAGTCATCTCGACTCTTCGTAGAAGTCTTGCTAAACGGGGGCAAGTATTCCCAGAAACATGTAATTAACGAAGTTCATTCTCTGAGCTTTGGTGCAACCTACTGAGCTAGGTATAGAGACGATGTATACGTGGCGAGCCATTATGCCTGAAATATAGCCTCTACTTGAGAGGATTCCGATATATACCGTTACGATACCGTTACGCATAGAGCTATTGATATATCCACATTGATAAATACCCTGGTAAAGACCATAGAAGCTGGTCGCACTCTAGCCTCCCCATTACCCATCAAGACTTAAGATCGAAGATATTATCCCTCCTGATTAGGCTGCCTCTCCGAAGCCCAAAACCGAGGTCCAGCTTGAGGGTGAGAGCAGATGTACCTGGTATCTGGTTAGGCTCGGATGGCTTTTCCGGTGGAAGCTTAGGCTCTCGCATGAACGAATCCAGAGTCCTCGATATCTTCACTACCCATTGTGACCTCATCAGCATATATAGGACATAATTCTCTAGCTTGCCTTGACCAAAGAGCACATTAGGCAGGAACAATTTGTATAGGAGGCGAGCCTGGCTGTCTCCTTCCTGTAGGGGCATCAGTGGTCCAACTGCTCATGAGGCCACACAACACAGATCCTCGGAGTTCGTTGAAGCTAATCCAGTTTGCAGTCCCACTACTCGCTCAAGGCGGTATCGCACAACTTCAGAGCATACCCAAATCATCGAAAGAGCTGGCCCTAGGCATATCGGCAATTGGCCTGAGTTCCGTAGGTTATGATACAGCCCGTTCCATGATCGACGTGAGGAGTAAAGTCGGCGTCATCACTAGGTCAAATGCATCGCGTATGCGGAAGATGATCTTATTGCTCTCCCAGCAGATAGGAGCTGTTAGTTCTCAAGACCTTATTGAGGAGATAAAGGACAAGGTAGACAAGCTAGCGGCACAGGAGCTCGGTCGGTGGCCAAAGGCTTGGCGTCTCCTATCTCCAAGTGAGCTATGACCACTTCCAGGAAGCGCTTGTAACAAAACGAAAATGGAATGTACCATCCTTACCGTTACATGCTGATACGAGACGGCTATATTGAGACGGAATCGAGACGTGGGGTAAACTTTTCCGTATAAAGTGCTCTTGATCATCTTGGTCCTTTATTATGAGGCCATCTTTGGATTTCCGATCGCACAGGGCGGGCTGTTGCGTAACAAAGCCCCTGTTCCGTAACATAGCGGAACATGCGAGACAATCGGAACATAGCGGAACAAGCGGGACAAAGCGGGACAAAGCGGGACAAAGCGGGACAAAGCGGGACAAAAGATCTCCACCATTAAGACAAGTCGCGCTCTTGTCCCAACGGTGGAGATTGCCAGCGCTACTTAGCCTTATCGCCTGGCTTGCTCAGAATGCCCTTACTTAGTGCAAAGCTGAGATCGAGCGTTCCTTCAACCCATGCGCCGTCGGCTTTAATAATTGGGTCGTTCGGGTCAAGCATTCGGACTCCGGCTTCCTTGGCTATTTGCTCGATATCAGCAACGCTCAGCATTGGGCGGCGAGAAGGCATTTGCATTGGGAGCGCGAGCAAGCGTGCGATCTCGACTCGGCTATGTTCAATCCATCGAGCTCTTGCGACCATATTTAGGACGTAATACTCAAGTTTGCCTTGTCCATAAAGGATGTTCGGAAGGAAGGATTGAAAGTACGGCTGGGAAAGATCGCTCTCCTTGGTGACTGACTTTGCGGTCCATCCTCCAATTAGGGATGCACCAGAGGCTCCTCTATACTCTTCGATATTCAAGATGTTTGCGAGCCGCAGGACCTTCACCCTCATTCCTTTCATGGGCAGGGTCAGGGTGATCCAGCAGCCCTCTCCCAGTTCAGGATGATGAGTGCAAGCTACCGCAAGCACGGCCAGCTGTCCGTCACTAAAGGGGAGGATCGAAGAGAAGCCAAATTTCTCCCAGCTGACGGTGAGATTGAGCAATTCCAGCTGTTTGATGGCTGAAAGGAGCACAGGGGGCATAAACCAGTTGTTGATGAACCTCAACGTATCACGGAATACTTGTTCTCGTGCGTTAAGCCTCTGGTCTGGTACTATTCGTGTCCCTTGTACTGGATGTCGGGACCGATCAGGCCGCCCCCTTACACTGGCGGCGAAGACCTCTACGAGCCGTTCTGCATCGGCGATCATCAATGCGGCGATGGCTCCGAAGTCACGCATAAGCCAATCGACATTAGCATCTTTGACCCAACAAGTACTCGCAAGTTGGATGGAGCCGTCAGCAGGATCATAGACTGGAATCGATGTTCCAGAGAGTTCTGGAATTAACGCCGCGATAGCCTTGAGGGCCTCCTCTTGTGATACTTTTCCTTCTACGACCAAATCTGATGCACTCTGAACGTGGTACGACTTCTTGCCATCGATAAGAACCTCTCGTTGGCTGCTGATTCTATAGGCGAAGTCATGTGGCCACCAGATAAAGCCGCGTTCATTCGCCATTGTCCATTGCTCATCGAAATTGAAAGAGTCTTCATAGGCATAGGCGACAACCTCTAGGCCAGCATCATCATGCCATTCAAAAGGCTCATCATAGTAATACCCGTACCACGATTGACCTTTTGATAATTCATAGGATGGGGAGTGAGCTTCAATCCACGTTTCTGAAGGACTGTCTGCAATGATGCACCATCGGTGATGAGACGGAAGATTTCTGACAGCCTCCCAGATACAGTACATGAGTGGGTCAGAGCCATTATCAGCCTCTGCAACCAGCTTATCGAGTAATAGTACTCCTCCTAAGCAAGGGAAGTAGTATTTATCTTCCGGGCCCTGCTTGAGCACAAACGCCACCCCCTTCATGAGGTCCTTATTCTTCCGCTGTTGAGTAAAGTGAGCAGCAAGAGGAAGCTCGTGCTCGAAAAGAACAAGGGTCCAAAATTCTTTAGCGGTGGTTCCCAGCTCCTCATCGATAGTAGCAAACAGGTCCCTCGCGTTACGATGGTAAGGCTGGAGGATTGAATCCACTACTTTGCGGAGGCGATGCGTAGAAGCCTGTAATAAAGAGAAGTCGGTGTGATTGCACAGCCCTAAATCCCATATACCTACGGGGCCATCGAGTCCCTCACTGTTCTGAGGACGTCCTGCATCCTGGTAAAGTCGAGAATCCATGTGGTGAGCCATACTTAGCTACCCCTTTAGCATCTACCGCCTTCCCAACCTCGGAAGACGGTCGCCTGTCTTCAAAGCGCCTAAATGGACAAAGCCGTAAAGGTCTGTTGAAGTTCTCCAGCCCCGTGCCGGAAGAGACCTCGCAAGCAAGGTGTAAATTAGGCCTCAAGGCCGCCGAGGAGACAGGTAATAGGGTAGGGATAAAGATGGCTAGAAAGGGCGCGATACCACAGCTTCGCTGAGGTCCTTTTTAGCGAGTACTTTTATCCCGCCCTGCAATACGGACAACTCGGCGGTAAAAAAATGATAGTCTATGATGCTAAATCTGTCAAAGCTATTATCTAGCTATGTTGTGTTTTCAATATTGATTTTATTGCCAGCTCTGGTGATCCATGTATAATGGAGACAATAATCCAAATAAATGAATATTGGAGATAACCATATTCGTCAGTAAACGGATCTTAGTATTAGCGATCATCATGGTAACCGCATTATCTTTCGTGTTCGGCTATGTTAGCTCCTACAGTAATCTTTATGGTTCCTATCCAAGGTTTTCGAGTAAAGCCATGAAGCCAAGTAAGCCCTGGTCGAAGGATAGTTTTACATCATCGAGGTATCAACAGGATGTTGAGCAATACCGTCAGGATGGTGAGAACTATATAGGGCAGCAAACAATGATATCTTGGCAATAGAGTCGGCTAAGCGGGACGCGCAATCAGAAGTCAACAATGTTGTCCGCGAGTATAACACTTGGGTCAGCACTGGTTATTAAATAGACACAGGAGAAGACCACATATCCACGATTTCCTCTATGAAAAGAGACTGTCGAAGACAGGTCGATCGTGATAAAGGTCTAATAAAGTAAGTATTTTTCAGAAATCCTAAAGGAAAATAACTAAATATTGAAGTTTCTAAGTGTTTTTTAAGCTATTACGCAAAGAGTAGCTTGACGAAGGCGGTCGTTGATGTAACAATTTTTATAGGATATCGCTGTATTGTAAGTGAAATTTTAAACTTATAAGTGTTTTTCAAAGGAGGCTACGATTGAAGGCAATTGGCTATACGTGGCTTATTCAAACCTACCGCCTCGATGTGCTCGAGCCTTCATCAGTCTCCTATATCCATGAGCGAAGCGATCGTCGCAGCATGGAACAGGACGGCCAGACCGAGTCGTATTACCCAAGAGGCTATGATCCTGGCGATGAATGGGCCGGGAACCTAACGTTCGCGCTAAAGTATGAAGGGCTCAACCTGGAGGTGTTGGCAGCGCTGTTCCCAATACTTGATTCTTCAGCTGTCGAAGCCTATGTTCAGGAATCGCCGATCAGCAAATATACCCGGCTTGTATGGTTCTTCTATGAACTTTTAACAGAACGAAGGCTTGGTCTTCCTGATCTCGTTACGGGCAACTATCTTCCGATTCTCGATGAAGAGCGGGAGTTCACCATCTCCGCAGCGGTTGCGCCTAGGGCGAAGCGGCAAAGGCTTATCGTAAACCTCCTTGGAGGGAAAGCGTATTGCCCGCGCATCAGGAAAACTGAAGCGATCGCAGCCTTCCATACCGCCGATGTCGCGGCATCGGTACGAGCCCTTGTCGCCGCCTATCCGGATGATCTCATCGGGCGCGCTTCCCGATACCTCTACGCAAAGGAAACGAAATCTTCCTTCGAGATCGAGCGGGAGAAAGCCGACACGAAGCGTACCACCAGGTTCATAGAACTCTTGAGGCGAGCGGGGCATGTCGATCCGTATGGAGAAAATGAGCTTACGGCACTGCAGAACGCGATCGTGGAAGAACGATATGCCGTCGATGGGTATAGGAAAAACCAAAATTATGTAGGCGAGAGCATCGGCCCAACTCGCGAGCTTGTCCATTATATTCCGCCCAAGCCAGAAGCCCTGAGATCCCTTATGGAGGGATGGACTTCCACCTGCAGGCAGATCCGGTCCAGCGCTCTCGATGCCCTCGTTCTCGCCACCGTAGCAGGATTCGGGTTCGTGTATCTCCATCCCTTCGAGGACGGCAATGGCCGCATCCATCGTTTCTTGATCCACGACGCGCTAGTCGCGACGGGATTCACGCCGGAAGATATGATATTCCCCGTCTCCGCGGTCATGCTCCGCCGGATGAAGGAGTACGACGCAGCCTTAGAAGCATTCTCCAAGCCTTGCATGGAGCGGCTGCAGTATGCGCTCGATAGCCGGGGAGCGGTAACGGTGCAGGGAGAGACCAGCGGGCACTACCGCTATCCTGACCTGACGCGGCAGGCGGAAGCTTTAGCTTCATTCATACAGGAAACAGCGCAGGTGGAGTTTTCGGCGGAACTGGAGTATCTCTCGCTCTTCGACCAGGCATCCGAAGCCGTTCGTTCCATCCTCGACATGCCCGATCGAAAGCTTGAGCTCTTCGTCCGCCTCTGTATCCAGGGTAAAGGGAAGGTATCGGCATCGAAACGCGGGCTGTTCCCTGAGATTACCGATGAGGAACTTGCCGACCTCGAAAGCGCCGTAGCCCCGATCATCGCGGGCAGAAGGCAACTATAAACGTTATGTGCTGTACTACTTGAAGAAATGGGTAAGCTGTTGAACCTAGATGTATGCTTGCATTCCCTTGAGGTAATGCTCTGTCACCTGAATGGAAGCATGGCCAAGTAGATGCTTTAGCGCATAGATGTCTTTGTGCTGCTGGTAGTGATTAATGGCGAAGTAGTGTCGCAGATCATGGATGGAGTAAGCTTCGGCGATTAAATGTTGTGCGGACAGCTGTCTACAAAGGTACTGGAAACGGTTCCGTAGAGAGTCGGCGCTGGTGGTTTGCCAAGGATTGCGAGGATCCAGGTTGGCTTCGGCCAGCGCTGCTTTCGTACGCTCGGAGAGGACTCCCGCTATAGACTTACCCTTTGATTCGCCCTGGAACCGCCCTCCCCAGATCTGAAGAGTCGGCAGAGCGCCAACCCTGAAACCATGTTCAATCACGGCGATGCAGGCGGCTTTGAGATCTCCCTTCACGGCTCCCAGAATCGTCGCAACATCGGTCTCAGAAGGTACCTTTGGTGTTGCCGATGCTCGAGTTGGGCGGAGTCTTGTCCCTAAGAAGGGATTCCGAACTCGCCCTTCAGTCTCTCGATCCAGAAAGGTGAAGAAGCTTGATGCTGCAGCTATCCGAAGCCGAATAGAGGACGGAGATCCTGTACAGGAAGCAATATAGGCATCGGCATGCCGGGGCTTAAGGTCGAGGAGCATGACCCCAGCCCGCTCCGCCCAGGAATCGAGAGCTTGAAGCGCAGCTCGATAAGCTTGGCGTGTTTGCTGACTTCTGTACCGCGATAAGAAGAGCTCTCGCTTGGCAGCGAGGTCGATGCGGGCAACATCCAGCCGATGCTTCAACTCATCCTTGAGCTCATCAAAAACCACTGCTTTCGCGACGGTGGCAAGATCGTCGGCAGTAAGGCTTCCGAGGGAAGGTGAGGCGTCAACGAGCTTCTGGATGAGTTCGGAGACGGCATTCTGGTCGGTCGAAGGTAGGGCAGGATTCGATGATTTCATATCATCTATAATACAATATTATCGATGAATTCTCAAGACTATACATCTTTTACCTAGAGCTGTCTGAACTGTAGGTAGTCTCTTTCGTATTTAATATTTGACACCAAACCCGTTCAAAGCTATTCTGAACAATAATGTCAAAACTAGAGTCACTAACGCCGAGCGCATGTATTAGAGGAATTTTACCTGATGTTCTTGTGACAATTGTATCGGTACAGTGGTTTGGTACTGACGCCCTTGAGCTTACTTATAAAGACTCCACCGGAAAAGTCGCTAACCAGCTCCTTTATCGCTATGACGAGGACCGGTTGTCACTTGTAGAAGAGGGAAGACCTTGGAGCCTTGATGGAGATGGCGCCCTTTTTAGGCTTGTCTCAGAGGCGCAGCGCATCCGCCTAGCGCACCTATTCGACCCGGTCCTGGCAGTGCACACTTCAGTTGTCGAACCACTTCCTCACCAGATCACTGCAGTCTACGAGGCTATGCTTCCGCGCCAACCGCTCAGGTTTCTGCTTGCCGATGATCCAGGCGCAGGTAAAACCATCATGGCTGGCCTTCTCATCAAAGAACTCATCGCTCGGGGCGACCTCCAACGATGCCTGGTGGTATGCCCGGGGAGCCTTGCCGAACAGTGGCAGGATGAGCTCTTTCAACGCTTTAATCTTTCTTTCGAGATCCTCACCAACGACAAGCTGGAAGCCTCCAGGACAGGGAACTGGTTCATGGAATCAGATCTCGTCATTGCCAGGCTCGACAAACTATCACGGGACGAGAATGTACAGGAGAAGCTCAAAGCGCCTGATTGCCGCTGGGACCTCGTAGTCTGTGACGAGGCGCACAAGATGTCCGCCACCTTTTTCGGCGGCGAGGTGAGCTATACAAAACGGTTTCAACTCGGCCGGCTTCTGTCCACAGTAACTCGACACTTCCTCCTCATGACCGCTACGCCGCATAATGGCAAGGAAGAGGACTTCCAGCTATTTCTCTCGCTCCTGGATGGGGATCGGTTTGAAGGCAAATTCAGGGATGGAGTCCATTCGAGCGATGCGAGCGACCTTATGCGACGCATGGTAAAAGAGCAACTTCTTAAGTTCGATGGTAAACCGCTCTTCCCTCAACGGATTGCTTATACCGTTCCCTATAAGCTCTCAGCCCTGGAAGCCTCTCTGTATACAGCAGTGACGACGTATGTCAGGGAGGAATTCGACCGGGCGGAAGCGCTCCAGAACGAGAGGCGAGCCGGTACGGTAGGATTCGCCCTCACGATCCTGCAAAGGCGGCTCGCTTCATCGCCGGAGGCTATCTTCCAATCTCTCAGGCGAAGGCGTGAACGCCTCGAATCCAAGTTGCGTGAACTTGAGATGGTGCAACGTGGGAATATAGCCGCCGGGGTTGTCTCGAACGGAATCTCGGTCGAAACCGAGGACCTCGCAGACCTGGATGATGCCCCAGACCAGGAAGTGGAACTCCTTGAAGAACAAGTCCTGGATCAGGCAACCGCAGCCAGGAGCATCGTCGAGCTGAAGGCAGAGATCACTACACTTCACCATCTGGAGGAATTGGCTGCCAGTGTCAGGCGAAGCGGTACCGATACGAAATGGCGTGAGCTCGCTAGCCTTTTTGGTGAGATCTTCAAGGCAGTACCAGTTCCAGTTGAGATCAATGCACCCGATGCAGTGAATCCGCGCCCAAAATCCTCACCCCGGCAGAAACTTGTCATTTTCACCGAGCACAGGGACACGCTGAATTACCTCAGGACGCGCATCTCGACGCTTCTGGGAAGAGATGATGCTGTTGTGCTTATCCATGGCGGGATGGGGCGTGAAGATCGCATCAAAGCTCAGGAAGCCTTCAAATACCAGGCCGAGGTCCAAGTTCTTCTTGCCACCGATGCAGCTGGAGAAGGCATCAACCTCCAGCGTGCGCATCTCATGGTCAACTACGATCTGCCATGGAATCCCAATCGCCTTGAACAGCGATTCGGCCGCATCCACCGCATCGGGCAGACCGAAGTTTGTTTCCTCTGGAACCTGGTAGCCAGCGAAACGCGAGAAGGTGATGTCTACCACAAACTGCTCGATAAACTTGCAGAAGCTCGGCAAGCCCTAGGCGGCCAGGTGTTCGATGTGCTTGGCAAGCTGGTGTTCGAAGGAAAGTCGCTGCGAGAGCTGCTCATAGAGGCTGTACGGTATGGCGACCTGCCTGAAGTCCGCTCAAGGCTCGACAGAGCCGTCGAAAACGCTGTGAATACGCGAGAGCTACAGGATCTGCTTGAGGAGCGCGTCCTTGTTCACGAGGTGATGGATGCCAGCCGTGTTCGTCGTATTCGGGAGGATATGGAACGGGCCGAAGCACGAAGACTCCAGCCGCATTACATCGAATCCTTCTTCTCGGAAGCCTTTACCAGACTGGGCGGCACCATGCGTCAGCGAGAGCCCCGGCGGTATGAGCTCACCCATGTCCCATCCATCATCAGGAATCGGGATCGGATCATCGGGGTACGCGAGCCGGTACTTCCGCATTATGAACGGGCGACATTTGAAAAAGACCTGATCGCGCCGCAGGGGGAGTCTTTATCGACCTTCGTTTGCCCCGGCTCGCCACTCCTCGATGCTGTCATTGATCTTACTCTTGAGAGGAATCGCGATATCCTCAAGAGGGGGACCATCCTTGTCGATGAACGCGACCTCGGTGTGCATCCGAGGATGTACTTCTACATCGAGCATGCTATCCAGGATGCGAGCCTGACCCGATCGGGCGAACGGCGAGTGATCTCGAAGCGAGTGATGCACATCGAGCTTGATCTCTCAGGCACCGCTCGGCATATCCAATATGCGCCCTACCTGGATTTTCGCCCGCTCGGGGCCGAGGAGCCTGGAATAGAAGCGATTCTTGCACGACCCGAGTGCGGGTGGATTAAGAGTGAGCTCGAAATGGCCGTGCAAACTTATGCCATTACCAGCATCGTTCCTGAGCACCTTAAGGAGGTGAGGAAGGAACGAATGAACCGGATCACAAAAACCGAAGTTGCGGTAAAGGAAAGACTCATTAAGGAGATTAATTACTGGGATCACCGTGCAGAAGAATTAAGGGCACAGGAACATGCTGGAAGACCGAATGCCCGTCTAAATTCCTCCGAGGCCCGCAAGCGTGCCGACCTGCTTCAGGGTCGGCTCCAGAAGCGGCTTGAGGAGCTTCGCTTGGAGGCTCAGATAGCTCCCCTCCCGCCGGTGATCCAGGGTGGCTTCCTGGTGGTGCCGCTGGGACTGATCCGAGCGATGCAGGGCAGGCCAAGCTGCGAGCCCGGTCCTGTGATTGATACCCAGGAGAGCGCGGCCAGGGCCCGGGCCATCGTGATGGAGCTTGAGCGCAGCCTTGGCTATGAACCGGTGGATCGCGAGTTCGAGAAGCTGGGCTATGATGTCGAAAGCCGAGTGCCCGGCACTGGGAAGCTTCGCTTTATCGAGGTGAAGGGCAGGATCTCTGGGGCTAAGTCTATCACCGTCACGCGCAATGAGGTGCTGTACTCCCTCAACAAGCCCGAGGACTTCATCCTCGCCATCGTCGAGTTCCTGGACGATGGGAGCCATCGCGTTCATTACATTCGGAGGCCCTTCCAAAGGGAACCCGACTTCCTCGTCACGAGTTCTGAGTATGACTTCGCAGGCCTCATAGCCAAGGCGGAGGAAGCCAGGTGACCAGTTCCATCATCAACTCGGTGAGCCAGGTTTCTCTCAGCCTACAGGGTAATGAGCCAGAGGCTACCTTCGTAGCGGCCCGGCAGGAGGTCTTGAGGTGGCTCAACAACAAGGCCGGGCGCGGGCTCCCGGCGGAGGCCTGGGAGGGCAAGAGCTTTGAACTCTTCCGGGAAGTCGGCTATCAGCCGGTAGCCGCGGCGGCCGTAGAGGAACCCCGTATCTGGGCTTGCCGGCTGGATGATGCGGACAAGCAGGTCCCCAAGAGGAGCTGGACCACTGAGGTGGGCTTGGGCCTCGGCCCGGATGGAGCTGTGCTCTTCGGCTGTAGGCTATTGTGCGTTACCTTGGGGGAGAATACTGCCTTCGTGGCCTCAGTCCCCGGTTTCGTGCGTCAGCTTGTAGAGCGCTTCGAGGCTCGGCTTGATGGCAGGCGGGTTCGGTGCTCCGCGACAGTAGTGGGAGACGCGTCCACCACTGAATGGCTGCTCAAGCTGCTCTTGGATCGCAGCCGCAGACATCCTGTAATAGTCATTTCCTGTGGCACGAGAGAAGAGCCCTTGGCCACTCCGCTGCTCGACCCTGACAGGCTGGCCGCGAAGCTTGTAGGCACGGCCCACGTGATCCGGCTCCAGCCAGAAGGGGCCGCCCTGTTGAGCGATTACCTGGGGCGCGAGTTCTCCGTGTTCAATCGAGGCATTCGAACCTTCCAGCCCCACCTGGATCCGGAGCACGATCAGCCGTCTCGGCATCCAGTGGCTGCCCTTAGCACCATCGAGAGCTGGGATGGTTGCGGACCAGCGGAGTTCGAGACCTTCCTGATCAGCCAGATCCTACGCTACTCGACCCGTCGTGAGGCTCAGCGCGAGGTCCCTTCCTATGCCCAGGTGCACGAGCTGGCTCTCACGGAGAAGCGTGAGCAAGCGAGGGACCGAGGAGCCACCGAAGCGGAGCTCCTGACTCTCGCGCTGGCTGAGCTGGACGAGCTCAAGCAGAAGCAGCACGACGACACAGGCACCTACGAGGGCCTGGTACGGGAGACAGAGAAGGAGCGCGATTACGCCCGGGAGGAGCTGGAGCAGAAGGCGGGCGAGGTCAATACCCTCCGCGCCCGAGTAGCCCACCTCCTGAGTGCCCTGGAGGCCAAGGGCAACGCGGAGGAGATACCCATCCCCACCAGCTTCGAGGGCCTGGAGGACTGGTGCCGGAGTTATCTGGCTGGCAACGTCGTGGTGCTTCCGCGGGCCCTCCGAGCGGCCAAGAAAGCCGAGTATCAGGAGCCCGCTCTTGCCTATAAGGCCTTGCTGCTCTTGAAGGACCAGTATGTGACCCTCAGGACGAAGGGCGGAGACCTGGCCCAGAAGGCTTGGCAGGAAGGTTTGATAGCCCTTGGTCTTGAGGACCGCCCCAGCTTTTCTGGCGACCGGGCGGGAGAAGAGGGCGAGGAATACAAGGTGCTCTGGGGCAAGCGGAAGCGCCTTCTAGAACGACATCTCAAGGGCAATAGCTCCCGCGAGGAGCGCTATTGCTTCAGGCTCTACTATTTCTGGGATGACGAGACGCAGCAGGTGGTGGTGGGTTCCTTCCCCGCCCATCTGAGCACTCGGGCATCCTGATAAGGAAGTCAGGTATGAAGACAGTCAAGAAGTTGATCGAGGTCGCTCTCCCTATCGGAAATGCTACCACTACCGCAGACCACGTGAAGTCTCTTTGCCTCAGCATCCGAGCACTCTTCCTCACTAAGGAGTAGTCATGTCAGAATACAAGAGTGAGATGCTGGCCTTTTGTGCTGGCTTCACAGGGCAGTTTCCCGGTTTTCGTTGTGAACATAGTCCAGGAGCGGGCTTTGATCGTAACTGCCAAGGCTTCCTGGTGTTCAAGGGTGCACGACGTCTCGGAGCGCTGTTGCTCACAGATGACCTGCTCGATGATGTTCCGGTCGCCGAGATTATGGTTCGCCTTGCCCGGGCTCGCCTCCTGGAGTGTTTAGGGAAGGATAAGCCGGTGGTGTTCGGGAATAGGGGGTTCATCCAATGAGCAAGCCCTTCCCCAAGAAGCTCATTGAGGTTGCTCTCCCCTTGGAGGCTATCAACACCGCCTCGGCACGGGAGAAGTCCATCCGCCACGGACATCCGAGTACGCTCCACCTCTGGTGGGCTCGTCGACCGCTGGCAGCGGCACGGGCAGTGATCTTCGCTCAGATGGTGGATGATCCTTCCTCCCACCCCGATCTTTTCCCCACGGAGAAGGCTCAGGAGAAGGAGCGGGCGCGCCTATTCCGGATCATCGAAGATTTGGTGCAGTGGGAGAACACCACCAATGAGACTGTCTTGCAGCCGGCTAGAGATGAGATATGGGCCAGCTGGCGAAGGGCTTGCGCGGAGAATGCCGACCACCCTCGGGCGAAGGAGCTCTTCGATCGGGCAAAGCTACCTGGCTTCCACGATCCCTTCGCGGGTGGTGGGGCCCTACCCCTCGAGGCTCAACGGCTTGGGCTGGAGAGCTACGCCAGCGACCTGAATCCCGTGGCAGTGCTGATCAACAAGGCGATGATAGAGATCCCATCCAGGTTCACAGGCCGGGCACCGGTGAACCCTACCGCACGCAAGGATAAGTCCCTCATCGCCCGCCAGTGGAAGGGAGCTCAAGGCCTGGCCGAGGACGTGAGATACTACGGCCAGTGGATGCGGGAGGAGGCCGAGAAGCGCATTGGGACGCTCTATCCTCTAATCGAGGTGACCGCAGAACAGGCCAAGGACAGGCCTGACCTCAAGCCCTATGTCGGGCAGAAGCTGACGGTGATCGCCTGGCTATGGGCTCGTACAGTGAAGAGCCCTAATCCAGCCTTCGCCACCGTAGAAGTCCCTCTCGTTTCCAATTTCATGCTTTCCACCAAGGCAGGTAAGGAAGCATACGTTGAGCCGGTGCTCGCGCACGGCAATTATCGCTTCACAGTAAAGGTGGGCAAGCCCAAGGATCCGGAACGAGCAAAGAATGGGACGAAGCTGGCGCGTGGTGCTAACTTCGCTTGCTTAATGTCGGGGACGCCAATTTCCGGCGACTATATAAAGGCAGAGGGCAAGAGCGGACGGATGGGCGCGCGACTGATGGCCATAGTAGCCGAGGGCCTACGAGGACGTATCTATCTGGCTCCGACACCTGAGCACGAAGCAGCCGCACGAACAGCGATACCTACATGGAAGCCGGAGATGAAGATTTCCGGAAGCACCCAGTATCTTGGAGTAAAGCCTTATGGCATGGACCGCTTCGACCAGCTCTTCACCAACCGACAACTGGTAGCACTAACGACCTTCTCAGACCTTGCCAACGAGGCAATGCAGCGTGTCTATCATGATGCTCTCAATGCCGATCTACCCGATGACGGCAAGTTAATGCAGGACGGTGGAGCCGGCGCGTCCGCTTACGCTGCCGGTATTTCGACGTACCTCGCATTTCTTGTTGATCAGGTAGCGAACCATTCGTCAACGGTGTGCGGATGGAACTCCGCCAATGCACAAATGCGTAGCGTGTTTGCTCGACAGGCCTTGCCAATGACCTGGGACTTCGCTGAGAGTAACCCGCTTTGCGATTCATCAGGTAGCTACAGCAACCTATTTGAGAGACAAGTCAAAGGTTTTGAGGCACTTGGCATTGGCCCGCTAGGCGCTGCTTGCCAAGCAGATGCGGTCCGGCAAGCACTATCGAGAAATAAGGTAGTCTCTACAGATCCTCCCTATTACGACAATGTTCCGTACGCCGACCTGTCTGATTTTTTCTATGTATGGCTACGTCGTTCTTGCCGGGATGCATTTCCAGAGCTATTCGCCACGCTTGCCGTACCCAAAGCAGAGGAGCTCGTGGCGTTTGCCTATCGCCATGACTCTGGCAAGGCTGGGGCGGAGAGATTCTTCCTCGAGAACATGACTCAAGCAATGCAACGCCTTGCGGAACAAGCACATCCAGCCTTTCCCGTTACCATCTACTACGCCTTCAAGCAGGCAGAGAGCGATGAATCGGAAGGCATAGCCAGCACAGGATGGGAGACGTTTGTCGATTCTGTAACGCACGCTGGATTTTCGACCCTTGGAACTTGGCCGATGCGAACGGAGAAGCCAGGCCGAGTCCGCGAAAATGATGCGAACGCTCTCGCCTCAAGCATCGTCCTCGTATGTCGCAAGCGCGAAGCTACTGCGCCTACTGCTACTCGTCGTGAGTTCGTTTCCGCGCTGAAGGCTGAGCTACCTGTGGCTCTCCGGCACTTGCAGGAAGGCAATATTGCTCCTGTGGACCTTGCTCAGGCTGCCATAGGTCCCGGTATGGGCGTCTACACTCGCTATGCTAAGGTTCTCGATGCCGAAGGAAAGCCGGTTCCTGTGCGCGAGGCATTGACACTCATCAACCAAGTTCTCGACGAGACTCTCGCAGAGCAAGAGGGCGCCTTCGACGCTGACAGCCGCTTCGCCATAGCATGGTTCGAGCAGAATGGCTTTGACGAGGGCGAGTTCGGTGTGGCCGACGTGCTTGCTCGTGCTAAGGTCACCAGCGTCAGCGGCCTTTCCGAAGCCGGTATCCTCGAATCAAAGCGTGGCAAGGTTCGACTGCTTAAGGCTACTGAGCTTCCTTCTGACTGGGATCCTTCTAAGGATCAGCGGCTGACCCACTGGGAGATTGTGCACCAGCTTATTCGAGCGCTTGAGTCAGGAGGGGAAGGTGCTGCGGCTGGCTTGGTTGCCAAGCTCGGAAGCAAGACCGAGCCTGCTCGCGAGCTCGCTTACCGCCTGTACTCTCTTTGCGAGCGCAAGAGGCGCTCTACTGAGGCACTCAGTTACAATGCCCTCGTTCAGAGCTGGCCAGAGATCATCAGATTGGCGCAGGAGGGTGGGCAGCCGAAGGCCAGAATCGGAGAGCTTTTCGGTGAGGACGAGTAGTCATGGCTGGGTCATCTGGTCACCTGCAACCTGAATGGCAAGGCCAGTGATGATGCTCACCTACCAGGAAGCCCTAGCTGATTCTCAGCGCTACAACAAGCGACACCTATTGTTGGGGAATGGGTTCAGCATAGCCTGCCGACCTAGCATTTTTGTCTATGGCAGACTGTTGGAGAGAGCCAACTTCGCCTCTTTTTCTGGCCAAGCCCAGAAGGCGTTTGAGTTGCTAGGGACACAGGACTTTGAGCACGTAATCAAGGTCTTGGCGGACTCGAGCAAAGTCCTGGAAGCCTATGAAGCTCCAGCGGCGCTGCGTGAGCAGCTGGCCAATGACGCGAACCAGCTGAAAGAGATACTGGTCCAGACTATAGCCAGTAGTCATCCTGCCAGGCCAGGGGATATCTCAGACGAGGAGTATTCCCATTGTCGGCAGTTCCTTGCCGGCTTTGACAGTACCTATACGCTCAACTACGACCTGCTTCTATATTGGGCCATCATGAACAAGGATCAGCAGGACCTCTCGTCAGACGATGGCTTCAGGAAGCCCCAGGATGATCTTGACTCGTCCTACGTAATCTGGGAAGCCAATCAGAGTCATGACCAGAACATCTGGTATTTGCATGGGGCTCTACATGTCTTTGATTCCGGTACTGAGGTGCAGAAGTATACCTGGAAGAATACTGGCGTTGCTCTGATTGACCAGATCCGTGACGCACTCAGGCGTGGTTTGTTTCCGCTATTCGTGGCCGAGGGAACCAGTGACGAGAAGCTTGAGCGCATTAGGCACAGCGACTACCTTGCTAAAGCCCAGCGTAGCTTTCAAGGGATTCAAGGTTCTCTGTTTATACTCGGCCATTCACTCGCCCAAAATGACGAGCATATCCTTAGAGAGATAGAGCGAGGCAAGCTCAGCCACGTCTATATTGGCGTGCATGGTGATCCCGATTCGGCAACTAACAAGAAGCTCATTGCACGAGGTCAGCGTCTCGTATTGAACAGGAAGGGTAAGCAGGCGCTTCAATGCTCCTTCTTCAAGTCGGACACTGCCGCCGTCTGGCGTGATTGCTGAGCTGTTGAGCTTCCGATAAGCGAGCATTGCATAAGAAGTGAGGAGATGAAGCTATGGCCATGAGTAACTACGAGCGCGTAGGCAAGTCAATGGAGTTCCTTAAGGCAGGGCTCGCTCCCTTCGCTGAACGAGAGACCTTCTCGCGCATGCGTCCTAACGAGGCCAAGCAGGCCATAGCCGAGTTTGCCGCTGTAGATCGCATGCTCGCTGGTAAGGCCATGGCGGAGTGGGATGTAGCCGCTCTCCTCAACTTCATGTGGACCAAGTGGAATGACATCTTTAATCGCGCCTTGGGCAATGCCGAGCGTAGCCTCGTTAGTGAACTGCGTGAACACCGCAACCGTTGGGCGCACCAGGCAGCCTTCTCGAGCGACGATGCCTATCGCGCCCTCGATTCGGCTTGGCGCCTCTTGACCTCCATTTCCGCTGTTGAGGCAGAGGAAGTGGACAAGATGAAGAACGAGCTTCTCCGCCTACGCTTCGACGAGCAGCTGCGCAACGAGAAGCGGAAGAGCCTGAGTTCGACCATCGAGAGCGCGGTGACGGGCACGCTCAGGCCCTGGCGTGAGGTGGTAACCCCGCATAAGGACGTGGCCTCGGGCAAGTATCAGCAGGCCGAGTTCGCCGCCGACCTTTGGCAGGTTCATCTAGGGGAAGGCTCTGATGAGTATCGCAATCCTGCTGAGTTCTACCGTAGGACCTACCTTACCACCAGCCTCAAAGGCCTGCTTACCGGGGCCATTCGCCGCTTGACCAGCTCGGGTGGGGATCCCGTGGTCCAGCTCCAGACCAACTTCGGCGGTGGCAAGACCCACTCCATGCTCGCCCTCTACCACCTCTTCTCTGGTATCGCTCCTACAGAGCTCGTCGGTATTGATGAGGTTCTCCAGGAGGTGGGAGTCTCAACCGTACCGCAGGCTCGCCGCGTAGTCCTGGTCGGCAACAAGATCTCCCCTGGCAATCCTTCCACCAAGAGCGATGGGACGGTCGTGCGCACCCTGTGGGGTGAACTGGCCTGGCAGCTCGGCGGCAAGCATGCCTTCTCCCGCATCGAGGCCGACGACAGAAATGCGACCAGCCCTGGCGATGTCCTGCGCGAGCTCTTCAATGAGTACGGACCCTGCCTGATCTTGATCGATGAGTGGGTGGCCTACGCCCGGCAGCTCCATGACCAGAGCGACTTGCCAGCAGGCGGCTTCGAGACTCACTTCAGCTTCGCCCAGGCTCTCACGGAGTCTGCCAAGCTGGCGAAGAATTGTCTCCTGGTCATAAGTCTCCCTGCCTCTGATGATACCGGGTCTCCCCATACCCTCGCTGATGATGCAGAGGTCGGAGGTGAGCGCGGCCGGGAGGCTCTGGTACGACTACGCAACGTGGTAGGCCGCGTCGAGTCTTCCTGGCGCCCAGCCAGCGCGGAGGAAGGCTTCGAGATAGTGCGCAGGCGGCTATTCGAACCCTTGGGAGGCGCGGACTCCTTCAAAGAGCGCGACCTCGTGGCCCGGGCCTTCTCCAACTTCTACCAGGCCCAGCAGC
>Ga0334887_1002348_pt1 | contig 21345 bp, 25 predicted proteins | sample GraSluR1_MG_10_FD_207217 | JGI IMG/M metagenome (GOLD analysis project Ga0334887, IMG submission 207217) | Sludge microbial communities from methane-producing bioreactor in Wageningen University, Netherlands - Granular Sludge_18_07-R1 | ecosystem: Engineered > Bioreactor > Anaerobic >...
GGATAGCGGAGCAGCCATTCGGCCAGGCCATGGGCGAGCGCCCGCTGCTCGGGCGCGGACACCCCTTCGGCGTGTGCGGCGAGTTCCTCGCCCATGGTCCGCGCGACGTGACCGCGGAGGTAGCCCAGTCGCACCCCTGCCAGCGGCGGCAGCGGCAACATGGGCGAGGTCTCGATGAGCATCCGGATCCCGAGCGCGGCCGGCATCCCCGCGCAGGCGAGGGCGAAGTCGGTGGCGTCGATGAGTTCGAAGGTGGCCTGCTGGCGCAGCCGGTCCCAGCTCAGGGCACTGATCATCGTCTCGGCCAGCCGCCACGCGGCGACCGTACGGTCGGGGGTGACGTGCCGTCCGGTCAGCATCGTGTCCACATCGGCCAGCGTGGGCTGATCCGGGTCGGCCGGCGGCGGCTGCGGATCGGTCCGGAACAACGCCGCCCACAGGCGCGTACGCCGCGGTTCGGGCACGATGCCCAGCGCGTCGATCGCGCTCGCCCGGAGCTCCTCGCGCCGGGCCTCGTCGGCGCCGAAGAGATCGCGGACCTCGTCGATGCCGATGGCGTACAGGCGCAGTTCCCCGTCCGATGTCATGGCTGGCATGGCCCCAGAGTAGTGGTTGACAGCGGCTAGGCTGGCGTGATGAAGCCGCGTACCGGTCATCTGGTGGTGTCCGTGGTGGCCGTGGCCCTGATCCTGATCGTCGTCATCGGGTCGCTGCTGGGCTGGGGATGAACGGAACGGAAAAGGACGGAAGGGAGGCCGCCATGGACAGGCCGGTGGAGGTACGACGGGCGCGGCCGATGAGGTGGGTCCGGCGCGTGGTGTCCGCCCTGATCGTGGCGCTGACCGCCGGCGCGCTCGGCGGAACGCTGGCACAGGCCGCCGGAGCGGCCGGCGATGAGCGCGGTGGCACCTGGACGGCCCTGGCCGCAGCCGGTGGGCTGTCCGTGCTGGCCGCGATGGTGGTGCTGTTCGCGGGGCCGCGGCGACGACCGGCCCCGGCCGCCCGGGCGGCGACGGACGGCCGGGACACGTTTGGCGGCCGGGACACGTCGGCGTACGTGCCGACCCCGCCGCGGGACCGGGATCTGCGGGCCTTCGACGACGGGCCGGTGCCGCGCGACGACTTCGGTTCCCCGGAGGTCCCCGAGGCTTACGCATTGCCGGAGGACACCGCGACCATGCGGGCCTTGGCCGCGGAGGTGCACGCGCGGCGGGCGGCGGTGGACCGCCGGGATCGCTGAGCCCGTCAGTCCCGGTGTTCCAGCGCCCAGTCGATGCAGGCGGTCAGCGCTTCGACGTCGGCCGTCGGTACGGTGACGAACATCCCGATCCGGAGTTGGTTGCGGCCGAGCTTGCGGTAGGGGTCGACGTCGACGATCCCATTCGCGCGCAGGGTGGCGGCGAGGGCCTTCGCGTCGACGGACGGGTCGAAGTCGATCGTGCCGACCACCGGTGAGCGGTGCTCGGCATCGACGAAGGGCCGGGCCAGTTCGTGCCGCTCCGCCCAGCCGTAGAGGTGGGCGGCGGAGGCCCGCGTCCGGGCGGTGGCGAAGGCCATCCCGCCGTTCTCGTTGAGCCAGTCGAGCTGGTCGGCGAGGAGCCACAGGGTCGCGATGGCGGGGGTGTTGAGGGTCTGGTCGCGCCGGGAGTTGTCCAGGGCGATCTGCAGCGACAGGATGTCGGGGATCCACCGGTCGGAGGCGGCGATCCGCCCGATCCGCTCGATGGCGGCGGGGGAGAGGAAGGCCAGCCACAGGCCGCCGTCGGAGCCCAGGTTCTTCTGCGGGGCGAAGTAGTACGCGTCGGTCTGGGCCAGGTCGACGTCGATGCCGCCTGCCGCCGACGTCGCGTCGATGAGGGTCAGCGCGCCGGGGTCGGCCTCGATCCGGTGGACGGGGGCGGCGGCGCCGGTCGACGTCTCGTTGTGCGCCCACGCATACGCGTCGACGCCCTCGGCCGGGGCCGGCAGCACCGCGCTGCCGACCGGCACCTCGGTGATCAGCGGGTCGGCCAGGTGCGGTGCCCGGGCGGCCGCACGGGCGAACTTGCGGGAGAACTCGCCGTAGCAGCCGTGCGCCGAGCGGTGCTCGATCAGTGAGCTCACGGCCGCATCCCAGAACAGCGTCGACCCGCCGTTGCCCAGCGCAACCTCGTACCCCTCCGGCGCACGGTAGAGGCCGGCCAGCCCGGATCGGACCCGGGCCACCAGCGAGCGGACCGGGGCCTGCCGGTGGGAGGTGCCCAGGAGAGCGGCGCCGGGGCCGGCCAGCGAGCTGATCGCCTCGGGACGGATGCGTGCCGGCCCCGAGCCGAATCGGCCGTCGGAGGGCAACAGGTCAGCAGGGATACGTACGGTCACCGCTCCATCCTGCCACCGGGGCGCCGGCCGATCGCCGGACGGACGCCCGAGACGCCAGGTCATGCCGCATCCATATGGCCCGACCGTACCGACGGTGCATGGTAGGACGGGAGCATGCATGACATCTCCGCCGACCGCACCGACTACTCCGGTGATCTGCTCGACGAGGAGGCCGTCGCGGCCGATCCCCTGGGTGTCTTCGCCCGTTGGCTCGAGGACGCGTACGGCGCCGGCAACCCGGAGCCGACCGCGATGCAACTGGCCACCCTGGCCGAAGATGACGATGGCCTCCTGCGCCCGCGGGTGCGGACGGTGCTGCTCAAGGGGGTGAACGAAGGCCGGTTCGAGTTCTACACCAACGGCGAATCGGCCAAGGGCCGCGAGCTCGCGGCGCACCCACAGGTGGCGCTGCACTGGTACTGGCCGGCGATCTCCCGGGCGATCCGGGTCGAGGGCCGGGCGGCGCCGCTGCCGCGGGACCGGGCGGAGGCCTACTTCGCCACCCGGCCGCGGGGGTCGCAACTGGGCGCCTGGGCCTCGGCCCAGTCCCGTCCGATCCCCTCCCGGGAGGACCTGCTCGGGGCGTATGCCGCCGCGGAACGGCGCTTCGCCGGCGGCGAGGTGCCGTGCCCGCCGTACTGGGGAGGCTGGTCGGTGACGCCGGAGCGGATCGAGTTCTGGCAGGGCGAGCCGAGCCGGCTGCACGACCGGCTGGAGTGCCGGGCGGCGGGTGCGTCCTGGGCCGTTCGGCGCCTGGCGCCCTAGTCGAACGCGCCGACGCCGGGGCGACCCATGGATTGGCTAGTCTGCCCCGTGGCGACAGCCAACGCCCAACCGGGGGCACTGCGCCGGCACGAAAGGATCGACATGTTCAAAGGTTTCCGGGATTTCCTCGTCCGGGGGAATCTCATCGAACTCGCCATCGCGTTCATCATGGGCGCGGTCTTCGCCGCCGTGGTCAAGGCCTTCACCGATCTGGTGCTGGACCTCATCGGCCTGCTGCTGCCGATCGACGGGGCCTTCTCCACCGCCACCATCGCCGGCATCAACATCGGACCCTTCCTGTCGGCGGTGATCACGTTCGTGCTCACCGCGTTCGTCGTCTACTTCTTCATCGTCAAGCCGTACGAGGCCGCCCGCCGGGTCCTGGGGCACAAGCCCGAGGAGGAGGTCGAGAGCGAGGCCGATCTGCTCAAGCAGATCCGCGACCTGCTGGCCGAGAAGGAACGGCCGCAGGTCTGACTCACAGCCGCCCGAAGTGGGGTGGCAGGTCGCGGAGCAACCGACGGTCCTCGGGGCCGGGCGGCTCACGGTGGCGGACCCGCCGTACGGTCGGGACCAGCCGCCAGGCCTCGGTGATCTCGGCCAGCACGGCGGCGAACTGCGCTGCCGGGACGCGCTCGGCCAGATCGGCGGGAAGCGGATGGGGCCAGCGGTGCCCGGCCGCGCGCGCTGCCTGCACGTGGTCACGGAGCCGGGGGCGGTTCCACCCGGCCGCCTCCAGCTCGGCCGCCAGCGCGTCGGTCGCCGGATCGGCTCCCTCCGACAGCGGGAGGTCCTGGCCGGTGAGGGCGTACGCCAGGGCCCGGTGCCACGGCCGGTCCGTCATCGGCCGAGTCGCCCCGAACCGTCCAGCAGGGTCCCGGCCGGCACCGTACGGGGCCCGTCGGTGGCCGGCAGCACGACCCGGCCCCGGACGACCACGTCGGGCCCGAACGTCCAGTCGCCCTGGACGGTCAGCGCGTCGGCGTCGCGCAGGCCGGGCGCGCCGGCCGGGAAGTGCCGGTCGAAGTCGGCGATCAGCTTGTAGTGCGCGGGCGCCAGGGTGACCAGCGGCGGGGTCGGATCGACCCGGGCGATGGTGCCGTCGGCCTCGGTGCGGTAGACGTCGGAACGCAGCACCAGGAGGTCGTCGGTCGTCTTCACCGGCAGGAACCGGTCCCGCGGCACGACGATCGCGCGGGCGCCCTCGAAGACCTCGATCGCCGCCCCCATGGCGGTCTCGATCTGAATGACCGGGGTCGAGGACGGATCGGTCGGGTCGACGGTCTTGTGGTTGCGGATGAGCGGCAGCCCGAGCACACCGTTGCGCTCCGCGAGGGTGTCGGCGAGGGCGCGCAGGTCGAGCCACAGATTGTTCGAGTTGAAGAACCGATGTCGCTCGATGTCGCCGAAGGCGTCCGCGTCCTCGGCCGCGGTCTGGGCCTTCTCCCGCAGCACGAGCCGCCCGTCGGAGTTGCGTACGGCCAGGTGGCCGCCCTTGCGGTCGGCGGCGGTCCGGACGCAGACCTCCATCGCGAAGGGGGCACCGGTGGCAGCGAACCAGCCGGCCAGCCGGGCCGAGGGCGCCGCGCCGAGATTGTCGGCGTTGGACACCGACGCGTAGCGGAAGCCGGCGTCCAGCAGGTCCTGCAGCAGTCCGGAGCCGGCCAGGGCCGTGTACAGGTCGCCGTGGCCCGGCGGGCACCACTCCAGCGCCGGGTCGGCCGGCCACTCGACGGGGGTGAGGTCGTCGACGCGCAGCTTCGGCTCGGCATTCTGCAGGAAGTCCGGCGAGAGGCCCGGGACCCGTACGGCGGGTGCCGATGCCAGGGCCGCCATGGTGGCCTCGCGGGTGGCGAAGGAGTTCATCAGCACCAGCGGGAGACGTACGTCCCACCGCTCGCGGGCCGCCAGGACCTGGGCGACGATCAGGTCCAGGAAAGTACGGCCGTCGCGGACCGGCAGCAGACACTTCGGGCCGGTCATCCCCATCGAGGTGCCCAACCCCCCGTTGAGCTTGATCACCGCCGTGGCGGCGAGGGCCTCCCGGGCCTGCGGTGACCGATCATCGAGGTCGAGGTCGGTGAACCTCGGCAGGTCCGTGACGGGGCTCAACTCGGCCTCGCGGAGCTGCCCCGTCGCCCCGGCCTCCAACAGTCCGTAGTAGTGGCCGAACACGGCGATCGCGTTCTCCGCCACGCCGGCCGTGCGCATCTTGTGCTGGGCCGCTTCCAGTCCCCCGGTGCTCATGGCCGCCAGTCTACGGAGCGGAGGGTCCCGGAGCGGCCGGTTCGGCTACCCTTGGTGAGTCATGGCCCCGTAGCTCAGGGGATAGAGCGAGAGTTTCCTAAACTCTGCGTCGCAGGTTCGAATCCTGTCGGGGCCGCTGTTCAACACCACGCCCCGCCCTCCGTGCGGAGGACGGGGCGTGGAGTGCTGCAGGTGAGCTATCAGGCGCCGACCTGGGCCTTGACCTTGTTCATGTCGAGGGCCTTGATCTCGTCGATGACGCGGTTGAGCGAGGATCCGTTCATCGCGCCGGACTGGTTGAACAGCAGGATCCCGTCGCGGAAGGCCATCAGCGTGGGGATGGCGGTGATCTGGAACTGGACCGCGAGCTCCTGCTCGGCCTCGGTGTCCACCTTGCCGAACACGACGTCGGTGTGCTCCCCTGAGGCCTTGTCATAGACCGGCGCGAAGCGCTTGCAGGGACCGCACCAGTCCGCCCAGAAGTCGACGAGAACGATGTCGCTGTCCTCGACGGTCTTCTTGAAGTTGTCCTTGGTCAGGTTCACGGTTGCCATGGGGTGTCTCGTTTCCGTTGGCGTACGCGCCGAGGCGCTGCTTGGTCTCCCGGCCCGAAGGCCGTCGGCAGGTAGAACCGTCCTCCCACCTCCGATATTCCCGGCCGGGTCCGGGCGGGAATGCCACCCACCCTAACCTGGCGGGCAAGTCGGTCGGCCGGCCGCGGACAGCCGCTACTTGATCCCCACGAAGCGGCGCATCGGGATGGTCACCTCGACGGGCCGGCGGGCGGCGCTGCGGGCCAGGGAGTCGACGGCCGTGCCGATCCGGGCCGCCGCCACGCCCGGCAGGTACATCGCCTCCAGCAGCCGCTCGGCGTCCTCCCGGTCGTTGATCGTATACGTGTACCGTTCCCGGGCGTCCTCGACCTTGCGGATACCGCGGGCGGCGAACAGCCCGGTGAGCACTCCGCGGGGCTGCTGGTGGGGAAGGTACGGCCGCGAGTGCAGCGCGCCGGCGAGCTTGGAGATCGCCGGGATGTCGTGCGGTCGCAACGAATGCAGGGCGGGGCTGATGATCGCCACGATGCCTCCCGGGGCGAGGACGCGTTCCACCTCGCGGGCCAGCACCGGCATCGGCCGGACCACCGCGAACCCGAAACTGCTCACCACCGCCGGCATCGAGTTGTCCGCCAGGGGCAGGCGGCGGGCATCGGCCCGCAGGAAGACGCCGTCGGGGTTGCGGCGCTGGGCCTCGGCCAGCTCGTGGCCGGACATGTCCACGCCGAGCACCGTACGGCCCGGCCGGGTGAGTTCACGGCCGACCGCCCCCGTGCCGCAGGCGATGTCGAGCACCGTCGTACACGACTCGGCGACGGCCCGGGCCAGCCAGCTGTAGGGGGTGCGCCCGCCGGACATACAGCGTTGCAGGATCTCCTCGATCGCCCCGACGTGGTCACGGTGGAACTGCGTGAGATAGCCGTGCCAGTCGGCCGGCTCGCGGGAGCGCCACGAGATAATGCCCATGGACCTACTTTGGCACGTCCGGACGGCCCGCGGATCCGCGGCCCGGTCAGCCGAGCAGGGCGACCAGGACGTCCTCGCCGATGTCGCGAATGACGTGCCCGGGGCCGATGGGTCGTCCGGCGACCGCGGAGACCAGCGCGGACAGACCGGGCAGGGCCTCGTCCGAAACCTGGGGCCGGGGTGCCGCGTCGGCCAGCAGCGGGTTGGCGCCGTCGGCCCAGGGCAGGGTCAGCCGCTCCCAGGTGCGCAGCCAGGCCTCGGAGATCTCCGCGACCGACGGGACGCCGAAGAAGTGTCCGACCGGTGCGTGGTGGCGCAGCGCCACGACGGGCGAATCGGCATAGATCCGCGCCAGTCGGACCCGCGCGTCCAGGTCGCGGCGTTCACCGGGGGTGCCGTGCAGCACGAAGGGGCAGGGGTGCGGGCAGGTCTCGCCGACGTCGGGTCGGTCCCCGGCCTCGGAGGCGAGGTGGTTCATCGCGCAGACCGACAGGGCGTCCCCGAGGCGGGAATGGAACCGGTCCAGGTACGCCGTGTAGCCGGGCAGGTCCCCGTCGCAGGCGTTGAGCGAGCGTTTGGCGGTCCGCCGCTGCGCGGAGTTGTGCGGGCAGGCCGGGTCGTCGCCGCCCCACAGTCCGTCGACCGAGGCCCGCATCCGGGCCGGGTCGCCGGCGTGGCCGAGGGTGCTCTCCCAGGCGAGATGGCCCAGGTACTCGCCGATCAGGTGGGCGGTGACGACGACCTGGAGCGACTCCTGGCGGGCCGACCGCAGTTGGACGACCTCGAGCATGAGCTCGTACAGGGGGACCAACGACCCCAGTGCGCCACGGTGCGGGTCGCGCGGGGTGGCGGGGAAGCACGCGGCGGTCAGGGCGGCCGACCACCCGGTGTCGTAACCGGCGGCGATCGCGCCGAAGTCCTCCGCGTCCAGGTCGAGCACTCGCTTGGCCACGGTGGCGATCCGGGCCGCCTCGCGGGTCCGTGCCGCCCCCGGGGTGGCCGGGTCGAGGGTGAGCAGGGACGCCGCCGCGTCGTACCAGTGGTGGTGCACGAGCGCCACGACCGTGTCGGTCAGGACGGCCCCGCCGAGGGTCGTCACGGGTTCACCGGTCTGCGCCGACCCTGTGGGCGAAGATGAGTGCGGCGGCATCCTGGTCGAGTTCACACCCGGGATTGCTGTCGGGGACGAGGGCAATGGTCGCGCCGGTCCGGAAGGCCTTCACCCTCGTGCCGGGGACGATGCCGGACTCGTGCAGCAGGCGCAGCAGGCGAGGATCGGTCTGCAGGTGCTCGGAGAACCGGTCGACGCAGACGTCCAGCGGGTCGTCGGGCGTCCCCGCGGCGCCGCCCGGGTTCCTCCCGGTCCCGGCCCCTCCTCCGGAATGGGCATGTGCGCCGGCACCGGCGTGCACCCGGGGGGTGTCGTCGGGATCGGCGAGCAACTCCGCCAGGCTGGGCAGCCTCGGGACGTCGTCGATCCGGTGCTCGACGCCCAGCTCGGCCAGGCCGGGGATCGGGTTGCCGTACGGGGAATCCACCGGGTAGGACAGCATCCCGACGATCCGGCGTTCGACCGCCTCGGAGATGACGTGCTCCCACCGGCACGCCTCCTCGTGGAGGAGATCCCAGTCCAGCCCGATCATGTCGGACAGCAGCCGCTCGGCGAGCCGATGCTTGCGCATCACCCGCACGGCGCGGGCCCGGCCGAGCGGGGTGAGCTCGAGGTGGCGATCCCCGGCGAGCAGCACCAAGCCGTCACGCTCCATCCGCGCGACGGTCTGAGACACCGTCGGACCGCTCTGGTGGAGACGCTCGGCGATGCGGGCGCGCATGGGGACCACGCCCTCCTCGCCGAGTTCATAAATGGTCCGGAGGTACATCTCAGTGGTGTCGATGAGATCACTCACCTGCTCAGTTTAGGCGATCCTCACGGGCCAGGTCCCGCCGAACCGCGCACGCGGCGCGTTGCGGTCGGGTCAGGCGAGGACGACGCTGAGCCGCGATGTCGCGGCGGCGCGGGTGATCTCCGTCGCCTCCTCCGCCGACACCGCCAGCAGGAGGAGGTCCTCGTCGCCGCTGCCGACCCCCAGCGGGCCCTCGGCGCCGCCGGGCACCGAGACGACCCGGGCCCCGCGCGCCACCCGGGTGACCTCGCCGGTCTGCGGGTCGGTCGCCATCAGGTCGATGCTGTCGCCGACGCGCAGCAGACCGACGATCCCGGCGTCGTCGAGGCGGGCGGGGACGACGGCCTCCGCCGATCCCGCGGCGGTCGCCCCGCCGACGAGCATCACCTCGGTGAGGACGCTGCCCTCGTTGATCGGCCCTGCCGGCGTGCGGCCCACCGCCGAGGCCGGGTCGGTCAGCGCCGCGACCGGGACAGCGTCGGGCGGCAGGGTGCGGACGGCCACCTGGGCATCGGTGAGCGGCGTACCGCCCGGCACGGTGGCGGCGGCCACGACCACTGCCACCCCCGGCGGGGTGCCCGGGGCGAGAGAGGTGAGGCCCGCCCACACCGAGCAGAACACGGCGAGGGTGGCCAGCAGGCGGCGGTGTCGGGAGACGAGCAGGCGCAGTGCACGGACGGGGCCGGGGGAGGGAGCGGTTGCCAGATCCATGACCGGAGGATGGTCAGAACCGTGCGCGAGGGGACCTTGTCCACAGCCGATCCGGCCCCGGCCACGTTGTCCACAGGCTCCGGGGTCGGGTCAGTCGCCGACGGCCTCGCGGCCGCGCCGGACCAGCTTGGGGTCGGGCGGGAAGACGACGTCGGCGTCCTTGCCGTCGTAGTCGAACTGGTTGAGGAAAAAGCGCATGGCGTTGATCCGGGCCCGCTTCTTGTCATTGGACTTGATCGTCGTCCACGGCGCCCAATCGGTGTCGGTCCGCCGGAAGGTGTCCTCCTTGGCCTCGGTGTAGTCCTCCCACTTGTCCAGGGAGGCGATGTCCATCGGGGAGAGCTTCCACTGCCGGACGGGGTCGAGCTGGCGGATCGCGAACCGGGTCCGCTGCTCGTGCTGGGTGACGGAGAACCAGAACTTCGTCAGCGAGATCCCGGCGTCGATGAGCATCTTCTCCAGCGTCGGGGCCTGCTCCATGAAGGTCTCGTACTCCTCCTCGGTGCAGAACCCCATCACCCGCTCGACGTTGGCCCGGTTGTACCAGGACCGGTCGAACATGACGATCTCGCCGTTCGTCGGGAAGTGCCGGATGTAGCGCTGGAAATACCACTGGCCCATCTCCCGGTCCGACGGTTTGGCCAGCGCCACCACCCGCGCGTACCGCGGGTTCAGATGTTCCTGGAACCGCTTGATCGTGCCACCCTTGCCGGCAGCGTCCCGGCCCTCGAAGACGATGATGTGCTTGAGGTTGTGGTCCTGGGTCCAGTACTGGAACTTCAGCAGCTCGATCTGGAGGAGATACTTCTCGACGTCGTACTCCTCGCGGGTCATACGGGTGTCGTACGGATAGTCCTCCCGCCAGGTCTCGACCGCGGAGCCGCCCGGGTCGATGAGGTCGGGGTCGGAGCCCTGGTCGTCGCGCACGGTGTAGCCCTGGGCATGCAGGGTGTCGATGAACTCCCGGATGTTCTGCATGGGGCACAGACTAGGGGGTCGCCGGGACACGTACGTGAACGCGCGGGGACGGATCGGCCCTCAGGCGGCCGGGGCCTTGGCGGTGGCCGTGGAGGTGTCGGTGGCCGGGGCCTTGGCGGGCGCGGGGGACGGCGCGGTCGACTCCGTCGACTCCGTCGAGGACGCGGACCCGTGGTGGTCGTCGTGGTGCGATGCCGCGGCCACCGAGGCCGTCGAGCCGCCGCGACTGTCGGTCTTGTAGAAGCCGGAGCCCTTGAACACCACGCCGACCGCGTTGAAGACCTTGCGCAGCGAACCGGAGCAGGTCGGGCAGACGGTCAGCGCCGGGTCGCTGAAGTGCTGGCGGACCTCGAGATCAGCGCCGCAGGAGGTGCAATGGTACTGATAGGTGGGCATGGGCGATTCTCGTTCGGCAGGGGACAGGGACGTTGGCAGAGAATACCCGCCCGGGGTGAAGGTCCTGTTACTCGTCCGGCCCGGCGCCGTCGCGGGTGCCCGCGCAGTTGATCAGCCGGTCCGGGGTGACGACGACGTCGACCGGCCGGTCCCACGGCTGGACGGGCAGGGTGTCCATCACCTCGTCGTCGTTGAGCAGCAGGCACACCACCGCGCCGTCGTCGGCGTGGGTGAGTGCCCGGTCGTACCAGCCGCTGCCGGTGCCCAACCGGTGTCCGGTGGGGGTCGCCGCCAGGCCCGGGCAGATGATCATCCCGGCGACGGCCAACGCGTCGGCACCCAGGGGTGGGGTGGTCGGCTCCGCGATCCCGCGCCGGCGCAGCCGCAGCCGGTCCATCCCGGCGAAGTCCGCCCAGTCCGGCTCGCGCAGGTCGGTCAGCACCGGCAGCATGACCCGCACGCCCCGGTCGGCCAGCCAGGCGACCACCCCCAACGAGGACGGCTCGGGGTCGACGGACAGGTACGCGGCCACCACCAGGTCCGGTCCGGCCGAGGCGCCGACGAGATCGTGCACCCGGGCGGCCCGGGCCAGGTCGTCGGCCTCCCGCTCGGCGGGGGTCCGCATGGCGCGTCGCCTCACGACCGCCGTACGCAGGATGTCCTTGGCCCGGCCGAGGGCGTCCAGATCCGCATCGGAGAGAACAGGGTCGGGGGGCAGGTCCACTCGCCTATCCTACGGGGCATGGGACTGTTCCGACGCAAGAAGCCGGTCGAGACCCCGGGATCGCCCGAGCCGGAACCGGCCCCGGCCCCGGCGTTGGCGGCGCGGCCCACCCCGACGGTCGACGGGCTGCGCGCGGTCGACGATCACCGTGACTGGGTGCTGTCCCACATCGACCGGTTGCCGGCGTTCGGCCAGACGCTGCTCGACGCGGTCGGGCTGAGTGTGTGTGAGGACATCGTCGCCGACCTCGACCTGCCGCGCTTCGACCAGGCGGCGGCCGACGGGTACGCCGTCCGTTCCGCGGACCTGGCGGGATGCGACCGGTCCCACCCGGTGAAGCTGCCGGTCGCGGGAAGCCTGACCGTCGGCGACCCCGGCGACGAGCCGATCAGGCCCGGATCGGCGATTCGGGTCGCCGCGGGCGCCCCGCTGCCGCCGGGCGCGGACGCAGTGGTGGCCTACCAGGACACGGACCGGGGCTGGACGAACGCGACCGTCCTGCACGGGCCGGCGCCGGGTGAACGGGTGCACCGCCGCGGCCAGGACGTCGCCGAGGGCGACCGGATCGTGGCCGACGGCGACCTGCTGGGCCCCCGCCAGGTGGGCATGCTGGCCGGCATCGGGATCGACCAGGTGTTGGTCCGGCCGCGCCCGCGGGTGGTGGTCGTGTCGGCCGGATCCGAGTTCGCCGCTCCCGGGTCCGAGCCGGCGCCCGGTCAGGTCTACGACGCCACGTCCTTCCTGCTGGCCGCCCTGGCCCGGTCGAGCGGGGCGCAGGTGTTCCGCATCGGCGTGGCCGGCGACGACGCCGACGCCCTCGCCCAGACGATCTCCGACCAGCTCGTCCGGGCCGACCTGTTGATCACCTCCGGCAGTGCCGGCGGCAGCGAGCGGGATCTCGTCCGGCAGGTGCTGGCCCGGCTCGGCGACGCCGACTTCGCCCGGGTGGCGATGCAGCCGGGGATGGCGCAGGGATTCGCCCTGATCGGCGACGAACGGACCCCGGCGTTCCTGGTGCCGGGCGGCCCCGTGCCGGCGTACATCTCCTTCGAGATCTTCGTCCGCCCGGCGCTGCGCCGGATGATGGGCCTCGACCCGGGGACGGGCACCGCGACCAGCGCGGTGAGCGGTCTCGCCCTGACCTCGCGGCGCGGGGTGACGCAGTATCGCCCGGGGCGGGTCAGTGCCAGCGCGGACGGCCGGCGCCACGTCGTCCCGACGGCCGGCGAGGGCTCCCACACCCTGGTCGACCTCGCCCGGGCCAACGCCCTGGTCGTCCTCGGGCCGGGGGTGGGCACTGTCGCGGCCGGGGACCCGGTCGAGGTGCGGATGCTCGACGACGAACCCGACCATGAATGACGCGGCCGGCCCGGGCGGGGCGGCCTGGCCGGTGACGTTGGCGTACGGGCGGGTGTCGCTGCGCCCCATCCGGCGTCGGGACGGGCGCGCCTGGACCGAGGCACACGATCGCAACACGGCCTGGCTGCAACCGTGGGAGGCGACGGTCCCGCCGGGGGGCGGGTCCGCGCGTCCGCCGGCCACCTTCGTGGAGATGGTCGCCGACCTGCGCCACCAGGCCCGCGCCGGGCGGAGCCTGCCGTGGGTGGTGTGGTACGACCCGGTGGACGGCGTCAACCCCGATCGGCGGCACCGGGTGCTGGCCGGTCAGCTGACCGTCTCGGGCATCACCCGCGGCTCGGCCCAGTGGGCGCAGCTCGGCTACTGGATCGACCAGCGGTGGGCCGGTCGCGGCATCATCCCGCTGGCGGTCGCGCTGGCCACCGACTACTGCCTGGGGCGGCTCGGCCTGCACCGGATCGAGATCGTCATCCGCCCCGAGAACCACAACAGCCGACGCGTCGTGGAGAAGCTCGGCTTCCGCGGCGAGGGGCTGCGGCCCGGCTACCTGCACATCGACGGGGAGTGGCGGGACCACCTGGTCTATGCCCTGCACGCCGAGGAGCTCGGCGCCGGCGGACTGGTCGGTGCGCTGGCGGCACAGGGCCGGTTGGCCCGGCTGGAGTTCGGGGCGGCGAGGGCCGATTCGGGCGACACTCCGGATCAGGTCACCGAACGATAACGACCCGGATCGTACGGTTCCGGTGTGGGACTGACGGGTGTGGTGTTCGCGGTGATGGCTCTGGCCTGGTTCGCGTACGGCATTCCGCAGGTGCTGGGCCCCACCGAGGCCCGGCCGAGCGGGCCGGACGAGGACGAGGCCGCCGACCGGCTGCCCGAATCCGTCGACCTGATCGGCGCCGACGGGGAGACCTTCGCCGTCGCCGCCGTCTCGACCCCGCTGACCCGCCGCGCCGAGGCGCACCGGCTGCGCCGCATCGACCGCGCAGCCGTACGGATCCGCCGCCGGGTCCTGGTGGCGACGCTGGCCGGCGAGCTGGCCCTCGTGGTTGCCTGCGTGCTCGGCTGGGCGGCCTGGTGGACGCTCGGGATCGGTGGCGGCGCCCTGGTGGCGGTCCTGGTCGGGCTGCGGATCAGCGTCGTGCTCGTCGAGCGGGAACTGGCCTGCCGGCTGGCGGAGCTGCGGGCCGGCGGACAGGAGAGCACCGTCACCATCGACCGGCACGAACTCGGCATCGGCCGTCGAGGGCGGGGTGACCCGTCGCTGTGGGAACCGCTGCCGGTGCCCGCACCCACCTACCTGCAACGGCCGCCGATGGCCCGTACGGTCCGCACCATCGACCTGTCGGGGCCCGAGCCCGGAGCGGATCCGGCCCGGGGAGCGCTGCCGGTGACCGCCGACAGGCCCGGCTCCGCGGACGATCCGCCATCGCCGCCGTCAGACGCGGATCCGCCGCGATTGCGTGCGGTCGGGGAGTGAGGTCGGTCAGGGCGTCCTGTGCTCCTGGGTGCGTTCCCACTCGGCCAGCAGGGGTGGGAACCTGTCGATGAGGAAGGTGAAGAAGCGTTCCATGTCGACGACCCGTTCCCGGAGCCTCGGGTCGGCCGTATCGGCGAGTTCGCGCACACAGTCGGCGCACATGCGCGCCATGTCGGTGTAGAAGTCGGTTCGGGACAGCACCGCCCGATACCAGTCCTCCCGGGCGAGGGAGTAGAGGCGCTTGCGCTCGCCGGGAACCGAGCGGACCCGGACGAGGTGCACCGACTGCAGATAGCCAAGAGCGGCGGAGATGGCCGCCGAACTCACGCCCAGTCTCTCCCGCAGCCGGTCGGCGGTGACCCCGTCGGCCGGGCCGGTCGTCAGGGCCATCAACACCCTGGCGGGCATCCTGGGGAAGCCCTGGGTGTGGAAGGCCCCGGCGGCATCCTCGGCAAAGGCACGCGCGGCCGGGGAGGGGAGATCCGCGTTGTCATCGGTGCGCTCGTCGCTGGTCGTCATGGCGTCAGGTCCCTGCGGGTGTAGACCATTGCTGCGGCCCCCGCACAACAGGCAGCAATCAGCACCATCCATATCAGCGGCATCAGACTGGTGCCGGGAATTGTCACCAGCGGCGTGTGGGCGAAGGGAGTCGTGGCAACCAGCCGGTCGGGCAGGCCGGCGCGCCCGCCGAACTCGGCGAGGAAGACGCCGACGAGCAACAGCCCCCAGGACAGGCCCGGCGCCACCCGTGGCACGGCGGCGAAGGCGAGGGCGCTCACCCCGAGGTAGACGGCGACGGCCGGCAACTGGGCCGTGACCGCGGCCAGCAGCGGGCCGGCCACGGTGACCGGGGCGGCGCCCTGGCCGAGATAGACGGCGGCGGCACCGATCCAACAGGTCACGATCACCACCAGCGCCGAGACGACGGCGACCGCCAGCTGGGAGCCGAACCACGTGATCGGGTGGGTCGGGGTGCCCCGGACGACCTCGGCGTTCCCGGTGGTCTCCTCGCGCCGCGCCCGCAGGATGGCGAGGATCGCCGCCACCGCGGCCGCTTCGGCGGCGAACAGCATGGTGTAGGCCAGCAACAGGTCATAGATCGGGCCGTCCTCGCCGGTGGTCGTGCGGATGACCGCGGCGATGGCCGGATCGGTGGCGGCCACCTGCGCTCCCAACAGGGTGAGCATGGCGGCGAACGCTCCCACCCCCAGGCCGGCCAGGCCCATCCCGATCAGGGTGCCGCGCTGGAGCCGCAACGCCAGCCGCCACGGGCTGCGCAACCCCGGGACCGCGTGCGCCCGACCCGGTCGGGTGGGGATCAGCGCCTCCCCGTACTGGCGCCGGGACTCGAGCAGGAGACCCACAGCGGCCAGGCCGACCGACACGATCAACAGAAGCGCCAATGGCGCGGGATCCACCTGCCCGTACGGGTCGGCCAGCTCGGCGAGGCTGAGCGGTGACAGCCAGGCGATCGGTGCCGGATCGGCGACCAGCAGGTGCGGGTCGACCGGTGAGAGGGCATCGGCGGCAGCCCGCACCAGGTAGGCGATCGCCACCACCCCCAGCGCCAGCCCCAGGGCAGGGCGGGCGTCGGCCACGATCTGCCCGCACACCGCTCCGATGGTGAGGAAGGACACTCCCACGAGCATCAGCGCCAGAGCCGCCCAGGCGCTGCCGACCGGCTCGGCCCCGCCCAGCACAAAACCGCCGTACGTGCCGACGGCGAGCGCCGCCTGGGCCACGACGCCGGCAACAAGTGCGGCGGCCAGGGGCGTGCCGCGCCCGATGGCGCCGGCCCGCAACAGCTCGAGGATGCCGGCCTCGTCCTGGGCCCGGCCGTGGCGGATGGCGAACAGGGCGCCGTGGACGGCGAACATCACCGCGAAGACCATGCCCATCTGGAAGAACAGGAACGCGCCCGGTTCCGGGCCCTGCGGCATCCCGCGGCTGATCAGGAAGGCCGGATTGCCGACCACCAACCCCAGAGCACCGACCCGCTGGTCGTGCGTGGCGTAGGTGGCGGCCGTGGACGCCGCGCTGACCCAGCCGGCGATGAACAGGCCGGCGGCCCAGCCGGCGGTCTGTCGGCGTTCCAGGCGCAGCAGGCCCCGGATCAGGGCGCCAAAGGCGGGGATGGCGGCCGTCATCGGGCCGCGCCCCCGATCGCAGCGGCGGTGGGTTCGGGTGCCTCGTCGTGGTAGTGGCGCAGGAACAGCTCCTCCAGCGACGGTGGGGTGACCACCAGGCCACGTACGGCAGTGTCGGCGAGGACCCGCAGTACCTCCCCGGTGGCGTCGCGTTCGGCGCTGAAGCTCACCCGGCCGTCATCGACCTGCACGTCCTGCCCGATCCGGGAGATGAGCTGCAGCCGGGTCGGGTCCAGGTCGGCCTCCACGGTGTAGCGGGTCCGGGTGAGGTGGCGCAACTCGTCCAGTGAGCCGGTCTCGACCCGTCGCCCACGGCGGATGATGGAGACCCGGTCGGCCAGTTCCTCCACCTCGGACAGGATGTGGCTGGACAGCAGCACTGCGGCTCCGGCCGCTGCGACGCGGGCGACCTCGTCCTTGAAACGCTGCTCCATCAGCGGGTCCAGGCCGGCGGTCGGTTCGTCGAGGATGTAGAGCTCCGTGGGCAGGCAGAAGGCGGCGATCAGGGCCACCTTCTGCCGATTGCCCTTGGAGTAGGCGCGGATCGGCTTGGTCGGGTCGAGTTCGAAGGTCTCGATCAGCCGGTCGCGTTCCGAATGTGTCGGGTCCCCTCCGCGCATGCGGACGAGCAGGTCGATCGCCTCGCCCCCCGACAGGGTGGGCCACAGCAGGACGTCTCCGGGCACGTACGCCAGCCGCCGATGCAAGGCGGCCGGGTCGACCCAGGGGTCCTGCCCGAAGAGGCGGGCGGTGCCCGACGTCGCCCGGTAGAGGCCCAGGAGGATGCGGATCGTGGTCGACTTGCCGGCACCGTTGGGGCCGAGCAGGCCGTGGACCTCGTGGGGGTGAACGTCGAGGTCAAGTCCGTCCAGCGCGGTCGTGTTGCCGAACGTCTTGGTGATCGAGTGAAGGTGGATCACGGGTGAGTCCGTCGTCATGCACATCATCGTACCTGAAGATTCAGAAGTTTATGAAATTAGGAGGTGTTGGGGTGGAGGCCTCACGCCCCGGCGTTTGGGCGGCGCGTCGAGCAGTGCTAGAGTCTTGCTCTCGTCGGGGCCCGAAGGGGTCGACGGCACTGGGGCATTGGCGCAGTTGGTAGCGCGTCTCGTTCGCAATGAGAAGGTCAGGGGTTCGAATCCCCTATGCTCCACCAGATGGTCGTTGTTCAAACCCACGACCTGACCGGTTTGATTTCCCGTTTCCACAGCTTGCCGCCGCGTGGTGGCGAGCTGCTGCACGTCCGGGTCGAAGAGGATGGTGAAGGGTTCTCCGGGTTGGGCGTCGATGTGGTCGTCGTCTTGGACGTAGAGCTTGTCGAAGAAGGCCTGGTTGGCGATGCGGCGTAGCGAGTCGTCGATGCTTGTGTACAGCGTGTGGCAGTCCCCGGCAAGCTTGAGACAGTCGTCGAGGTGAGCCTTGGCCTGGTCGTATTCGATGTCGCTGGCGTCGATCTGGGCGTCGAGGAAGACCATGCGCCGAGCGATCTTGTCCTGCTCCTGCTTCATCAGGTCCAGGGGCACCGCTCCTTCGAGGTGGGCGTGCAGGAGCTTGGTGCGCCGGTCGTTGAGGTCCTGGCGTTCGACCAGGTAGGTGCCGCGTTCGCGCCGTGAGGTCTCGTGCAGCCGGTCGAACTCGGCGCCGATCAGCTGACGCAGTGCCTCCACGATGTGCGGGGGTATCTGGATGTGCTGGTAGTAGTCCTCGACGGCGGCTTCCACGTCGGGCACGAACATGGCTTTGCGCTGGCAGTTGGTGCGTTTGGAGTGGCGTCCCGCGCAGATGAAGTAGGGGTAGATGACGCCCTGGCGGCTGCGCGCGTTCGAGAGGATCAGCCGGGAGCCGCACTCCCCGCAGTACACGGTGCCTTTCAGGTAGTGGTCGTGGGCCTGGGTCTTCTCTCCGGACACCTGGTGCGCGTCCAGCACGGCCTGGACCCGGTACCAGACCTCGGTGGCGACCAGGGGCTCGTGCAGGCCGTCGTAGCTGGCTCCCCGGAAGGAAACCTGTCCCTTGTAGTAGGGGTTGGTGAGCATCCGATGGATGGTGGAGAGCGCGGGCTCCCTGGCGGGTCGTTTCGGAGTGGGTGTGGTAGTCAGGCCCCGGTCGATGAGTTCCTCGCGCAGGGTGATGGTCGAGTAGTTGCCAGTGGCGTACGCCTCGAACGCCCAGGTGACCAGTCTGGCCCGGTCGGGGTCGGGTTCCACGACGCGCATCTCGCGGCCGAGTTCGTCGCGCTTGGTGACGTTGAGGTAGCCGAGGGGCGCTTTGCCGTTGGTGCCGCCCGCCTTGGCCTTCTGGGTCATGCCTTTGGACACCTCGTTGGCGAGGTTGCGGCTGTAGAACTCGGCGATGGTGGACATGATGCCGTGCACCAGCATCCCGGAGGGCGTCTCGTCAATGTTCTCGGTGGCGGACACGAGCATGACCCCGGCCTGTTTGAGGGCGAGGTGGATGGTCACGTCGTCGGCCCGGTTGCGGGCCAGCCGATCGATCTTATGCACGATGCAGTAGGCGACCCGGTTCTGCTTGACGTACTCGATCATGCGCAGCAGTTCGGGCCGGTCGGCCTTGCGCGCGGACTCGCCGGCGTCCACGAACTCCTCGACGACGACGGCGTCCAGGTCGCGGGCCTTGCGCATGGTGGCCTCGCGTTGCGCGGGGATGGAGAAGCCTTCGTCCCGGCCGCCGCGTTCGGCCTGCTCCTTGGTGGAGACCCGCAGGTAGGACACGGCCAGGCAGGTGGTCTCCCCGATGTAATCGAGGTCCTGGGCGGCTGGCGGTGTGCTGGTAGTGATGGTCATGATCGTGTTTCCTTCCCCGACGATGGGGCCAACGCGAACGGCATTGATCGTTCGCGCGGTGCGACTCGTTAGGAAACATGACCCGGAACACGCCCCGTAAGGCAAGTTCCTTCGTACTGCCCGAAGGCTCAACATGACTGCGCACCACGGCCACCCCCATAGGCCCGGCCGTTGGCTTTCTACGTCTCCGATTCTACCGGGCCGCCCGGATTCTGCCCAGAGCCGGAGTCTCCGCGTCGCTGGGCTTGAGTGCGGGCCAGCGCCATGCCGGTGAACAGTTGGGCGAGCCGGTGCAGGTCCGGGCTCTGGCGCACCTTGGCTTCGACCCGGTAGTCGCGCATCCGCTCGGGCGGAGCCTGCCCATCCTCTCGTGGTGTACTCATCGGGGTTCTCCCGTCTCGGGGTCCACTCCTGCGTAGAAGGCGTCCTCGGCTGTCCGGCGCTGGTTCACTTCGTCGATGACGAAGCCCACGAAGTCCTCATCCCGGTTGACAATCGGCGTCTCCTCGACCGGCGGTGCGGGTCGTTCGCCGGGCCAGCTGGTCTGGCGGGTGGGCCGGTCCCGGTCCAGCCTTGTGCCGCTGGTGGCGACCCATTCGCGCAGGCGGGCGCGCGCGTCGGCGAAGTCGCGGTGCCAACCCAACGGGGCGGCGGCGTTCTGCTCGGGGTCATAGGCGGCCAGCCAGCTCAAATGCAGGGCCGAGAGTTCCCAGAGCAGTTCGGGGTGCCGGTGCCACATCGGCGGGATCACGCTGGCGGGAAGCCCGTACGTGTGGCGCAGCCAGTCCACCCACCGGTTCAACTCCAGCAGCTCGGCCTCCAGATCGTTGGCCGATAGGAGATTCCAGTTGATCGGATGCGGCGGCTCCGGCAACCCCGGCTGCGGGTCGAAGGTGGAGGGCTCGGGGCTGTCCGCGTAGTCCCGGCCGTCGGGGGCTTCGGGATTGGTGTCGGGCGTGTAGTCGTCCTCGCTCATGATGCGCCCCTTTCACAGTCCGACGGCCGGGTTGGCGCGCTCGGCGCGCTGCGCCGGTGCGGCGTCGCGGGCCAGGTTCTCCTGGACGGCGTTCTGTCGGGGTGTGCGGTCCACGTCGTAGCGGGTGCGCGCCAGGTCGTGGCCGATGCGGGTGGCGACGAACTCCTCGCCGGCGAAGCGCTGGCCGTCGCGTTCGTAGGAGTAGTCGCGCACCCGCCCGTTGGCGATGATGCTGTCGCCCTTGGCCAGCCGGTCGTGGCCCTGTTCGGCGGTGGCCTTGAACGCCACCAGGTCGTGGAACGTGGTCTCCAGCTTCGTGAAGGACTGGTCGTCCTCGCGCCGGTAGTGCTCGATGCCGAGCTTGAAGTAGAGTCGGGCATCGCCCTTCTCCGTGTAGGACAGCTGCGGGTCGGAGGCCACGAAACCGGCCACCGCCTGCTGGGTCTGAATCCCTGCCATGAGCGTTGCTCCCTATCTGGTCATGCGGCCCGTTCTTCGGGCTGCTGTGCCAGACAGGTGGGCGCGTGCCACCTGGATGCTCAGCCGTGGCGCAGCAGGCTCTCGATCGCCGTCCGGTCGGCGGCGAGTTGCTTCGCGTCGGGACGGTGCGGCCAGGCGTGCAGATCGGTGATGATGGGTGGCGCGGAGCGCAGGAGCACGATGCCGGTGCCGAAGGGCAGGCGGCGGATGCGGTCGGGCGGCAGGATCGGCACCCGACGTATCGAGCGCTGGTTCGACCTGCTGCCGTGGTCGCCCAGGGTCACGCTGTCGGTGGTTTCGTCGCGTTCCCCGATGAGATTCGAGATGTCCTGGAGGTCGCGGGAGCCGGACGCCCCGCCGAGGATGACCTTGACGATGGCCGCGTCCCAGATCGAGGACGCCTGGTGCTCGTTCCACCGGTCCCGCGCCTGGGACAACGACTGCAGGACGGGCATGGTCGTGATCCCCGAGCCGCCGCCCTCCGCCATCAGCGTCG
>Ga0334887_1002353_pt1 | contig 21296 bp, 14 predicted proteins | sample GraSluR1_MG_10_FD_207217 | JGI IMG/M metagenome (GOLD analysis project Ga0334887, IMG submission 207217) | Sludge microbial communities from methane-producing bioreactor in Wageningen University, Netherlands - Granular Sludge_18_07-R1 | ecosystem: Engineered > Bioreactor > Anaerobic >...
CCTTGAAGAACCGCTGGCCGCTCTCTCTCGTCTTCTCGTCTGCGCTCTCTAAAAGCTCGCGCCTCAGCTCGGAGATGACTTCTTCTCTCATCCTATAATCAAACCCCATATATTCGCCAGACTGAACCTTGATCCCCTGGCTCACCCCATAAGAGCCCGCCGGGACCCGTCACCTGATCCCGCAGCCCCTCCGGCCATGCTTCTCGAAGTACCGCTGGTGGTACTCCTCGGCCCGATAAAACTCCGGGGCCGGGACGATCTCCGTGACGATCTCCCTCCTATAAAGGCCGGAGCCCTGGAGCCTCTCCATCTTCGCCCGGGCCGCCGCCTCCTGCTCGGGATCGTGGAAGAAGATCGCCGAGCGGTACTGGCTCCCCACGTCGGGCCCCTGTCGGTTCCTGGTGGTGGGGTCGTGGATCGACCAGAAGAGGTCGAGGAGCTCCTCGTATGTGACGACCTTGGGGTCGTAGACCACCTCCACCGCCTCTGCGTGGCCGGTCCGGTCGGTGCAGACCTCCTCGTAGGTTGGGTTGGTCGTGGACCCGCCGGTGTAGCCGACGGCCGTCGAGACGACCCCCTCCACATCCCGGAAGGCGGCCTCAACTCCCCAGAAGCAGCCCGCGGCAAAGGTGGCCTTCTTCAACCCGGGCCCCTTCACACCCTGATCACTTCCTTTCAATTTGTATCACCACCAAATAATTTATCTGCAACTAGACGACCAGCTCCAGCATGGTCTTCTGGACCGTGCCAGTCATCGCTTCCGTCAGCTGCTCCTCGTAGCTGGTGACCAGCTTTCCCGTCGCCTTGTCGTAGGTCAGAAGCCTCCGGTAATCCTGGCCGTTCGTCTCCTCGAAGACGACGCCGTTCTGATCGTTCTGGATGACGGTTATCATCATTCCCGTATCCGGATCAGAATCCACGTCACCTCCATCTTCGATGGCGAGGGCGGCGCCGGGGAGCCAGAATCCCATCAGCTGGTATACGCCGGCGGCGGAGCGGACGGGGATCGATAGTCCGCCGTCCCCTCCAGAAGACCATCTGATGAGGGAGGATTTTGCTCCTGCGGAGACGACCTCGGCGGTGAGGGTCAGAGGGAAGGGCGACGGCAGGGTCCCGGGGATCTCGTAGACGGTCTGGCCTTGATAGGTCATGGTCAGGCCGGGAGATAGCCAGCTCGGCGAAGATCCGCCATTCCAGGGTATCTCCAGCTGCCGCGTGTTCCTGAAGTCGATTATCCCGGTCTCCACGGTGGCGCCGTCCGCCGAGATGATATCGTAGCGGTGGTGGAGAAGAAGGCCGGAGGCCTGGTCATAGGTCATGGAGTACCTCACCCCCTCATGATCGACCTCGAACCTGATCGCCTCATAGCTGGACCCGGCAGCGTCCACCGGTCCGCGAGTTACTGTGACCTCGTCGTCGCTCCTCTCCGTCACCTCTGCCAGAACCTGGGGGCTCGCCCAGAAGTCGCCGCAGCCCGCCGGCACCACCGACCCGAACCCTCCCCCAGCCAGATGGCGGAGGCCTCCCAGGGGGCCCCGGACGTAGACTGAGGTCGAGGTGGTGGCGGTGGTGCCCTCCAGGGCCACGAGGTCGATCTGGATGAGGGCCTCCCCCGCCTGGCCCCTGCCGACGGCCCCGCCTTCGACGGTGGCGTAGTAGGTCGCCCTCAGCCCCTCGACGACCCAGGGAGGGGCGGGGAGAGATTCGAGCTCGGGGTAGAGGATGGGGAGCGGGTTCTCCTTCCCGCTGGGAAGGGTCGGGAGGGCATCTGCCGGAGGCAAACCGGCCGGCGTTAGGCAGATCACCAAGAGGACGGCAGATAAAATCTCGATTATCTTCATTAATTCACGGCTCCGGGTCGCTCTCTCAGGTAATATCACGCGGATCAGATATAAAGGGATGGCATGGGTCCGGGTTGGTGGCTGAAATAGAAAAACAGAAAAAATAAAAAAATATATAAAAGTTATAAAAAGAGGGTGAAACGAGCTGTCTCAACCCATCAAGCGGGGATCTCCTTGGACGTCGACGTTGATGATATACCTGCTGTCGGTCCAGTAGGTGTAGCCGTACCAGTTCTTATAATAAAATACTGGATGAGTCAGCCTTATGGTATGCTGCTGGTTTCCCGCGACGTAGAAGGTGTACCTCCCATCAGGGACGTCCGAGCCGGTCCCTTCGGTCCCAATTTGAACGCCGTCAACCACCACCGTATACCCCTTATACTGGCTGGAGACGGTTGTCACCTCGGCGCTGCCGGAGGGGACGGGTCCTGTCGAAGGCCCGGCTCCGCCGCCGGAGCTGGAGCCGGAATCGGAGCCCCAGCCGGGGCCAGAGCCCGAGCCCTGGGCACCACCCGATTCCGTCGGGTCCTGAGATGGGGAGCCCTCCTCGCTGGATGAATACCAGATCCATCCGGTGAACCAGATATAAACCTCATCACCCTCGGCTAGGTATACGTCTTCCGGCCCGTCGAATTGGGGTAGCAGGTCGTAATCGTACCCCTCAATGGAGACGGCCCAGAGGTAATCATCCCAGTCATCGATGAAGAGCTCATCCTCGAAGGCTATCTCCAGTATATCCATGTCCGTCAGCCCATCAAGCTCCACATAGGTGGTGAACTCCTCGTCGCAGAGGCCATCCATGTCACCGTCGATGCAAAAGTCCACGTTGACCTCTTCGCCCCATGCCGTGCCAGCGAAAACTAAAAGAGATAAGGCGGCTAGAAGGAACTTAAATCTCATACCATCTCTCCCGATTTATCCTCACCCTCCGACCTTTCGGCCTCCGGTCATGCTCCGGGTCGATCGGCTCGGAGATAGTCCAGAACTTTATGGGATAATATGCTCCTCAGGGCTCCAAATAGTTTTCGAGGGTCTAAGGAGGCGAACGACTTAGGGGGTGTAAAAATGATATTATAATAAAATTAAAAAAAAATGTTCCTCCCCTACTTCACCACCGGGCACTTCGCCGAGGACCAGGCGGCAAGCCCCCCCAGGATCACCGTCATCTCCTCCAGCCCCTCCCGCCGGAGGATCGATGCGGCCACCATCGACCGCAGGCCGCTCCCGCAGAAGATGTAGATCGGCCGGTCCCTCGGCACCTCGCGGATCCGTTCGGGGAGCTTTGTGATGTGGATCTGGTGGGAGCCGGTGATCCTGCCGGACCTCTTCAGCTCGTCGTCGCCCCGGACGTCCAGGATCCAGGCGTTCTCCTTCTCTTCGCTGTCGAGGCGCGCGCAGAGGTGGGGGACGGTGGCGGTGGCGATCGAATCGCTCTTCTTTCCAGCCATGTGCCAGGCGACCATCCCTCCGGCGAGGTGGCCGGCGAGGCGGTCGTAGCCGATCCGCCGCAGCCGCCGGATCGCGATGCTCAGGTCCCCGGTCTCGTCGACCAGGAGGATATCCCTGTCGTAGGGCAAAAACCAGCCGGCGAAGCTTGGAACCCCCGCGAGCCAGATGCTGAGGGCCCCCGGGACGTGGGCCGCCCCGAAGGCGAGCTCCGTCCGGGTGTCGAGGACCAGCCCCTCCTCCGCCGATTCTTCGAACTCCTCCGGCGAGATGGTGGCGGGGTCGGGGAGGGTGGCGAGGTGGGGGGCTCCCACCAGGTTCAGCCGCTCCATCTCCCGGAAGTAGGGGGGCATCTCCAGCTCCACCGCCATCTTCTCGACGAACTCCTCTGCACCATCGACCTGAAGCTTGGGGTTTCTCCTCCGCTCGATCCCCAGGGTCGTCCACTTCCTATCGGCTATGGAGGCGGCACAGGCCGACCCGGCCCCGTGGGCTGGGCAGGCGATCACCCCGTCCCCCAGGGGGAGGAGCCGGTCGAAGATCGATTCGTAGAGGAGGCCTGCCATCTCCTCGGCCCGGTCCATCCCCATGAAGTCCACCCTCCCCAGGTCTCCGGCGAAGAGGGCGTCCCCGGTGAAGACGATCCAGGGCTCGCCTCCGGCGTCCCGGAGGAGGTAGCTCATGGATCCGAGGGTGTGGCCGGGGGTGGAGATCGCCTCGATCTCGAGCCTTCCGACCTTCCATCTCATCCCGTCTTCTACGGCTTCGCCGTACCGGTAGTCGAGGTGGCCGTCGGCGTGGAAGACCTCGGCTCCCGTCCGGGCCGCGAGCTCCAGGGAGCCGATGACGTAGTCCTCGTTCCTGTGGGTCTCCAGGATGGTGGCGATCCCCATCCCCTCCCTCTCCGCCATCCTCTGGTAGACCTCGCAGTCCCGACGGGGATCGATCACCACAGCCTCGTTTCCGTCGCCCACGATGTAGGAGTAGTGGGCGAGCCCCTCCGATTCGACTCTCTCAAAGAGCATGAAGTTCATCTCCGACCGATAAGACTGGAATACTCGATTCGACTCGATCTACTGCCTTCAGGAGGCGGAGGAGGGACCCCAGCTGGACCCCCTCAGTTCAATATCTCATATTTATTCGGCGGGAGATTATATGAAACTTTTTCCAGACCTCTGGGGAGGCTCCGATAGCACACAGTTCATCCGCCAAAGGGGGAGCTTCCTTAAAATCTCCCATTTATACCTGGAGGAAGAGCCGGGCCGATTTCATATCTCTTTCAGCTTTGCGAGCAGTCTTTTGAGCCGCTGAACTGAGGCCCCGTCGATGACATACCGGTCGCCGTCCTCGGCCGCCTCGGCCTTGGAGAGGGCCCTCTCCATCACCCCTCCCATCTCCATGAGGAGGTTCTTCTGGGCGACGTCTCTGGTGACGACGTCGATGTACTCCCACCAGGCTTCCTCCAGCCCCCTGAGGGGGGCGCCCCGGACCCCTCTCCCCCTCATCAGGTCCAGCCGGTCCTGGAGGGTCTCGGCCTCGGGCCACTCCCCCCTCTGATGCTCTTGAAAGGCGTCGAAGGCCGCCCTTCCTACCCGGTCGTCCCTCTTCCGCTGCTCAAAGAGCCAGATAGAAAAGTCGACCCTTCTCCCGCCCGTCATAGCCTTCGCCTCCCTCACCCTACTTCCCTCATGGGATAACTATCTGACCATCGAGACCTCCGGAGCAGGGGTCCGGGTCGATCCTCCAGCCTCTTTTCGGAGGAGGCGATCGAGAATTTGTAGCAATTGAAGCGAAAAGTTTATTACTAAATAAGATGTAGTCCAATTGGCGTGCGTGAAAACCCGTTTCGTGACCTTTCAGAGAACCGCGCTCGCCGCCATGGGTGGCAAAGACGACAGCAGCCTTCCTGACCCAAGGGTGCTGGATCGGCCGGGGTGAGAGATCGATCCCCGGAGGGTTCGGCATCCCTTTTCTTCTGCCCGACCTTATGGTTCAGATAGCATCGCCATTTAGAGGCTTTATGGGGACGACGTAAGGCAGGTCCAGATCCTTCAAAACCACCCCCTTTACCCCGAAGATCATCCTGATGTTCTTCTTGGTGAGGTGGCATAGAGGATCGCCGATGACGTATACCTTTCCCTCCTTCAGCATTACCAGGCTATCGGAGTACCTGGCCCCTGGGTCCAGGTCGTGGATGCCCATCACCGCCGAGATCCTTGGTCTTCTTCACCAGGGATCTGACCGTCTCCATCACCTTCAGCTGGTGCTTGACGTCCTGGTTCGAAGTCGGATCGTCCAGGATAAGGATCTCCGGCTCCTGGCAGAGGGCTCTGGCGATAAGGATCCTCTGCTTATCGCTGCCGTAGAGCTCCGAGAAGTCCTCTAGGGCGAACTCCTTGACGTGAAGGAGCTTCATCATCTCGACGACCTTATCGATATCCTCGTCAGATACCCGGCCGCCGTCGAGGAGGATCGCACCCTTGGGCTTGAGGATCCTGTCGATGCCCTTGATGAGGGTGGTCTTGCCGGAGCCATTGGGGCCCACGATGCTGAGAACCTCTGAGTCACCGACGACGAAGCTCAGCTCGTCCGGGATCCTGCAAATGCCGTAACTTAAGCTGAGATCCTTGATGGCGATCTTTTCCATCCTTCACTTCCTGGTATGTTGAAGCCTGGAGAAAGAAGATGTCAAAGGTGCTGGAGATGTGATCCGTGAGCGAGTTCATAAGTCAGATTTCCCAGATACCAGCAGGAGATTCGGTGAGATATTACCCTGAGAGCACTGCAGAGGTGACGAGACGAACTCCTCCAGAATAGCCATCATTAATAAACATCCTGCTAGCAACTTCTTCGAGCTAGCCTGGGGGGAGTGAGTACATCGCAGCAAGGACATCACCCCCTGCTACGAGGATACCGACGAGGAGTAGGGGTGGCAATAGAGGTATAACTGAGAACTATGATAAAGTCAAGTGTGAAAATTGAGAAAAACGTCTATCCGGATTACTACGATGCTCTGGCATTAGCAACAAAGCCTCACCATTTCCCAAGTCCGGTAAACGATCCTGAATGGCTGAAGCCGACGGTTGATTGGTTTTTAGAAGCAGAAACAGCCATGTAGGTTGGCCCTGGGAAGGGTGAGTTTGCCGAATCGGCAGTGAGGAGGGGCAGCCTCAGCAGATATTATATAGTCGACATGTCAGAACGAATGCAGGATTTGGTGAAAGCCCGCCTGGAAAATGCGGATACTTCAACTGAGCTTGTTTTCATCCATGCCGACGTGGACCGCGACCCTCTTTCTGAGATTCCCGACGGAACTATAGATTAGATCATCATGATAAAGGCCTTCCAGGACATAAACCCCAAACACCCCCTCTGGGAGTTCAGAAGAATCTTGAAACCCGGTGGTCTGTTCAGGGCTAACGTCACCGATAGAGCGGTGAGAGAAGAAACCGCCGCTGATGACGATCTTTCTGACAAGGAAAGCGGGTATTTCTATCTGACCCGCAATCCTGGCGCTGAAGATCAAAATGAGGTGAAACCCCTGGGCCGCATCACCACGAAGGCTGGAGAAGATGTGCCCTACTATAGGATGATGAGATCATATTATCGATGGGAGCTCAAGAGCATCTTCGGAGATTGCGGATTTGAGATCTTTTCTGAGAAGCCCATCATCCTACCAAAGGAGGTGTGGCTGAACTCTTCAGCGGCCCGGGGCATGAAGCATAATCCCAAACGGCTAGAGCTTATTGACAAATTTGGAGGTTATCCGGGAAGCATCGACGTCATAGCAAGATCGTTGACCGACCCCAAGATCAATCAGTAATCAGTAAGCGAGATGATCCGCCGAAAGAGGCCAGTTTCAAAACTTTCTTTTGCTGAACCCCAATGCCTAAAAAGATAGGACCGAAGCCTTGCTTACGGCTTCGGATATACGAATACTCCCTTCTCCTCCAGATCGTAGTCAAGACCCTGGAACTCGGTGAGGTACCTCTGATGGATCGCTTCGGGATCGAAATCCTCGAAGAGCTCGGGGTGAAGTATCTTGGCCACGTAGGCCACGCCTATGAAGTGCCGACATCCGCTGTAAGGTAGGTAGGTCCATAGGGGCGATGCCAACAGGTAGACCTCCTCATTCTTCACCGCGTTCACGTTCGCAAGCTCTTGCCGGTCCAGTATCTCCTGCCTTATAGCTTCCGCATTCGCGGTATCATCCGCCATCTTCCCGTCAGGATCCTCCTCCGAGAGGAGCCTGATGATCGCATCGGGGTTCTCGGTTACCACCGCTTCTGGATCTATCTCTGTCGTCTGACCCAGGTCGAAGATGAAACGCCCTCCCGCCATCTCGATGGGATCGATGTTGTTGTCCGAGGTCTTGTATCGATCCGACTCGCAGTACACCTTCGGTCTCTCGTCTTCGGTAAGGTTCCCAGTCCTCTCCTCCACCGTCCCTAAAACGTCCTCATAGAAATCCAGGAACTTCGCCGCCTCCTCTTCCCGCTCGAAGAGAACGCCCAGCTTCTCCACCTCTTCCGAGTAGATATCCGGTCTGCTGCACGCAAGACATGCGACGGTTATCCCCGTTCCCTCCATCTTCTCCATGAAAGGTTCATAAAAGGCGCCGAAACGACCGCCTCCTGAGCCGGGATGCACTATGAGCAGATCAGGATTTGCCTGTACGATCGCCTCAGCATCAGGATCGTGGAAGTGTCCCAGGGAGGGGATCTCGCTGAAATCTGAGAAGTACGAGTAGTGACCTGAGGTGTGGTCGGCTATGACCACCAAATCAAGGGGCACCTGCAACGTCCTCAAAGTTTCGAGATGCTGGGATATGGTACAGCCGACGGTCTCCACCGGCTTGTATATGGTCACTTCCCGTCCTTTGGTATCGATGATCGTCCTGGGGTAATCCTCATGAATGTGTCTTATCTCCTCCAGCTCTTCTGACGTAACGCTTCCTTCTTCATAGGACGTCTCTGCAGCCTCCATCTCCTCATCGGAGACGATTTTATCCGCGTCGAGGTCTCCAGGGATCGTGCCATCGCCAGCCGTCGCTGGACCCAATGCCAACAGAAGGCACAACGCCAACATTGATGCCTTCAATGCTGTTCTCTCCATTTTTTGTACACTCCTATGCTTTCCATAACAACCTTACTAAGAAAATTATATTATGGAAAAATTGGATCTGGCGATCTCTGCCTTCTGCAGGGTATCGCCTCACCTCTCGCCGAGGCTCTCCTCTATATCTCCCTCCATCTGGAGATAGGCGTCCCTGAGCTTCTCCATCTCCTCCTCGCTTGCGTCCCAGTATCCCCTCTTCTCGGCCTCGAAGAGCCGTTCCGCAATCTCAACGGCCGCGAACCGATTGTTCTCGAGGAGCCTTTCGCGAACCTCATCATCGAAGATGTACCTGTCGGCGATGGAGGACCAGATCCAGTTATCGACGGAATGGGTGGTGGCAGCGAGACCCAAGACGTTCTCCAACCTTTCAGCCACCTGCTGGGCACCGTGGAAGTCGTGCTTGAGCATCCCATCAATCCACTTGGGGTTGAGAAGCCTCGTCCGGACTCCTCTCGTCACCGCGTCCCTCACGTCCTCGGTCTGGATCGCCTCGCCGGTGGTGTCGGATATGAGCATCTCCGGCCGCTCGCCTCGCGCGGTCCGAACGGCGTTAGAAAGCCCTCCGAAGTACTCGAAGTAGTGGTCGAGGTCGACGATCTCCCTATCATGGGTGTCCCTCACCTGGGACACCAGGTCGACCCTGGCGAGGTTTGACCTGTATGCGGCCTCGCTTTTGACGGCGTGGAGGTTTTTAGCATAGAGGTGGCTCATCGACTGGATGTAGACCTCGGCCAGCTCGTCCTCCGTCTTCCAGATAGAATCCTCAACGAGAGGGAGCATTCTCGTACCGTACTCTCCAGCCCTCGGGCCGAATATCCTGCCGTTGGCCATCCTGATGAGGGTCTTCTCATCTAGGTTTGATCCTTCACCGTCTTCTCCGGACTTTAGCCTCTCCAGGTTCTCGATGGAATGCTTCCGAACGTAGTTCATCTCAGATGGCTCGTCCAACCCCGCTACAAGGTTGAAGGCCTGGTCGAGAAGTTCCACCACGTTCGGGAACATATCCCTGAAAAAGCCGCAGATGTTCACCAGGCAGTCGATCCTGGGCCTGCCCAGCTCTTCTAGGGGCACTAAGGAAAGCCTGGGCGCGAAGGAGCCGGGGGCCCTCTCGACTTTTACGCCCAGGTAGCTCAAGATCTGTCCCACCGACTCGCCGCCGGTCTTGGTCGTCTCAAAGCCCCAGAGGATGACGCCGGTCGTCTCGGGGCAGGTGCCGTTCTTCTCCATGTACTTGGATACGGTGTTTTCGGCGATCTCCGCGCCCCTCTCGAAGGCTGCTGGTGTTGGGATCTTCGTCGGGTCGAACTGGGTGAGGTTTCTGCCTGTTGGGAGCACCTCTGGCGACCTTATGACGTCGCCTCCGTCCCCTTGCTCGACGAACTCGCTTCCCAATCCCCGAACGAAATTTTCAAGCTCGCCTCCGTTCTGAGAGTAGCTCTCCATCAGCCTCAGGCCGTAACTGAGGGTCTTAATAAGCTCCTTTTTTCCCTCCCCCGATAGGCCGCTCTCATCGGCTGCGGCCTCTGTCGACAGATCGATGGCCACATCCACGAGCCTTCTGCACCACTCATCAATCTGCTCCAGATCTTTTGCAAAGCCCACTCTATTTTTGAGGGCGAAGTCGTAGTCGATCCCCTCGGACTCGGCGAGGATCCTGTTCAGGGACTTCAGCTCTTCGCGGTCGTAACGGAGGATGAAGACGACAAACTGCTTCATGACGTCGGGATCGTACTTATCCCCCAGGACGTGGAGGCCGTCCGGGATTATCCTCCGCTTCATCTCGTAGAGCTGGTCGTGGAGAACCTCGACCTCTTCGGCCTCGAAGTTCAGCTCCCTCGCCTTCTCCAGGATCATCTCCCGGACTCGCTCGCACCTTTGAGGGTCCTGGACCTTAGCTTCGGAGTGCTCGTCGATCAGATCCTGAAGCTCTGCATACTCCTCGTAGAGTTCCGACGCCGTGTATGGTGGCGAGTTGTACCCTACGATAGTCCCGTAGAGCCTCCTTTTAGCGATCACCACCTCCGAGGTGTTCACGACGTGGTAGAAATAGAGATGGGGCATGTTTCCTATTAGAAGGTCTGGGAAGCAGAGAGAACTCATCCCCACCTCCTTTCCCTTCATGAACTCGGCCAGGCCGTGGGTCCCGACGTGGACGACCAGGTCCGCCTTCCAGACCACCTCGAGCCATTTGTAAAAGGCGACGTATTGATGGTGAGGCGGCTTTGTCTTGTCATGGGTGGCCGAGGCCAGGTCCTGATCCTCCAGAGGAGGACGAGCGGGCTGAATCCCGACGAAGACGTTCCCGAACTCTATGCCTGGGATGAGGATCTTCTCATCCAGGGCCATCACCTTTCCAGGGGGCTCACCCCAGGACTCGATCATCTCCGACCTCATCTTCTCAGGCAGAGTGGCGAAGAACCTCTCGTAGTCTTCCCCTTTTAGGTAATAGCAGCTCTTCAGGGTATCCTCCTTAGAAAACCAGGTACCAGAGTTAACTATCGAAAACTCTTGAAAGATATGGTGTAGGTCATTTTCGGGCAGGTCGACCCTGTAGCCCTCTTCGGCCATCCTCTCGAGGAGCCTTCGGACGCTTTTGAAGACGTCCAGGTAGGAGGCCCGGCCGAGGTTCGCCTCCCCCGGAGGGTAGTTGTAGACTACGATCGCCACCCTCTTCTTGTCGTTCGGCATCTTCTGGAGGCGGTTGCAGTTCCTGATCCGCGCGGCGATCCTGGATATGCGGTCGTCGATGGGGATCACGTCCTGGGCGTCGAGCTCTCCCACCTTGAAGCTTTGGACGCCGCAAGCGGGTATCGGCTCGATGCAGCCATCAAGCTCCGGCCAGATCACCGCCATGATCACTTCGGGAGGAGAGAGGCCCGTCGGCGACTCCATCCACTTCTCCACCTCTCTGCTGTACATGGGGGCTGGGGTGAAAACTGGAACGTTCAGGTCTTTGAGGAGGTCCCGGGTCAGCTGATGGTTTCCTCCCAAGGGGCCTCCATTAAGCCTGAACCAGGTGAGGTTCACGAGGGCGTCGATGATGGGCCGACCATCTTTAAAGAAGAACTTCCTCATGGCCCGGAGGTTGTGGATCCCGTCCGAGTAGACCGGCACCAGGTTCACGTCGCCCAGCTTCTCTGCCAGGGCCTTCAGCGTCGACTGGCACTGGTCGAAGTGCATGTTCCCGTAGAAGAGGGCACCGATCGTAGGCCTATCTTCTGAGAAGCCGGAGCTCTCTAGAAATTCATCGAGGTCATCGAAGCTACCATAAACGGGATGGTATATCCCGTACTCGGGGAACTCCTGGGGATCTTTAGCCTTAGGTAGACCGCAGCCAAGGTGCTCGTTCAGGAAGTGGAGGAGAAGGTTTCGGTGGTTCTCTTTTCCGCCATATCTCCAGTACCGTGCGATCTTGACGTAGCTTGACGTATCCTTCATCGGTCCCACGGGCACCACCTTCCCAGCGGTGGCCATCAGGCTCTCGGCCCTCTGGATCTTCTTCCAGACCTCCTCGGGGTCCCTCACCTCTCCGGGCTTTATGCGGTCAGCCAGTCGGCTTCCAGAAAAGGAACCGAGCCTCGTTATCCTCATCATCCTAGAGAAGGGGCTCGAGAGGTTCACGACGATATTCTTCTCGTCTTTCAGGGCGTTGTAGACGACCTCGCTCGCGTGCCCCTCTCCCCTTATGTCTACGAAGACGGCGTCAGACCTCTTCAGCTCCTCTTTGAGAAGCACCTCATCCACTTCCTCCTCGTCGATCGTGCGGGGGTAGTAGATCTTGAGGTCCAGGTCGAGGCGGAACTCTGCCTGGATCTCCTGGGCGGCGAGGGCGAGGCTCTTGGCCGGGACCGTCGATATGAAGGCGACCTTCATGGATCATGCTCCATAGATCAATCTGAAGAGGGGTAGACGAAGGCCCCCCTCTCCGATAGGTCGTAGTCGAGACCCTGAAACTCCGAGAGGTACCTCTGGTGGGTCTCTACAGGATCGATATCCCCAAAGAGGTCTGGATGGAACCACGTGGCCATCTGCTCGATCCCGACGAAGTACCTGCAGCTGCAGTATGGAAGGTAGGTCCAGAAGGGGGCGGCCATGGCGTAGACCCGTCCCTCCTGGACCGCCTTCAACCCCTGGAGCTCCGTCCTGTTCATCACTTCATCCCTTGCGGCCTTCAGCCTTGAGTCGTCCCCCGCCGCCTTGGCGTCGAAGTCGTCGTAGGAGACGAGCCTGATGATGACGTCGGGGTTCGCGGCGATCACGGCCTCGGGGTCCACCTCCCTCACAGGGCCCGCACCTTCGAAGATGTACCTTCCCCCGGCCATGGTTATCGGGTAGACGTCCGAGGGGGAGGTCTTATAGACGTCATACTCGCAGTAGACCATCGGCCTCTCCTCCTCGGGGATCTCGGTCACCTTATCCTCCACCGAACCCAAAACACCCTCATAAAAGTCGAGGAACTCCCGGGCCTCGGTCCCCCGCTCGAAGAGGATTCCGAGCTTCTCCACGTCCTCGGAGTAGGTCTCGGGGACGTTGCACCTGAACCTGAAGACGGTGAGGCCCGAGGCATCCAGCTTCGACAAAAGCTCGTCAAAGCCTCCGGATGGTCCTGGGCCAGGGTGGACTATCACCACGTCCGGCTCTAGGGCCAGGATCGTCTCCAGGTCGAACTCGTAGAAGTGGCCGATGCTGGGAAGATCCTCGAAATCCGAGAGGTAAGAGTACCTCTCCATGTCCTGGGGCACGCCCACTATCGTCTCTTTTGGCACCTTGATCGAGCGGAGGGTCTCAAGCTGCTGGGGTGTGGTGCATACCGCCCTCTCCACGGGCCTATAAATCGTCACCTCCATCCCGCTCCCGTCGATTATCGTCCGGGGATAGCTCTCGTGGATGTGCACGATCTCTTCCAATTCCTCGGAGCTCGCATTGCCAGCCACTTGATCTGCCCTTGCAGCATCCAGCTCCTCGTCGGAGACTACCAGGTCCCCGTCGAGATCTCCGGGAACGACCATGCCGGTGCCCTCGGCTCCAAAAGCCCCGATAATTAAGACGCATAGCGCCAGCGTCTTTAGCTTTAGGCTAATTTTTCTCATATCCTCCCTCACGATTCACAAGATCATCACGATTAACGCCTTCCGATTCAGAAGGCACAACTTGGAAACACGCTATAACCCAAAGGGATCGGATTTTTAAATACTTTGTGGATATTAATTCACATCAAATAAGATATATTTGGATATAAGATAAAACAAAGGTGGTTTTGTAATCTGAGAAGGATGCATCGAGGAGATCGTAGAGAACTGAAGTTGATATCATCTGGTCTATTGAGAGGCGATGCAGCAATGAAGTGAGAAAGAAGAAGGCTAACGGCGGATGAGTTTGAAATCATACCGCCGATATTCGGTGCTTTTGGCCTACCAGGTGACGCCCCCCCCATCCAGACTGTGCTCCGACTACACCTCTCGATCCGGTGGCGGTCTAAGACCCCAACACCTTCGACATCTTCTCCTTCCATGCCTTAACTTCGTCCGCGGTCACCACGTCGATCGCCCCTCCCTGGAACTCGCCCTCCACATCGCCCATCCTATCCTCCATCCAGCCCTCGATCTCGAGGTATAGCGACTTCAGGGCGTCGAGAACCTCGGGATCTGCCTTCCATAGACCCCTCTGTTCCGCCTCCAGGAGCCTTCGGCCCATCTCCTCCATCGCCCAGGGGTTGTTCTCCTGGAAGAACTGGCGGTTCTCCTCATCCATGATGAAGGTCTTGGCGATGTCGTCGAAGATCCAGTCGTCCACCTCCTGAGTTGTAGCCTCCCAGCCGTAGACCCGCCCCACCCGCTTGGAGATGTCCCCGGCCCCCTTGTAGCCGTGCTCTTTCATGCCCTCGATCCACTTGGGGTTGAGGAGCTTGGTCCTGACCACTCTTCTGACCTCGTCGGCGAGGTCCCGAACCTCTACATGCTCCGGCTCCCTGGTGTCGCCGTAGTAGGCCTTCACCTCCTTTCCTGAGATGTGCCTCGCCGCCGCGGTCATGCCGCCGTGGGTTCCGAAGTAGCAGCAGCATCCGAAGAGGTCGTACTCGTCGCTGACGACCTTGTTGTAGGTCACGTCCACCGACTTGAGAGAGTTTACAAATTGCTGATGAGACTCCTTCCCAGGGACGCCTTTACCATAGGCATAGCCGTTCCAGTAGACGAAGATGTCCGATAGGTCCTTCTCGTCCTTCCAGGCGCTGGCGTAGACGGCGAGGTTTGTTCCGGACTGGTAGGTTCCTGGCTTGCTGGCGAAGATCCGCAGCGTCGCCTCCCGCCAGTCCTTGGCCGTGCCGTTCTCCAGGTTCTCGAGGGAGTGCTTTCGCACGAAGTTAATCTCCAGAGGCTCATCGAGGGAGGCCACCGCCTGGACGGCCTCGTCGATGGTATCGATGCAGTTGGGAAAGTTGTCCCTGGTGATCCCCGAGACGCGGATGGTAAGATCGATCCGAGGACGCCCGAGTTCCTCCAGAGATGTGACCTTGAAGCCCTTCAGCCGGCCGTTGGACTGCCAGACCGGCTCCGTTCCCAGCAAGAAGAGCATCTGAGCCATGTCCTCTCCGTCGGCCCACATGATGTCGCTGCACATCCAGTAAAAGGCGATATTCTCGGGATGACGACCTTCCTCGCCCAGATGCTTGGCGATGACCGCTTCTCCCAGCTTTTGTCCCACTTTCCAGGCGGTCTTGGTGGGAACGCGGTAGGGGTCGAGAGAGTAGAAGTTCCTTCCCGTGGGCAGGACGTCATCCCGGCCCCGGGTGATCAGGCCGCTGGGGCCGGCCTCGACGTAGCCTCCGTCCATGCCGTTCAGCAGGGCCTCGATCTCCGAAGAGGCCTCCATTCGAGCCTGGAGGTCCAGGACCTTCTCCCGGATCGCCTCCAGCTTCAGCTCATAACCCGCTGTGGAAAGGCCCAAGACCTCTTCGGGTCGGGCTCCGTCCCCTTCCAGATAGATCTCGATGAGCTTCTTGCAGAGGCCGTCGATCGTCTCCAGAAGCTGTCCGTGAGATCTGCCGTAACGCTCGTCGACGGCTCCCTGGTCGGCCAGAAGATCCTCCATGGAGAGGCCCATCATGGCGGCGACGGTGCCCCGCAGGGGAACGCCGCTCCCCTCAAACCTCATCACCGAGTTGATGAACTCGACCCGCTTTTCTCCTTGGGGAAGCTGACCAAATATGTGCATGCCGGAGTCTATCTGGGTGTTTCTCACGCGGCTCAGCTCGTTGTGGGCCTTGGTCACTATCTCCTCCACCGGCATGTCATCCCTGAGCTTCATGCCTTTGTCCAGGTTGGCGGCCTTGATGGCATCCATGAGCAGGTGCCTCAGCTCGTGGGAGCGTCCGTGATCGTGCTTTGCCGTCTCGTACTCGCCGAGGAGCCGGTCCACCTCCAGGAGCTCATCATAGAGACCCGACTCGGTCATGACGGTCTGCATATGATCCACCAGGACGGCGTAGCTGCGCCGTTTGGCGATGGTCCCCTCGGGCGGGTTGTCGGCGTTGTAGATGTACAGATGGGGGATCGTGCCGATGCAGATATCAGGATAACAGTTCCGGGAGAGGCCCACGCCTTTGCCGGGCAGAAACTCCAGGTTGCCGTGGGTGCCCACGTGGATCAGAACGTCTGCGCCGAAGGTCTCCTCAAGATACCGGTATGTTGCCATGTACTGGTGGGTCGGCGGCACGTCCGGATCGTGGAGGATCTTGCATACCTGGCCGTCGCATCTTGTGCCGGCGCAGCCTCTCTTTGGCTGTACTGCAACCACGCAGTTGCCGTACTGCAAACCGGTGATGACGATCTTTCCCTGATAGAGCATGGCGGCGGGGATGCCGTCCTTCTCCTCGCCGGGAGGGTTTCCCCAGGCCTCGCAGACCCGATCTTTCACCTGAGGGGTTAAGGCCTCAAACCAGTTCTCGTAATCCTTCTTGGTCTGATAGGCCAGAACGCCTCCCTTGGCCACGATCTCTTCGATGGGGGTCCATCGGAACTCGGATATGGCCTTCCGGTCCATGATGGTGTCGATCAGCTGTTTACCTGTTTCGGGGATATTTTCCAGGGTGTACCCGGCATCGGCCATCCTGTTCATGATCCGAGCCACGCTCTCGATGGTGTCCAGATGGGCTCCGCCACCTACGGCCGCCTCCACCGAGGCGCAGGGGTTGTTGTGGAGGATGAAGGCCACCTTCCTCTCGGAGACGGGCTTCTTGGCCAAAGCCACCCACTTCTTGACCCTTCCCGCCAGCTTCTCGCTGCGCTCCGGTATCGGCGTCCTCTCATCGAACTCACCTTGCCGAGACCCCGCTCCTACGATGATCGGCTCGATCACGCCTTCAAACTCGGGCATGGCCACGGACCAGCCGATGTCGCTCGAAAGACCGATGCCTTTTTCCCACTCCTCCAGGTTCATGTGGTAGGTGAGGATCGGCTCAAAGACTGGAACGTTCAACCTCTTCAATAGAGAGATGCCCTTTTTGTTGCTCTTAGCCTCACCTATGCTCTTTGCCTCCTGGCCGAGGAAGAAGGGGACGGTCTTCACCATGGCGTCTATGCGGGGTTCGTCACCGTCGAGGAAGTAGTCGGAGACCACCTCTGCCATGCTTCTAGTTCCCAGCTCCAGATCCCGGACGGAGTACGAGAATACGGGGATGACGTTCATGCCCCGCTGCTCCAGCGCCCGGATCAGCTCGTCCTCTACCTCCAAGAGATCGTTGGCCCAGGAGAAGCGAGAGAAGAGAAGGCCGACGGTCGGTCGGTCATCAGGCTTGTACCACTCCAGATACTGGCCGATGCTCTCAAAGGTGCGGGGAGCATTCGGATGATACGCTCCCTCCCAGGGCAGTGGAATGGGAGGATCAAAGGCGCAATCCACGTCCAGCAGCTCTTTGCAGAGGTAGAGGAACATGTTACAGACGTTCCCCTCCCCGCCGTAGGTGAGGTAGGCGTTCGCCGTGATCACCACCTCGGCCGGGGCGGTGGAGAGGAGCCAGTACGACGGATCGTATCCGAGGCAGACGATGGGGGTGCTTTCTCCGATCTCTTTCATCTTCGGCTCGATCTCGTCCCAGATCGGATCGCTTCCTCTGTGAATGAAGATCAGGTCCGATTCCGCAGAGGACTCCAGGGCCTCTTCCAGCCGGCCGGGCTGGTCGTCGAGGCGTTGTGTGGAGTAGAGCGCCAAATCAAATCCGAGACGTTTGTTCGCCTTTGCGATTATAGGTAGGTATGAGTTTCCTACTATGCAGGTTATTTTCATCTGAAGAACACCTCAGCAATATTTCATCCCACGGCTGGGTAGACGTAGTACCCCCGATAGGGTATCCCCTGCCAATCCTCAAAATACTCTTTCAATATATCCTCGGGTTGGAGGTCCTCAAACAGGTCTGGATAGAAGTACTTGGCCAGAAAAGCCATGCCTGCCGCCTCTATTGGACCGCGGTTGAGATCGGTGCATATGATGAGGACGTTTCCATCTTCGGAAGCTTTCGTGGTGCTGATAGCGGGATCGGAAAGAAGCGTATCCCTGACCGTTCTCATGTTCTCGATCGCGGTTTCATTGGCACTATAACCTGAAAAACCGCCACCAAGCACGCTCGCTACGATTACATCAGGGTTCTGAGACATCACCCACTCTGGATCCACATCTGCGGTGCCCGTGGTGCTGAGAAGATCCTCGGCTATGTTAATTCCACCAGCATCCGCCAGCAGCGCGTGGTCCCCGCTCTCACCGGTCCTCACCTTCAAGATCGGATAGTAGTAATCCGGATAACCGAGGAATAAAGTCTTAGGCCTCTCATCGTCGGCGAGATCCTCTATCCTTTCCGCAATGAGGTCCCTATATCCGCTGTACCAATCGATCAGGTCGTTCGCAGAATCTTTTTTGCCAAATAGTTCGCCGAGAATTCTGACGTCACTATCCAGCACATCTTTGTCGTGACAGTTGATGAATATCACCGGGACGCCTATACCATCAAAACTCTCAACCGACTCCTCCTTGTTCGGGTTTTTATATAATATGAACAGATCCGGTTTGAGCAGAGCTATCTGCTCGTAGTCAGGGCTTCCGTATTTGACGCTCACCTTATCCTGAAGCTCGGGCCAGTAAAGGGGGTCCTTGATGGCGTAAGATGTCACGCCGATGAGCCTCTCCTCGATGTCGACACCTATGGCCCGCATTATCTCTATGGCGCCGGTATTTACGCAAATTGCCCTTTGTACCGGCACCTTCAGCGTAACGTTCCTCTTTTGGGCGTCGACGATGGTGAGTTCCGTCTCGTCCCCGTTTATGATCTTCTCGATCTGATCGATATCCAGGGCGTCTATCTCGCCGTCATAATTGGCATCGGCGAGCCTGGTGGGCTCATCGGTGCCTTCGATGATGCCCTCGACGTAGGCGATATCAACTTCGTCTATGCCATCGTCCATGTTGGCGTTGCCAAAGATTTCCAGTGTGCAATCGGACGCAAGTGCTGAAATGACTACAAGAGCAGATGCTGTAAAAAGCATCCATAAAAATAAGGTCGGTGTTTTCATACGGTTAGCTCCAAGGGCGGATATACAAACACTCCGTGCTCGGTTACATCAAATTCAGAACCGAGATATTCGGTCAGAAGCTCCTGATTTATGGCTCGAGGATCTAGGTCCTCAAATAAATCGGGCTGGACGATCTTTGCTGCGTAAGCTGCGCCCACGGGCCCCTGAACGCCCAACGGAAGGCCCATGTTCAGCACATAAACCCGCTCATTTTTCACAGCATCTACGAGACTCAGCTCAGGACGGGCCAATAGGCCGTCTCTCAAAGCCTTCGCCTCTGCCGGATCTTCTATGCTGTATCCCGTCTCCGGGCCTTTTGAAGGTGCATATCTGATGATGATATCAGGATTCTTCTTTACCACCGATTCGGGATCTGTCATGGCGATATCGAACTCAGTATCAGCAAATATGTTTCTCCCGCCGCATAGTTCGATCAGCGATGTAATATACGGCATGCTTCCGAAGGTCTCATAAGGTTTGGAACGTTCCCAGTAGACTTTTGGCCTTTCCTCCTCCGATAATCCCTCAGTTCTATCCTTGATGAGGTCCATATATTTGGAGTAGAAATTTTCGATGTAATTTTCTGTCCTATCCTCCCTCTCAAGGATGTAAGCGAATTTTCTTGCCTCTTCTAAAAAGGTGCGAGGATCAAAGAAGTCCAAGGCCACCACTGTGATGGTATCTGGAAGTTGTTCTTCTAGTTTTTCGGGATAGTAATGCCAGCAGACCACAAGATCTGGATCGAGCTCCAGAATCATCTCATAATCAGGATTTGCGGCGTTTCCAGGTGCAGGTTTTTCAAGGAGTGATGGAAGACAAAGCTTGCGGAAGTCGTTATCTTTCAACCAATCAGAGATGCCGACAATTTTTTCTTCGTCTCCCATTATATACATCATTTCTGCGTCGTAACCTCCGAAGGTTATGACTCGTTCTATCGGCTTATATATAGTCACATTTCTGTCTACAGAATCAACAATTGTTCTCGGGTAGTTCTCATGTATATGTCTGATCTCCTCCAGCTGCTCAGAGGAGATCCCGCCATCTTGGTGGGATTGCTCGGCAGAAGCCATCTCATCGCTGGATACGATCATGTCGCCATCAAGATCCCCGGGAACGAATACGATCTGGGCAGAAGCTGTCGTAAACGCAAACGTTGCTGACGATCCAATTAGCATCACCATCAAAAAAAGGGCTGAAGTTTTCATTCAGCTCACCTCCAGAGGCGGATATACAAACACTCCGTGCTCGTCCAGGTCGTAATCCAGCCCCTGGAATCGGGTCAGGTACTCCTGATGGATCGCCTGGGGGTCCAGGTCCTCGAAAATGTCGGGGTGGAACCACTTGGCCATGTACGCTATCGCCACCAGCGCCCTCGGCCCGCTGACGATCTCCTGCCCCACCACGTAGACTCGCCCTTCTTTTACTGCGGTGATGTCCGAAGAACCGGGTCGAGACATGAGATCTCCTCTAAGCCGCTCCAGCCCTGAGGAATTGTCCACATTGTAGCCGTGGTCGGCGGTTTTGCGGAAGGGGAACTTGACCATGACATCGGGGTCCCTGGTCATCAGCCACTCGGCATCTATGGTTGGATTTTTCCCGGGAAGGTCTGCTGCGATGTTCACCCCGCCCGCCATCTCGCAGAGCTGATGTAAGGAGCCGTTGGTGTCCGTCTGATACTCAGGGGACCACTCCAAGAAGACCTCGGGCTTCTCCTCCTTGGAGAGACCGACCACACCATCCTCGATGATCTTCGCATATCCTTCATGAAATTCGATGACCTCCGCGGCAGAGTCTTCTTTGTCCAGCACGTATCCCAACCTGGCCACTTCGCTGGTGTAGTCCTCCATCTTGAAACCGAGCCGTGCCACCCCAACGTCGATGCCCTGGAGATTATCCTCCATCTCCGGAGTCCATCCGCTGAATTGCAGTATCATATCGGGATCGAGGCTGATTACGGCTTCATAATCCGGGGTCCATCCGCTACCCACCGTCGGCGCATCCATCATCTCGGGGAAGAAGTCCGGCTTGTCCGTCACATAAGTGGAGACTCCTACGATCCTGTCTTCAGCCCCCAAAGACCGCAAGATCTCCGCGTGGACTGTGCCGAGAGCCAATATCCGCTCCACCGGCCTTTTCACCGTCACCACCTTCTCGTCCGAATCGAGGAAAGAGATCTCTACATCCTCTCCATCTATCATCCTCTCGATCTGAGCGATGTCCGCCTCATCGATCTGGCCGTCATAGTTGGCATCTGCCAGCTCTGTAGCGTCATTTATTCCTTCGATTATCCCCTCTACATACGCTACATCATCCTCGTCTATCGTGTCATCCA
>Ga0334887_1002356_pt1 | contig 21278 bp, 18 predicted proteins | sample GraSluR1_MG_10_FD_207217 | JGI IMG/M metagenome (GOLD analysis project Ga0334887, IMG submission 207217) | Sludge microbial communities from methane-producing bioreactor in Wageningen University, Netherlands - Granular Sludge_18_07-R1 | ecosystem: Engineered > Bioreactor > Anaerobic >...
TCGACAGACTGGCCACGGCAGCGACCCAGGCCGCCTGACGGCGGCGGGTCGCTGTCAGGCGGCTGAGACCCCGACACGCGCAGTAGTCGCCGGCAAGGCGACCCCGACCTTCGGACGCCCCTGAAACAAACCACCTTCTCAATGTCCAAAATCGCCGACCGCTGTCAGGCGACTGCTACCCGCCGATGGTCAAACACCTGACCGTTCCTTCGACTGGAGCCGATCCGAAAATCTTGGCTGTTAGGCGCTTGACAAGCGCAACTATCAAGGGTTTTCTCGACGACCGCCAGAGCATCCTGGACCGTTACGCGTACCCGGTCGGGGTGATCGCCAGTCCAGAGGAATATGAGCCCCAACCAGAGGACGTTTTCAGTTGCGCCCTGGGGGACCCCTTGTCGAAGCAAAACTACGTCGAGATGCTTGGCGCTCGGGGTGCACACTTTGTCCCCATCATCCACCCATCGGTTGTGCTGGGACACAACGTGGAATTTGGAGAAGGAGTCATCTTGTGCCCACTGGCAGTTGTCTCCAGCGATGTACGCCTGGGAAGGTTCGTCACCGTCAACTTTCACGTTAGCGTGGGCCATGACGTGCGGATCGGCGCATTCTCGCAGATCCATCCCCACGCCTGCCTGGGAGGCGGCTGTGACATCGGCGAAAGAGTCACGGTGGGAAGCAACTCGACTCTACTTCCAGATGCAGTGGTCGAAACGGATGCGGTGGTCGGCGCCGGAACCGTGGTCCTAAAGAGAGTGCATTCGGGAGATACCGTCTTCGGCGTGCCCGCCAGACGGATGCCTTCGGCCTGACCACGGCAGGACTCTCAAGACTTGGGGCGCTACAGGCCGTGGGCTCGAATGGCCGATCCCTCCAAGAGGCTATGGCGTACCCCTCCAAGAGGCTGACAGACTCCCTGTGCCTCCTGGCGAATGACCGGGAGGAACGAACGCGGACCTGGCCACAAGGCGAAGCCGCGACAGCGAAGGAAGAACGCGCTCGAGGCACCGCTTCCCGTTTCGTCCCGGCGGAAGTGCCCGCGCCAGAAGGCCTGGGAGGGATGGGCCAAGAATGCTGCGCGATGCACATCCTCGTCACCGGCGGGGCCGGCTTCATCGGCTCCAACCTGGTTCACTTCCTCCTCGAACACCGTCCCGACTGTCACCTGACCGTCCTGGACGCGCTGACCTATGCCGGTTGCCGGCAGAACCTGGCGCGCTGGGAGGGCGATCCCCGCTTCCGTTTCGTCGAAGGGTCCATCACCGACCCGGAGGCGGTAGACCAGGCCATGGAGGGCACCCAGGCCTGCCTGCACCTGGCCGCCGAGACCCACGTGGACCGGTCGATTCATGACGGGGCACAGTTCATCGCCACCAACGTGGGCGGCACCCAGGTCCTGCTGGACGGAGCCCGACGCCACGGATTGGAGCGCTTCGTGCTGGTCAGCACCGACGAGGTGTATGGCTCGATCCCAGAGGGCAGCTTTCAGGAGACGGATCCCCTGTGCCCCTCCAGTCCCTACTCCGCCAGCAAGGCGGGCGCCGATCTGTTGGCCCTGGCCCACCACCACACCTACGGCACCCCGGTGCTGATCACGCGGTGCACCAACAACTTCGGCCCCTACCAGTACCCCGAGAAGCTGATCCCCTTCTTCCTGAGCCAGGCCATGCAGGGTCTCGAGCTTCCCGTCTACGGGGACGGACTGCAGGTGCGGGACTGGATCGACGTCGAGGACCACTGCGAGGCGCTGCTCCTGGTCCTGGAGAAGGGCTCCCCCGGCGAGATCTACAACGTCGGCGCCGGACACGAGGTGACCAACCTGGAGATCACCCACACCCTGTTGGACCTGCTGGGCCAGCCCAAGAGCCTGGTCCGCCACGTCCAGGACCGCCCGGGCCACGACCGCCGCTACTCGGTGGACACCACCCGCCTGCGGGCCCTGGGCTGGAAGCCCCGACACGAGTTCCGCCAGACCCTGGAGCGCACCGTGGACTGGTACCGCGGCCACCAGGCCTGGTGGGAGGACCTCCGCCGCAAGCGCGAGGAATACCAGAGATTCTACGAGCAGCAGTACGCCGGAAGGCTGGGCGGATAGCGCCTGCGCAGGAGGTGGTCGGGCGGCAAGCAGGGAGTGCGTGTTGTACGCCACACCCTCTCATTCCTGACCGGATGAGTCGCGCGCGCCTGCCCCAGGCGATGGGCCTGCGCCGGGAGTGCGGGGCAGGAAGTCGTATCTGCCAGCATAGAACCGGGTCAGGTTGTCCTTGAACTTCTCCAGGCCATAGAGAGAGTGGATCTTGCCCAGGGCCAGCGCCGAGAGCCTGTCGTATTCCTGGGGGTTCTTCTCCAGGAACCGGATATCGTCCACCACCCGGTCGAGCAGGTCCTGGATGTTGCGGTAGACGTTCCTCAACTCCAGCCAGGAGGCATCGGGGAAGAACTCGTCGTTGTAGACCGCCAGGCCCAGCCCCCCCACCTCGAACGGGTCGCAGAAGTACGCGTCAAAACCCTCTCCAAAGGTCAGCGAGAACCGGGAAGACGAGACCAGGTCCATGTAGCGGTCAAAGGTGAGCCCCTGGACGACGACCTGGCGATAGTCGGGAAGCCCCTCCCGCAACCGGGCCAGGATCTGCTCCTTGAAGGGGTTGGGATCCGGCGAGAGGACCAGCGTCTTGGTTTTCCGCTCGAAGGGAAGCGCTGAGTACTGGCTTCGATCGATATGAACCGAGAAGTGGTGCGTCGGGATCCCCCATCTGTCACAGACCGCCTGGGTTGCGTATCGATCGTGCGCCGTGGTCTGGGTCAGGTTCACGGTCAGTTCCCGAAGGCCATCCAGAGCAGCCGATTCCGGCATGCACTCGATATTCTGATTGAGGATATTGATGTGCAGCTCGGGGATGGCTTTCAGGAAGGCAACGCTCTGAGGGTCCAGATCGCCCGGGAAGATCGAGGCATCGTATTCCGGAAGGTGCAGGACCATCTTTCGAACCCGCCTTGCCTGGGTCACGATCTGCTTCCAACGATGGATCTTCTCGTCGTTCTGGAAGAGCTTGTTCGCGGCATGAGTATAGAAGCCCGGGCGGGTCACGATGAGACAGTGCGCCTGAGGGTAGATCTCACGGGTCTGCCGGCACAGCGAGAAGATCGACATCACGCCACCATTGACCAGCGGGAGGGATGGCACCACGAACACGACGAGCTCCCGAGCCTCTCGGAGGCGGCTGAGATCCCGGAGGTTCTGGACGCCCGAGCTGTAGAGCGTCGAGAGCACTCGAGACAGGATGATGTGTGGATTCATGGGCATCCTCCTCCAATCGTGGAGACGAGCCGCCCCTCCTGGTCTGGAGATCCCCATCGGGCGGTTCGTGGACTCGATCTCGTGCAGAAGTCTTCGGTCCCTCGCCAGGCTCCCCCGACGCACCGGGAAAAAGCTGCCCGGCCACTCAACGTCCCAACTGCTCCCGGGCCGTCCTCAAGAGATAGAAGAAGCACTCCATGCGGAACAGCCACGCTCCAGCCAAATAGAAGGATGCCCCGACCAGGATCTGGAGGATCAGGGTCAACCAGGCGCTCCATGCAAGAAGCGTGAGGCTCCAGGTGATCCCACCCATGACCAGGGCCAGGAGCAACGAGGGGACGACATCGCTCCACTGTTCCAGCACCGAATAGTCCAACAAGCGCTTGTTCGGCCAGGCGTTGATGACCGTGCAGACCAACGAGACCACGACTTGACTGCCGACCACATAGTTCACGCCGAAAGGAATGCTGAGGAGCAGAATCCCGACGCCCACGACCTTCTTGAGGATCTCCAGCTTCAGGAACACGTCGCTGCGGCCGACGGCGTTGATGGCCTGAAGATTCGCGGTGTGGAGGGGGAAGAGGGCATAGGCCAGGCAACACATCTGCAGGAAGAGCACGCAGCCGAGCCATTTCTCGGTCAGCAACAACAAGACCAGGGGCCTGGCAACCGAGGCCAGGCCAATCATGGCAGGAAAGACCAGGAAGCAACCCGTCACGACCGAGCGCCGGAGCAGCGCCTTGAGGCGTCCGGGATCGTCCTGGCATGACGAGAACGCGGGAAACAACACCGAAGAGATGGTCCCGTCCAGGCTGGTCACCGCCAGCGAGGCCATGGTGTCGGCGCGATTGTAGTTTCCCAGAATCTCCTTGTCGAAGATCTTTCCGATGAAGACAGTCCGCAGATTCGCGTAGACGGTCTCCAGCAAGGCCCCAACCAGAAGCTTCCAGCCGAAGGAGAACAATCTGCCAAGCCGAGCCAGGGAAAACTCCCGCGTCGGGACCCAGCCCACGGTCAACCATAGGACCAGGGTTGCCACCAGGCCATTGGCAAGTTGGGAGAAGACCAGGGACCACACCCCGTAGCCCAGCCAGGCCATGCCCAGACCGACGATTCCCGAGGCCACGATCCCACTCACGCTGACATGGAAGATCGTCTTGAACTGCATGGTCCGGATCAGGATCGCGTTCTGGATGCTTCGAAGGGCCCCGAGGATCAAGACCAGGGCCTGGACCCTCATGATGGCCACCAGCAAGGGCTCTGCAAAGAACTCCGAGACCAGGGGGGCCGCAGTGAACAAGAGCAGGTACAGCCCCAGCGAACCTCCAAGCCCCAGGAAGAAGACGGACGAATAATCCTTGTCATCCACGTCCTTCTGCTGCACCAGTGCGGTGCTGAATCCGCTCCAGATCAGGACGTCCGAGACCGAGACCATGACCGCGATCAACGCCACCAGGGCGTAGTCTTTGGGGAATAGAAGGCGTGCCAGGAAAATCTGGACCAGGAACTGGATGCCCTGGACTCCAAGTCGCTCGGAGAACTTCCAGAAAAGCCCGGACAGGACCCTGGATTTCAGCGTCTCGAGAGCCATCTTCGGCTCCCTTCAGTCCTTGAGTCTTCCAAAGAGGTGCACATCGCTTGTGGTGGTCGAGGTCAGGGCCAGGAGCGAGGCTCCACACAGACCATCATGCCGATTCATGCTCCTGGACAGGGGCCCAGGACCCCGCGCATGAAGTCGCGCACTCCCCGCAGCATCATCGTGATCTTCTGGACCTTCTCCTCCTCATAGAGCAGGATCTTCGCGACATCCTTGGCCATGTAGACCAGCAGCATCCTCCAATAATGGGGATACGCGCGGCGATACATGGTTCCGACCACCAGGCGGTTTCGAGTGATGTAGTAGCGACGCAGGGCCGAGTGGTTGAAGGTCCAGCAGGGCCAGGGGAAACGATGCCTTTGCATCCGGCCCAGGCGATGGTGGAGCAGGGTACCACCCGACTCGACCACCCGAAAGCCTGATTGCTGCAACCGGAGGCAGAACTCGTCATCGACCGAGTCGATGAAGAGTTCTTCCATGAAGCCTCCCACCGCCCGCCAGGCCTCCAGGCGGACCAGGTTGCCTGAAGTCATGACCGTCAGCACATCCCGGCAGCCCGGTTCGCAACTGCCGACGAACATGCCGACCTGGTGGTGGACCGGCGAGACCAGGGCGATCCGCGGATCGGTGTCCAGGCAGGCCCCCAGTTCCTGGACCAGGTGCGGGGTCGCCGTGCTGTCCTGGTCCATGGTGAGAAGCCGCGAATAGCCGTCCGCGAGGGCGGCCCGTGCCCCCTCGTTCAGGGCTCGGGCGATGCCCAGGTTGGCCCCCAGGGCCAGGTGGGTCACCTTCCCGAGCGAATGAAGCCGAGCTTCGAACCCGGCATCGGGCTCTTCGCTGTTGTCCACCGCGTAGACCCGATCCACCTGGTCGAGATAGCTGGCCACGTTGTCCAGGACGGAGGCGTCGGGGCGATAGAGGACCACAACGGCGGCCGTCTGCTGCCGGCCTGAGGTTGCCATCAGCGCGCGTTGGCTTGACGCCAGGCCCGCACGCGGTCCGCCTGGGCGAACGCGGTCCGCACGATCTGCCCGATCCGATGGACATGCTCGGGATCCAGGGCGGTCCCGGTGGGGAACTGGATCACCCGCTCCAGCAGGTCCTCGGTCACGGGCAGGTCCCATGGGCCCCGCTCTGCATAGGGGGCCATCCGATGGCATCCGGGATAGAAGTAGCGTCGGGCCAGGACGTTCTCCGCTTCCAGCACGGCCAGCAGATCGTCCCGGGTCAGCCCACCGGCCCTCGGATCCACCACGGCCACCACGTAGTGCATGGAGGGCACTTCGGCCGGATCCAGGGCGACCAGGTCCAGGCCCGGCAGGTCGGCGAATTCCTGGCGATACTGCTGGAAATGGGCCTGATTCACCCCGACGAAGTCCGCAAACGCCTCCAGCGAGGTCAGGCCCATGGCGGCCGAGACCTCGTGCATCTTGGCGTTGGTCCCCAGCGAGACGACCCGGTCCTTGCCGGCGAACCCGAAGTTTCGCAGCAGTCGGCACTCTTCGGCCAGGGCCTCGTCCCCGAGCAGGATGGCGCCGCCTTCGAAGCTGTTGACCATCTTGGTGGCGTGGAAGCTCAGGATCGAGGCCTCGCCGAAGTTCCCGACGGCGGTGCCGGCGTGGCTCGAGCCCAAGGCGTGGGCCGCGTCGTACAACAGGCGCAACCCATGCCGACGGGCCAGCGCCTCGAATCCCTCCACATCGCAGGGACGCCCCCAGACGTGGACCGGCATGATCCCCGAGGTCTGCGGGGTGATCGCGCGCTCCACGGCGTCGGGGTCCAGGTTGTGGGTCCCAGGATCGACGTCGGCGAAGACGGGCCGGACCCCCTCCCATTCCAGGCAGTGGGCGGTGGCCACGAAGGTCATCGAGGGGATGATCACCTCGCCGGTCAGCCCCAGGGCCCGCACCGCGATCTGCAGGCCCAGCGTGGCGTTGGTGACGGCCACCACGTGCGGCACCTGGCAGAAGCCGGCCAGCGCCTCCTCGAAGCGCTGCAGGTAGAACCCGTTGTTGCTGTACCAGGCCCGGTCCAGGATGTCATCGAATCGCGTCTGGAGGCGCGAGCGGTCGCCCAGGTTGGGCTGACCGACGTGCAGGGGCGAGTCGAACTCGGGGCGGGCTCCGAACAAGGCCAGTTCCTTCGACATGATCGCCTCCTGATCCAATCCTTCGCAAGCGGGTTCTCGGCGCAGGTCCTGCTGATTCCAGGGGCCTTTCCCGGACACTTCGGACCCGGGGGCGCTCATCCCCGGTCCTCGGCCCACAGGCCGGCACCGAAATGGTCCCAGGGCAGGCGCCCCTCGTTGGGGTCCTCGAAGTTGAAGGTGTCGCTGGAGGCGTACAGGAGCATGGCGCCCCGCGCGCCGGCCTGGTAGCCGTGGGCCACCCCCCAGGGGACGAACAGGAAGGCCGGTTCTTCGCCCGAGAGGATCACCTGGCGCCGATTCCCCTCGGTCGCCGAGCCCTGCCGCAGATCCACCAGCCAGACCCGGAGCTGCCCCTCCAGGACGCACCACAACTCGTGCTGGGGGCGCTTGGGGTGCAGGTGGAAGGCGTTCAGGCGCCCGGGGACGGCCTTCGAAAGTGAGAACTGCCGCGGTTCGAAGCCCTGGGGCAGGCCCTCGATCTGCCCCTCCCTCAGGCGGCAGAGCTCCATGAAGTCGCCCTCCAGGCCGCGGAAGACCTTCAGGCGGTGCACGAAGACCCCGTCGATCGGGGGCTGAGGCTCGTAGGACTGGAAGGTGAGCGCGGCCCGGGCGCCCTGGGACAGGGTCATGGCAGAATCCATGGGACCTCCTGGAAAACTCAGAACTGAAGGGTCCTAAAGGCAGATACGGCTGAAGTCTCCGACGACCAGGCCCACCGTGTGCTGGCGACGGCGTCGGGTCTCGCGGGTGACCACCGCCCCCTGACCGATCACGCTGGCGTCCAGCCGATAGGGCACCTGCAGGACCTCACACTGGGGCAGGAGGATCGAGAACTCGACCTCCGAGGCGATCACGCGGCTGCCCTGCCCGATCGAGGTATAGGGGCCGACGTAGCTGTCCTCCACCACCGCCCCCGAGGCGATGTGGATGGGCCCGCGCAGTTCGCTGCGCGTCACCCGCGCCCCGGGTTCCACGACGACCTCGCCCAGCATGTCGCACTCCGTCACCTCGCCCTCGATGCGCCGGGTGATCTGGGCCAGAACCAGCCGGTTGGCCTCCAGCAGGTCCTCGGGCTTGCCGGTGTCCTTCCACCAGCCGCGAACCAGATGGGCCACCACGGGCCTCTCCCGGTCCACCAGTCCCTGGATGGCCTCGGTGATCTCGTACTCCCCGCGCCAGGACGGCTTCAGGGTCCGGATCACCTCGTGGATGCGGGGGCTGAAGAGGTAGACCCCGACCAGGGCGAGGTCCGAGGGGGGGACCTTGGGCTTCTCGACGAGGCGGAGCACCCGGCCCTCCGGGTCCAGGACGGCCACCCCGAACTGCTGGGGGTTCTCGACGCGGGTCAGCAGCACGATCGCGTCGGGGTGGGAATCCTCGTATTCCTGGACCAGGTGGCCGATGCCCCCGGACAAGAGGTTGTCGCCCAGATACATCACGAAGGACTCGTCCCCCAGGAACCCCTGCGCCGTCTGGACCGCGTGGGCCAGGCCCAGGGGCTGGCGCTGCTCGATGAAGGTGAACTGCACCCCTTCGGGACGGGCCTCGAGCAGGTGCTGGCGGATCTCGTCCCCGGTGTCGGGGCTGATCACGATGCCCAGGTCGGAAACCCCGGCCGCCACCAGGTCGTCCACCACGTACAGCAGGTTGGACTTGTTGGCGATGGGGATCAGTTGCTTGGCGCGGGTGAAGGTCAGGGGCCGAAGCCGGGTTCCCTTGCCTCCGGACAGGATCAGGCCTTTCAAGGGGTTGCCTCCAGTTCAGGGATGCCTTCCGAGCGAAGCCAGGCCGCCACCCCCTCCCTCCAGGGGGGCAGCACCACGCCCAGGGACGCCGCGCGGGCGCAGTCCAAGGCCGAGTTCGCCGGGCGACGCACGCGGGATGGGAAGGAGCTGGCCGGGCAGGGTTCCACCGGGATCGAACCCATGCCGGCCAGGGTCAGGGTCGCCCGGGCCAGCTCCAGGCGCGAGGCCCGCCCCTGGCCGGCCAGGTGGAAGAGCCCCTGCGCGCCCACCTGGACCAGACCCAGAAGGCCCTGGGCCAGGTGAGGGGCGTAGGTGGGCGAGCCGAACTCGTCCTCGACCGCCCGGATCCGGCCATCTCGACGCGCCAGTTCCAGGATTCTTCCGGGGAAATGCCTCCAGCCGGCGCCGAAGACCCAGGAGGTCCGCACCACCACGGCGGAGGGCATCTCGTCCAGCACGGCCACTTCTCCGTCCAGCTTGGTCTGGCCATAGACGCCCAGCGGATGGGGAGGGTCCTGCTCGGTATAGGGGGCTTGCTGGGCCCCATCAAAGACGAAGTCGGTCGAGACGTGGACCAGGCCCAGGCCCAGCCGCGCGCACTCCCTGCCCAGAAGCCGGGGTCCTTCGACATTGGCTCGGGCGGCTGCGTCCGGGTTGTCCTCGGCGGCCTCGACGGCGGTCCAGGCGGCCGCGTTCCAGACCGTCCGCCCGCCTTCCCGCGCGAACCCCTCCAGGACCCGACGCGTGGCTGCGGCGTCGGCCACATCCCATTCCTGGTGATCCCGAGCCAGCGAATCGGGAAGAAGGGCCTTCAGGGCCCGCCCCAACTTCCCGGCGGCGCCCGCCACCAGGTGAACCCGGCCAGCCGTCTCGGTCTTCATCGGGGCCTGCTTTCAGCGCAGGAAGCCGGAAGCCTGCCACGCCCCCCGGGCCGGCCCACCCGGGCCTCAGGCCGGCGCCTGACCCGCCGCCACCAGGGATTCGGGGCAGCACAGGAAGGCTTCGAGGTCCTCGGGCGTGCCCATCCCGAACATACCCTCTCCCTCGGGAGCGATCTCGTAGATTCCGACGCGCGCCCCCTCGGCAATCAAATCGTTGTAGACCGGCGCGGTATAGAACTCGCCGTGGACCCGGAAGTCCCGCTCGACCATCCTCTGGGCCGCCCGCACGAAGTCCCGCCCCCGGCGGAAGAGGTAGACCCCCGTCGTGGCATGCTTGGAGATGGGCTGCTTCTCGGCCACCTCCCGGACCAGGCCGGCCGGGTCCACCCGTGCGTAGGACCACTTGGGATGATTGGCCGGGAAGGTCATGATCAACCCGTCCAGGTGGCGCCTCTCCATGTCGGCCACGAATCCGTTCAGGTCGATGTCGAGGTATTGATCCGAGTTGGCCAGCAACAAAGGGCCGTCGTCTTCGATGAGGTGGCGGGCCAGGAGGATCGTGCAGGCGGCCCCCTGGGTGGTTTCTTCGACCGGGACCACCTCGCACCCGGGGGCGATCGCATTCAGGTGCCCCAGAAGATCGTAGCGGTCCAGGTGTTGGCGCAGGGGCAGGAAGATGAACTGGTGGGGGACCTGGAGGGACAGGTTCCTCACCACGACGTCGATCATGGGAACCCCATGGATCTCGATCAAGGGCTTGGGGCGCTCGTACCCGGCCGCCTCGAAGCGGCTGCCGCGGCCGGCCATGGGGATGACGATCCGAATCACCAGTCTGGGTCCTCCTCGCACGAGGGCAGGGTGGCCAGGTGCTTCTCCAGGTCCTCGGGCGTCGCCAGGCTGATGACCTGCGAGTTGCGGACCCGGTAGATGTCCACCTTCAGGCCCTCCAGAATCATCTCGTTGTAGACCGGGCTCAAGAAGAACTCCCCGGCGGTGCGGGAGCCTTTGAGCAGCATCCGGGTGGCGGCAGCCAGGAAGTCCCGGCCCCGTCGGAAGTAGTAGACCCCCACCGTGGCGTGCCGGCTGATCGGCCTCTTCTCGGCCACCATCCGGACCTGGCCCTCGTCATCGGCCAGGGCGTAGGACCACTTGGGGTGCGTGGACGTGAAGGTCACCAGCGACCCGTCCACCCCGCGCTGCCGGGCCCGCTGCACGAAATCGTCCAGGGCGAAGTCCAGCAACTGGTCGCCATTGGCCACGATCAGCTCGCCTTCCGGGTCGATCCACTCGATGGCCAGCAGGACGGTGCACAGGGCTCCCGCGGTCTCGCCTCGCATCGGCACGACGCGACAGCCCGGGGCCACCAGGTTCAGCACGTCCCCCAGGGCATAGCGGCGCAGGTGCTGCTCTCGACAGACGAAGACGAAGCGGTGCTCCAGTCCGAGCTTCAAGCTCTCGACCACGCAGTCGATCATCGGCCGGCCCTGGATCTCGACCAGGGGCTTGGGGAAGGTGTACCCCCGCTCTTCGAACTTCTGGCCACGCCCGCCCAGGGGCACCAGCAGGGTCAACATGTCGGGTCCCCCTTCCCCTGCTCGATGCGGTCGATGGCCGAACGGATCTTCCAATAGTCCACCTCTTCGAAGCCGGCCACGGGACAGACCCAGGCCCCCGAGCGCCGGGCCGCCTCCAGACCGGGGGCAGCGTCCTCCACCACCAGGACGGACTGCGGGGGCAGTTCCAGGCGGCGCATGGCGACCTGGTAGATCTCCGGGTCCGGCTTGGGCCGGGTCACGTCCTGGTTGCTGAGGAAGAACTCGAGATACGGGCAGAGGTTCGAGCGCTCCAGCATGCCCAGGACGCTCTCGCGCACGGCATTCGAGCACACCGCCAGGCGATAGCCCTCCCGGCGCAGGGTCCGCACCAGGTATTCCTTCTCGAAGCTGGGGTTGCAGCGGGTGAGGATCTCCTCGGCCGTGAACTTCTGCTTGATCTGACAGACGATGTCGTGCAGCCCGGCGGGGAATCCCTGCTCGACCGAGAGCATGCGCAGCTTCTCGCGGGTGGGCAGGCCATCATAGACCGTCAGGTGGGCATGGCGCGGGATCAGGTAGCCGAAGAGCGCCAAGGCACGGTTCAAGGCCTCGTAGTGCCACTCGGTGGCGTCCACCAGGACCCCGTCCAGGTCGAAGAGGATGGCCTGGATCTTCATGGTACTCACCGGGAGGCCTTCCACCCGATGCCGGCCGAAGCCTCCAGATCCAGGCAACGGGCCAGCTCCAGGGGATGGTCGGTGCAGATCCCCCTGGCCCCCCAGGCCAGAAGCTCGCCCCAGCGCCCCCGGGATTCCTGCAGCGAGCGGCCGTGCAGATCGGGCGAGACGGCCCAGACCGGCTTTCCGGCCCGGGCCAGTTCCTGGAAGGTGGCCTGGCTGGCCCAGGGGCCGTCGAACTCGTCCAGCCAGACGCAATCGGTGAAGGGGCAGCCGGCGGCCCGCTCCACCGGCTCGTCCCGCTCGCTGACCCGGGCCGCGATCCGGCTGCGCGAATCGAAGTCTTGTAGAGCCCGGGCGGTCTCACCCGGGACCGGCTCGATCAGCTCCATGTCGAAGAGAAAGAGGTGCCCCCAGAGATCCAGGTCGGAGATCCTCCCCAGCAAGGTCGGCAGCCCGCCCAGGTCCTTGAGGTTCAAGGCGACGACCTGACCCGGGTGGCGACGACACGATTCCAGGAAGCGAAAGGCATCGTTCTCTGAAGTCCAGAACGCCGGGTCGTGGCTGAGATAGTGCCGCCCCCGGTCGGTGCAGTAACGCACGTCGGTCTCAACCCCGAACCCCTCCCCAAGCGCCTGGACCAGGGTCTCGAAACGGTTCTCGAGGGCCGAATCGGCTCCGGAGAGCAGGCCTCGGTGGGCCAGGATGTCGCCACGATTCATCGCGTTCGTTCCGCCTCCCGGTGACCTGGAGGGCTCCTCCCCCATCCTCCCTCCCCAGGGGATTGCAGGCCTCGTCCCGAAATCCCCCCTTTCATGTCGAAGCGCGGACCCAAGAGGTTTCGCCCGGGTAGAAAGGACCTCCACGATGCTCAAGGATCTCGCCAGGCAGCGCAGTCTGGATCTGGCCCGCGGCCAGAACGCGGCTGGAGCCTCTGAACCCGAGGAACTGGAGAACCAGGAGTGGATCGACTCGCTGGAGTACGTCCTGGACTCGCAGGGTCCGGATCGGGTCAACGACCTGTTGCGGCTCCTGCAGTGCTATGCCCAGGGGCGCGGGGTGCGCTTCCCGTTCACCGCCAACACGCCCTACATCAACACGATCCCGGTCGAAGAGCAGGCCCCCTATCCCGGCAACCGGGACATCGAGCGCCGCATCAAGAGCTTCGTCCGCTGGAACGCGATGGCCATGGTGGTGCGCGCCAACCGCGAGTTCGACGGGCTGGGCGGGCACATCTCGACCTACGCCTCGGCGGCCACCCTGTACGAGGTCGCCTTCAACCACTTCTTCCGCGGGCGCAGCCAGGGGCGTGACGGCGACCTGGTCTTCTTCCAGGGGCACGCCTCTCCGGGCGTCTACGCACGCGCCTTCCTGGAGGGTCGCCTGACCCGCCAGCAGTTGGAGGCCTTCCGTCGCGAGCTGTCCGGGGGCCTGGCCTCCTACCCCCACACGTGGTTGATGCCGAACTTCTGGCAGTTTGCCACCGTCAGCATGGGACTGGGCCCCATCCAGGCCATCTACCAGGCCCGCTTCATCCGCTATCTGGAAGATCGCGGCCTGAAGAAGGAGATCCGCTCGAAGGTCTGGTGCTTCATGGGGGACGGCGAGACCGACGAGCCTGAATCCCTGGGCGCCATCACCCTGGCCAGCCGCGAGAAGCTGGACAACCTGGTCTTCGTGGTCAACTGCAACCTGCAGCGCCTGGACGGCCCGGTGCGCGGCAACGGCAAGATCATCCAGGAGCTGGAGGCCGCCTTCCGCGGCGCCGGCTGGAACGTGATCAAGGTGGTCTGGTCCAGCGCCTGGGATCCCCTGCTGGCCCGGGACCACGACGGGGTGCTGTTGCGCCGCATGAACGACGTGGTGGACGGCCACCTCCAGAAGTACGTGGTCAGCCCCGGAAGCTACCTGCGCGAGCACTTCTTCGGGGCCGACCCCCGCCTGGCCGAGATGGTCAAGAACATGTCCGATGACCAGCTCAAGGCCCTCAAGTGGGGCGGGCACGATCCGGACAAGGTCTACGCCGCCTACCGCCAGGCCATGGAGCACAAGGGCCAACCGACGGTCATCCTGGCCATGACGGCCAAGGGCTACGGCCTGGGCGAGGCCGGCGAAGGCAAGAACATCACCCACCAGCAGAAGAAGCTGAACGAGGACGAGCTTCGCGAGTTCCGCACCCGCTTCAGCATCCCCATCTCGGACGAGGAGGTCGCCAGCACCCCGTTCTACCGTCCCTCCGAGGACAGCGCCGAAATGCGCTATCTGCAGGAGCGCCGCCAGAAGCTAGGGGGCTACCTGCCCGCGCGCCACTCCGACTTCGAACCCCTGCAGACGCCCGACGAGGCCTTCTTCGCCGAGTTCCGCCAGGACTCGGAGGGCCGCGAGTATTCCACCACCATGGCCTTCGTCCGGATGCTGGCCAAGATGCTGCGCGACAAGGAGATCGGGCGCTACCTGGTGCCCATCGTCCCCGACGAGGCCCGGACCTTCGGGATGGAGACCCTGTTCCGCCAGGTGGGGATCTACTCGCACGTGGGGCAACTCTACGATCCGGTGGATGCCGAGACGCTGCTCTACTACAAGGAGAGCACCAACGGCCAGATCCTGGAGGAGGGCATCACCGAGGCCGGCTCCATGGCCTCCTTCATCGCCGCCGGGACGGCCTACTCGACCCACGGCGTGCCGACCATCCCCTGCTTCATCTTCTACTCGATGTTCGGCTTGCAGCGAATCGGCGACCTGGTCTGGGCCGCCGGCGACATGCGGACCAAGGGCTTCGTGCTGGGGGCCACCTCGGGGCGCACCACCCTCAACGGAGAGGGGTTGCAGCACCAGGACGGGCACAGCCACCTGCTGGCCTATCCGATCCCGAACCTGCTGGCCTATGACCCCGCCTTCGCCTACGAGCTGGCGGTTCTCGTGGAGGATGGCCTGCGCCGGATGTACCGCGAAAAGGAGGATGTGTTCTACTACATCACCCTGACCAACGAGAACTATCCGATGCCGGCCATGCCGGAGGGCAGCCGGGAAGGCATCCTGCGCGGGATGTACCGCCTGCAGGCCGCTCCCGAGGGCCTGGTCGGCCCCCCGGTCCGACTGCTGGGCAGCGGCTCGATCCTCAACGAGGTCATGCAGGCCCGCCTGATGCTGGCCGACCGCTATGGGGTGCCGGCCGAGGTGTGGAGCGTCACCAGCTACAAGGCCCTGTACACCGACGCGCTGGACGCCGAGCGCTGGAACCTCCTGCACCCCGACCAGGAGCCCCGGGTCCCCTACGTGACCCGGTGCCTGGCGGACTCGGATGCCCCGGTGGTGGCGGCCTCGGACTACGTCAAGGCCCTGCCCGAGTCGATCGCCCGCTTCATCCCGGGGACACTCCACTCGCTGGGGACCGACGGCTACGGACGCAGCGAGACGCGCGAGGCCCTGCGCGACTTCTTCGAGGTGGACCGGCGCTACGTGGCCCTGGCCGCCCTGCATGGGCTGGCCCGGCAGGGGCGCGCCGAGCCCGCCCTGGTGCGCACGGCCCTCCAGGAGCTGCACCTCGACCCGGAAAAGCCCAACCCCTTTACCTGCTGACCCCTGCTCCCCCGGAGAGGATCATCCCAGCTTCACGCGAGGACACCATGGCTCGAGATCTCAGACTGCCCGAACTGGGCGAGAACGTGCACAAGGCGGACATCCTGTCGGTCCTGGTGGAGCCCGGCCAGCGGGTGGAGAAGGACCAGCCGATCCTGGAAATCGGGACCGACAAGGCCACCATCGAGGTCCCCTCGGAGTTCTCGGGCGTGGTCCTGGAGGTGCTGGTCGCGCCGGGAACCCAGGCCAAGGTGGGACAGGTGGTGCTGCGCCTGGAGGAGGAGGCGGCCCCCCCGGAGCCCTCGCCAGTCGCCTCGGCCAGCGCGCCGACGGAGGAGCCCCCTCCTCCCCCGGCGGCCGAGCCCGCACCTCCTGCAGTTGAGCCTCCACCCGCCAGGGCCCAGGCACCCGTCGCGGCTCCCGGCGCCACGCCGGGTTCCCCCGCCGTGGCCAGCCCGGTGGTGGCCCCTCGGTGCCAGTTGCCCGCCAGCGGCATGGCCTGGGAATGCCAGGGCGTCTGGTCCCCCCGAACCGAACCCGACGCCGGGTCCGCGCGCCGGGTCGTCCCGGCCTCGCCCTCGGTGCGGCGCATCGCCCGGGAGTTGGGGCTGGACATCACCGAGATCCAGGGTACGGGGCCCCGAGGCCGCATCCAGGTCCCCGACCTCATGGCCCACAACCGCAAGAAGCTGGAGGCAGCCTCGCGCCGTCCCACGGGCCTGGCCGCCGCCCTGGAGGCCCCTGAACTTCCCGACTTCACCCGCTGGGGCGAGGTGGAACGCCAGGAGATGGACGGCGTCCGCCGAGCCACGGCCCGCGGGATGAGCCGCGCCTGGAACCAGATCCCCCACGTGACGCAGTTCGACCAGGCCGATGTGACCGAGCTGGAGATCCTGCGCCGGCGCTATGCCGACCGGGTCCGCCAGGCGGGGGGCAAGCTGACCATGACGGCCATCCTGCTCAAGGTGCTGGCCTCGGCCCTGAAGACCTTCCCCCAGTTCAACGCCAGCCTGGACATCGCGGGCGAAGCCGTCCTCTACAAGAAGTACTTCCACCTGGGCGTGGCCGTGGACACCGAGCGCGGCCTGATGGTGCCCGTGGTGCGCGACGTGGACCAGAAGAACCTGGTCCGCATCTCGGTGGACCTGGCCGAGATGGCCGAGAAGGCCCGGGCCCGCAAGCTGCGCCCGGAGGACATGCAGGGGGCCTGCATGACCATCACCAACCTGGGAGGCATCGGGGGCACGGCCTTCACCCCCATCGTGAACTGGCCCGAGGTGGCCATCCTGGGCCTCTCGCGCACCCGGGTCGAGCCCACCTGGATCGACGGCGCTTTCCAGCCGCGCACTGTGCTGCCTTTGTCGCTGTCCTACGACCATCGCCTGATCGACGGCGCCGACGGCGCCCGCTTCCTGCGCTGGGTCTGCGAGGCCCTGGAGAACCCGTTCCAGTTGCTGCTGGAGGGGTAGGACCGGGGTCGGCTATTGGTCGCTCAGGCCGGTGCGGTGCAATCCAGCACGCTTCCCAGGAATCTCCTGCGAAACATGACGGAGAGCAGGCGGGTGGGGGGTGCCGGGACGCGCGTCGGCGTGATCCAGCACGCTTCCCAGGAATCTCCTGCGAAACATGGCGGAGAGCAGGCGGGTGGGGGGTGCCGGGACGCGCGTCGGCGTGATCCTGCAACCTTCCCAGGAATCTCCTGCGAAACATGACGGAGAGCAGGCAGGAGGGGTGGACGCGCGCCGGCGACGTCGTGACCCTGCAACCTTCCCAGGAATCTCCTGCGAAACATGACGGAGAGCAGGCACGGGGGGGTGGACGCGTGCCGGCGACGTCGTGACCCTGCAACCTTCCCAGGAATCTCCTGCGAAACATGACGGAGAGCAGGCACGGCGTGCCGGGTCGCGCGCCGACGTGAAGGCTCCTGCACCCACGCGGAGAACCTGGGGTGCAAGCTGTAAAGGACAGGCAAGACAGGAAATGAAGACGGTGATCTCAGCGACGGGTCCGAGCCTTGACTCGGAGGTGGATCCGAACCTGGGCCGGAGCAGGTATTTCCTCGTGTACGAAGACACGAGTGGGTCGCACGAGTCCCTCCCGAACCCCTTCAGGGACGACCCCGGGGCTGCGGGGGTCAAGGCTGCCGAGATGATCGTGGCTACGGGGGCCTCCAGGGTCATCACGGGCAGGACCGGAGCGGCCGTCCGCTCGGTGCTGACCGGTGCCTCCATCGACATCGTCGAGAACGCGTCGGGCACTGTCAAGAATGCCCTGGACGCCAGCCCCCCCCTGGCCCATGACATCTCAGGAAACGCCCCGCAGGCGGACGAGGCTCGCTTCAGGCCGTTGAGCCTTGGGAGCACGCCCCTGGGGATGCCGCGGCCCGGATACGGGCCCGGAACCGGCGCCGGCAGGGGCTTCATCCCCGACGCCGCCTCTCGCCGGTCCATCCCCGACGCCGCCTCTCGCCGAAGCAGCCCGGCAGGACAGTGCGTGTGCACCGGATGCGGCCACACCATGCCCGACGACGCCGGGCTTCCCTGCTTCAAGCACCGATGCCCGTCATGCGGATGCTCGATGGAGAGGCAGTTCAACCGGTAATCGGTTGCGGAGGGGTGGACGCGCGCCGGCCCGGCAGTGTGCCCCCCGAACGTGAGTCGTCCGTCGTCAGCACCTGCTCTCGGTGCGCACGGCCTCCAGCAACTCTTCCAGGTCCGGCGCCGTGGCGGCCAGGCGAATCAGGCGCTTCATGGCCTCGAGCCCGGACACCGCCTCCAGGGCCTATCTGGAGAGGGCCTGGCCTACGTGAAATATCACGGTCGCCAGGCTGAGATAGAAGGCGTAGGGGTGGACCCGCTGATAGCGGGCCTGGAGATTCAGGTCCCGGACGAAGATGACGTGGGACACGAGGAACACGAAGACCAGGAATCCATAGGTGATGAAGAAGTCCAGCAGGCCACCAATGAGGGCAGCGAAGAGCATGGGAACAGGCTTCCTTTCCGAGCTTGAAGTCTGCCTCGATCCTGGAGCACGCCGGTGACGCAACGTGTCACCAGCCCGAGTGGCCGGGAAAGAGCCTGAGATCGGACCGGGAAGAGCGGCTTTGAGGTCAGCGCCTTCGGGACGGTCCCTCCGCCCCGGCGTTCAACAGCTCCATGATGGCCGCCCCATTGTGCTGCCAGAGCAGATCCAGGGCGTGCAGAAGGTTCTGGGAGAGCTCCAAAGCCTCGGGAGCGTGCTGACGCAACAGTTCCAGGACCAGCCGACAGCGGTACCGGGCGCTGGGCTCACTGAAGAGTTCGGGGGTCCCGGAAAGCTGCTCGACCAGCGAGAGAGCCGACAGGTGCGCGGCGATGGCGGCGCCGCACAGATCATATCCGAGGCTCTCCTCCTGGATCGCGGCGGCCAGTTGCAGGGCGGGGGCGACGGCCTCGATCAGCAGATCTCGATCAAATGCAAGGGTCCAGAAACCCAGGCCTTCTCCCAACGGCTGGAGACGCAACCGGCGGGTTCTCTGGGCGGCCAGGACGAACTGCTCGGCCAGCAGGAAGGACTCGGCCGACTCACAGAGGAGGGACGCCAGGGGACCGGGAGCACCCCCCAGGACCCAGGGTGGCGCCATGCCGGGATTTCCCCTGACCGCTGAGACGATGAGCTCGACGAAACGCTGATGGACCTCCGTGGCGGCCCGCAGATGCTCCTCGATGCCGGTGCGATGGAAGCCCAGCCTCTCCTCGCCGTTTTCCTGGCGGAGGACCGGCAGGCTTGAAGCCAGGACCTTCCCCAACAGATGGGCGAAGAAGAGCGAGCCGGTGAAGAGGACCGGGACCAGATCACCCCTTAGGGTCCGAATCACTTGCCCTCCCTGGCCGGGCACCGGCAGCACACCCCAGGCGGCAGCCTGACCTGCCGGCATCTCCATCCTGACAGAATGTTCGAGAATCTGCCGGCCGATCTCGGCCAGAATCGACTGACCGAAAAGCAGATCCCGCCCCGCCTCCACCCTGGACCACTGAGAAGCCCAGAAGGGCAGGTTCCCGGTCTCCTTGGCCCGGTGGAGGCTCTCCTGCAGGGCCTTCGCCGCCTGCTCGGCCTGCTCGCGTGAGAGTCCACCCGACATCGACTCCTGCAGGGAGCGCAGGAAGCGGCCGGCAGGAGTGGACGTCAATTCCGGATCTGCCACCAGACGGAGGCGCTCGTCCCGATAGCGGCGCAACACCGCGCCCAGATCCATGGGCGCCTCCAGGGCCGCCTGGACCATCGAGCCGTAGGCGGCGACCTGCTCGGCCTCCTCCGAGCCGGAGTGCGCCTGCAGGTTCCGGGCCGCTTCCAGCCAGAGGGGATCTGGCCCGGGAGGGATCCCCAGCGCCTCCAGGACCTCCGTCGCACGTCGGACACACGCTTCAGGGATCGGAGCCCCGGGTGCAGCCAAGAGGTCAGTCAATTGATCCAGGGACGACGAATCCCATCGATGATGCAGACTGTGCAGCAGGGCCACCACGGCAGCCTCGTCTCGGTCGCGCTCGGCCAGGCACCAGCCCAGAATCTGCCAGCCCTGTGCCATGTCCCCCGGGGTATGACACAGGGGCAGGGTCTGCAACACTTCCTGGAAGGCCTGCTCCGCGCGGTCCAGGGTCTGGAGGGTCTCCAGGCGCAACAGGCGGGGACGGGCCGAGACCGGTCCGCCCGAGATGGCCTGGTCGAGAACCTCCAAGGCCCGCTCGGGCTCGTCCCGAAGCAGGTGGATCCGGGACTGCATGAACAGGATGGGCCGGCGGAAGAACGAGGCAGGGCGGAAGGTCTGGGCCCTCGGGTCGGTCAGCCGATGGAATTCCGGTTCCAGGAGGTCCGAGTAGTCCACGAAGGTCGCATCGAGATCGGACTCTCCCAGACCCTCCACGGACTGTCGCATCTCGTCCACCAGGTGCTGGGCCTGGTCGAGACGCCCCTGCTCGAGGTGTTGCAGGGCCTGTTGATGCAAGGCCTGCATCCTCTCCACCTCCGCGTCCAGGATCCGGGCCATCACCTCCTCGCGCTGTTCGGCGGGCATCAACTCATAGAAGATCCGCCCCAGTTCCCTCTGGAAGGGGCCGGCCCAGGGTTCCTCGCGATGACGCTGGGACTGCTCGTACAGGAAGGGCAGGTCCCGTTCCGGATCCCCGGTCAACTGCTCGCGGATCCCGGCCAGGATCGGGGCATAGGGAGCTGGGGTCAAATCCATGGTGAGACCTCCTCGCAGAATGGAGTTCCCGGCCATGATATCGCATTACAAGTGACAGAGGGTGTCAGGCCCCGCCTCCGGCGGCCTCCAGCAGCACCCGACTGCGACCGCTGCCAAGGGGCACGACTCGGCCTGAATCCGCCGCCTACCGTGGCATTCGGCCGCCGATCCGGGCCCGTCTGCGTCGTCAGGCGCACCTCTGCGGTGCTCACGTAGTTTCCAACTACGCTCCGCTCCTCGATGCACGCCTTCCTTGCATCCAGACCCGCCTCGGCGCCCTCGGTTCTCACGCCAGACGGCGGATTCAGGCTCGGCCCCGGTCTCCCAGGCGCTCGGCCAGACCCGAGACGTGCGAGATGATGCCGACCTGGCGCCCTCCGGCCTGCAGGGATTCCAGGCCGGAGAGGGACACCTCCAGGGTCTCGGAGTCCAGGCTGCCGAAGCCCTCGTCGATGAAGAGCGGGTCGATGCGGGCCCTCTTGCCGGCCCCCTTGCGACCCACTGCATGGGGCGGCGGCCTGGCCGGGTCGCCTCCCAGGCGCAGATGGGCCAGGAGGCGGACCAACTCGTGCCGCTCCAGCAGGGCCCGACGCCTGCGG
>Ga0334887_1002362_pt1 | contig 21257 bp, 10 predicted proteins | sample GraSluR1_MG_10_FD_207217 | JGI IMG/M metagenome (GOLD analysis project Ga0334887, IMG submission 207217) | Sludge microbial communities from methane-producing bioreactor in Wageningen University, Netherlands - Granular Sludge_18_07-R1 | ecosystem: Engineered > Bioreactor > Anaerobic >...
GAAGGGGATGTCCTTGAGCACGACCAGCTCGTCATAGGTCTCCGCGAACTGGGTCCTGAGTTGCCGGGCCGGATCGGTGTGGAGCCCGGCGAAGAACTCGGAGTACATGCGAGCGACGCGAGACGGGGTCTCACGCAGGCCTTCGCGGTCCGGGTCTTCGCCCACGGCGATCAGAATTTCCCGGACGGCGCTTTCGATTCGAGGCAGGTCCATAGTGACTCCAGGCGCCGCGGCGCCGTTCCGCCGCGGCCCTCACTCTGCGTGCGACCCTTCGCTGCCGACGGGGCCGGGGCCGCCGCTCCAGTCCACACGCGGGGCATCGCCCCACAACAATTCGAGATCGTAGTACTGCCGGTATTCCGGAGCGAATATGTGGATCACGACGTCCACGAAGTCAAGCAGCATCCAGGTGGCGGACTCGTACCCGGCCGATCCGATCGGCCTCCACCCGAACCGTCGGCCCGCTTCCTCCGCAGCGTCATACGCCGCCCGCATCTGCCGATCCGACGTCCCGGAGCAGATCACGAAGAAGTCCGTGACGGAACACATTCCGCGCAGATCGAGGACCACAACGTCCTCCGCCCGGCGATCATGGACGGCCCGAGCGGCCAGAACGGCCAACTCCTCGGCGTCCGGGGCCTGCGTGTCACGGAGTCGCGATTCAGTACTCATGGTTCACTCGGCGGTTCAGAGTATCCCACGGGTCCGCCGGCTGCAACCGGCGGGCGCCAGCCCGGATACGATCGTCAGGCGGAGAACAGGGACTGCTGGTGGGGAGAATCGACGGCTGCCCGTTCCTTCACGTCGCGGATTTCCTCGATGAAGGCTTCCACATTGTCGAACTGGCGGAAGACGGCCATGAAGCGGACGTACGCCACCTGGTTCAGGCGGCGCAGATGGGTCACCACGTACTGGCCGATCTGTTGGCTGGTCACCTCGCGCTCGTGCTCGCGGAAGATGTCGGATTCCACCACGTCCACCAGGCGTTCCATCGCGTCCGGCTCGATGGGAAGCTTGTAACAGGCGTAGCGAACGCCCGAAAGGATCTTGTCCCGCCGATACGGCACGCGCGACCCGTCCCGCTTGACCACCGTCAGGCGGAGCTCCTCTTCAACCCGTTCCTTCGTGGTGAATCGCCTCCCGCAATGGGTGCAGACGCGCCGCCGCCGAATCACGCTGCCGCTCTCGGTCGACCGCGAGTCGATCACCTTATCCGAGTTGTGCTTGTTGCAGGCGGGACACCGCATCGGACATTCACCGGACTCACAGTTCTTTCACGGTTCGGACATGCCGTCAACGACGTTCTGACGACCGCAAACGGTAACGGCCCCACATAGGGCGTGTCAACAGGGGGCCGCCGCCGCCCACTGGACAGCCGCCCCCAGGCTCCTACAGTACCGACTTCATGGATCGAATGATTGACAAACGGGTGGGTCGCGTCCGGCTGCTCGGACGGTCCCTGGCCGGCGAAGAGACGGTCCTGGCGGCGCCGGAGCAGAATGTGTGCTTCGACATCGGCCGGGCCCCGCGGGAGGTCATCCCCATCGACAACATCTGCCTGTCGCACGGGCACATCGACCATTCGGCCAACATCGCCTACTACTTTTCCCACCGGGAGTTCCTCGGCGCGCCACCCGGCCGGTTGATCGTCCACCGCCATCTCGCCCCCCACTTCCAGGCCCTGATGGGCGTCTGGGCGGACATTGAGGGCCGTCCGGGCCCGTGGCAGATCGAGCCGGTCCTCCCGGGCGATGAGGTGCGCATCCGCCGCGATCTCCTGGTCCGGGCCGTGGACGTGAACCACGATTCCCGCTCGCTGGGCTTCGCCGTTGTGGAGGAACGGTTCAAACTCAAGCCCGAACTGGCCGACCACACGGGGCCGCAACTGGTCGAACTGAAGAAGCAGGGTGTGGAAATCCAGAATCGCATCGAAATCCCCCTGGTCGCCTATTGCGGAGATACGGCCGACGGGCCGCACTTTGACCTGGATTGCATTCGGAACGCCGAGGTCCTGCTGCTGGAATGCACGTTCTTTGATCCGGAGCATGTGATCCGGGCCCGGAAGGGCAAGCACATCCACGTGTGCGATCTGCCGGCAATCCTGGACCGACTCCGCTGCGCGAACGTCGTGCTGACCCACGTGACGCATCGAACGACCCTGCGAGACGCGCGCCGGATACTGAAAGAAACCGTGAGCCTGCACGACCTGGAGCGACTCACCTTCTTCATGGATCGCCCCAAACGCTCCGCCCCCGCAACCTCGGACTGACCCTGCCCATCCGACGAAACGCGAAGGCGGAACGCCGCGTCGGAATCGCCTCCTCGCTTCCTCGCTTCCTCGCGGCCTCCCTCGGCTCCGTCCGGGCCCATTCTCCCGGCTCGCGTCCCTCCGTGCGACCTGAAACAGTTGCAGGCGGGTCGCGACGCGCAAGCAGAGACAGAAGCCGCCGCTTGACAAACGCGGGGCCAACGTGGAATCATGCCGGTGCGCGGCTGACGCAACAGACCCGGCCGGCCGGCGATCGGCGGCGGAGTTCCTCGCGGTGGGCTGGAGCGTGCTGTCGACATGCGCCCTTCGCAGAGGTATAAGAGACAAGCTCATGACACATGACGACACTCTTGCGGTCAGAACCACTCCACGGCAACAAGCCGGACACATCGCGGCACGGCGAGAAGCCGCTTCCCGAGCCTGTGGGCGGCAAGCAACAGGCCGGCGCCTGGCGGTCACGGTCCTCAGCCTGATGGTGATTTGCAGCCAGCCCCGGATGACCGCCGCGCGGGCTGACGTGCCGGCCAAGCCGGGTGCGGATATCGAGGCCCGCATCGACGCCCTGCTCTCGCAGATGACGCTGGAGGAAAAGCTCGGCCAGCTCACCCAGCAATCCGGCGGCAAACAACAGGACACCAACCCGGAGGTGGCGGGCGGCGCGTCGGAGGACCTGCTCGGCGCCATCCGCGCGGGCCGGCTCGGATCGCTGCTGGGAGCGCACGGGGCGGAATACACCAACGCGCTCCAACGAGCGGCCGTCGAAGAATCCCGGCTGGGCATCCCGTTGATCCTCGGCAATGACGTGATCCACGGCTACCGGACCGTCTTCCCCATTCCGCTGGGCGAGGCCGCAAGCTGGGACTGTGACCTCGTGGAGCGAACGGCCCGGATGGCGGCCGTCGAGGCCCGGGCGGCCGGCACGCACTGGACGTTCGCGCCCATGGTGGACATCACGCGCGATCCGCGCTGGGGCCGCATTGCCGAAGGGTCGGGCGAGGACCCGTTCCTGGGCTCGGCCCTGGCCGCGGCGCGGGTGCGGGGCTTTCAGGGCGTGTCGCTCACGGCCCCGGACGCCGTGCTGGCGTGCGCCAAGCATTATGTGGCCTACGGCGGGGCCGAGGCCGGCCGTGACTACAACACGGTGGACTGCTCCGAGCAGCGGCTGCGCGAGTTGTACCTGCCGCCGTTCCACGCGGCGGTCCGGGCCGGATGCGGATCGCTGATGAGCGCCTTCAACGACTTGAACGGCGTGCCGACCTCGGCCAACCGATTCACGCTGGAGCGTATCCTCCGGCAGGAGTGGGGATTCGACGGGTTCGTGGTGAGCGACTGGAACTCCATCGGCGAGCTGGTGCAGCATGGGTACGCGGCCGACGGGAAGGACGCCGCAGAAAAAGCCCTGCGGGCCGGCGTGGACATGGACATGTCGTCGTTCACGTACCGGACGCATCTGGGCGAGTCGGTGAAGCAGGGCGCCGTGTCCGAATCCACCGTCGACCGGAGCGTGCGCCGGGTCCTGCGGGCGAAGTTCGCGCTGGGGCTGTTCGTCAATCCGTATGCCGATCCGAAAGTCGAAGCCAGGGTCACGCTGTGCGATGCCCATCGGCAACTCGCGCGCGAATCGGCAGCGCGGTCCATGGTGCTCCTGAAGAACGACGGCGGGCTTCTCCCGCTGAAGAAGGACGTGGCCCGCCTGGCCGTCGTTGGACCGCTGGCGGACAATCAGCGCGACCCGCTGGGCACGTGGGCGGGCATCGGCCGGTGGGAGGACGTGGTGACCGTGCTGGCCGGCATCCAGGCGGCCGTGGCGGAAGGGACCCGCGTACAGCACGTGCCGGGCTGCGAGATCGACGCGGAGATACCCGGCGGCATCGACGCCGCGGTGGAGGCCGCGCGACAGGCGGACGTCGCGATTCTCGTGATCGGCGAGAGCGAATCCATGAGCGGCGAAGCCCGTTGTCGCACGACGCTCGACCTGCCCGCAGCGCAGGAGCAGCTGTTGCAGGCCGTCCACGCGACGGGCAAGCCCGTGGTCGTGGTGCTGTTGAATGGGCGGCCGCTGTCGATCCGCTGGGCGGCGGAGCACGTGCCGGCCATCCTGGAGGCGTGGCACCCCGGTGTGGAGTGCGGGCACGCCGTGGCGGACGTGCTGTTCGGCGACGTGAACCCCGGGGGCAAGCTGCCGGTGACGTTTCCGCGGGCGGTGGGCCAGGTGCCGATCTCCTACAACCAGAAGAACACGGGTCGGCCACCGAGCGACGACCGCTTCACGTCGAAGTACATCGACCTGCCCACGACGCCGTTGTTTCCGTTCGGGCACGGGTTGAGCTACACGACGTTCGAGTTTCGCAATCTGACCGTCACGCCGGGGGAGATCGGACCGGCCGGTGCGGTGGCGGTGAGCGTGGAGGTGGTCAACACGGGCGACCGGTCGGGCGACGAGGTGGTGCAGTTGTACATTCGCGACCTCGTGGCGAGCATGACGCGTCCCGTGCGGGAGCTGAAGGGGTTCCGGCGAATCTCGCTGAAGCCGGGCGAATCGCAGCGGGTGACGTTCACACTGGGTCCGGAGCACCTGGGGTTCCACGACCCGCGCATGGAATACGTCGTGGAGCCGGGGACCTTCCACGTCTGGGTCGGCCCGAGCTCCGTGGGGGGGCTGGAGGGCGCGTTCGAGGTGAAAGCACGGTAGTCCGTATGTTCCAAGCGAGAACAACATGCCCGAAAACGTGATGCAGAAGCTGGCAACGATCGATTGGGTCGTCCTGGTTGGCTACTTCCTGGTGGTGATGGCCATCGGGTTTCACTTCATGCGGCGGGCGAAGGACTCCACCGGGTACTTCCTGGCCGGCCGGAACGCGGGCTGGATCGCAGTGGGCGGCGCGCTGTTCGCCGCCAACATCTCCTCGGAGCACTTTGTGGGACTCGCCGGCTCCGGCTACAACAGCGGATTTGCGGTCGCCCAGTTTGAGCTGTTCGCGGCGGTGGCCTGCCTGACCCTGGGCTGGGTGTTCATGCCGTTCTACGTGCGGACCGGCGTGTTCACCATGCCCGAGTTTCTGGAGCGTCGCTTCAGCAGGGGCTGCCGAAACTACCTGACGATCATATCGTTGATTTCGTACGTGCTCACCAAGATATCGGTGACGCTCTACGCAGGAGCGCTCTTCCTGAACGTCCTGTTCGGGTGGGATCTCTACACATCCAGCCTGGTGATGGTCATCGCGACCGGTGTCTACACGGTGGCCGGCGGGCTGGCCGCCGTGATCTACACAGAGCTGATTCAGGCGTTCATCCTGATCGGCGGCGCGATCATCCTGACGTGGGTCGGGCTGGACAAGGCCGGAGGTCTGTCGTCGCTCATTGAGGAGTTGCCGAAGGCGCACTGGTCGATGCTCAAGCCGGCGAGCCATCCGGACTATCCGTGGCTTGGGATGATCTTCGGCCTGCCCATTCTGGGAATCTGGTACTGGTGCACCGATCAGTACATCGTTCAGCGGGCCCTGGGGGCGAAGAACGTGGACCACGCCAGGGGCGGCGCCATCTTCGCCGGCTTCCTGAAGCTGCTGCCCATGTTCATCCTGGTCTTTCCGGGAATGATCGCCCTAAAACTGTTCTCCGACGTTTCCAAGGATGACTCGAACCTGGTCTACCCCATGCTGACCTCGCTGCTGCCGGCGGGAATCAAGGGGCTGGTCATCGCCGGGCTGTTCGCCGCGATGATGTCCTCGCTGGCCGCCTGCTTCAACTCCTGCGGCACGCTGTTCACCATGGACCTCTACAAGCCGCGCCGGCCGAACGCCTCGGAACGGGAGCTGGTGCTGGTGGGACGGATCGTCACGGTCGTCATCGTGATCCTCGGCATTCTCTACGTGCCGTTCATGAAGCACCTCGGCGGAAGCCAGTTGTACAAGTACCTGCAGAGCGTCCAGGGCTACATCAGTCCGCCCATCGCGGCGGTCTTCCTCCTCGGCGTGTTCTGGAAGCGCCTGAACGCGCAAGGGGCGATCGCCTCGCTATACACGGGGTTCGTCATGGGCCTGTTTCGCCTGGCCCTGGAATTCGCGAGGAGCGCATGGGGCGTGAAGCTCGGGCCTGTGGACCCGCTGATCACCATGAACTTCCTGCACTTCGCCATCCTCATGTTCGCCGTCTGCGTAGGGGTGCTCGTTGTGGTGAGTTACCTGACCCCGGCCCAGACCACGGAGCAGTTGCGCGGGCTCACCTTTGCCACGACGGCGAAGGAAGCCCGGGCCGTGGACATCGACCGCGGCACCGCCCGTGGACGCCGAGTGACCGTTGTGGCATCGATCGTGCTTCTGCTCGCGTTGATAACGCTCTGGGCTGTCTTCTATGTCGAGATTCCAGCGCGGATCGCCGGATAGGCGACTGCGTCAGGAGGCCGGCCGTGCCCTTTCCAGTCCATCGCGGTGTGGGTCTCGTAGTCCTCGTCGCCATTGCAAACGCGGTGAGTGCCGCGGAAGATGCCGGGCGGCCGGCGTCGCGACCGGCCGCGGAACCGACCGGCGTGGTGAAGATCGTCAAAACATACCAGGGCTACCGGCTGCTCCGCAACGGTGCGCCGTATTTCATCAAGGGGGCAGGGTACCAGAGCGGCCTGGAGAAGCTGCCGCCCGCCGGCGGAAACTCCATCCGCACATGGGACGCGGACTCCGCCGAAAAGCTGCTCGATGAGGCCCACGCCCTGGGTCTGACCGTTACCGTCGGCATCTGGCTGGGGCACGAGCGGCACGGGGTCCGCTACGACGACGCGCAGCAGGTGGAGGGCGAGATGGCCAGGGCCCGGCAAGCCGTGGAACGGCTCAAAAGCCATCCGGCCATTCTGCTCTGGGGCATCGGCAACGAGATGGAGGGCGACGGCGGCAACCCGCGGGTCTGGCAGACGGTCAATCGCATCGCGAAGATGATCAAGGAGATCGACCCGAACCATCCGACCATGACCGTCATCGCCGGCGTGTGGCCGGACAAGATCGCCCGGTTCAAAGAGCACTGTCCCGACGTGGACATCCTCGGGATCAACGCATACGGGGACCTGACGCCCCTGGTGCAGGAACTGGACCGCCGGCAGCTCGACCGGCCGTACGTGCTGACGGAATTCGGCCCCACCGGCTGGTGGGATGCGTCGAAGACAAGCTGGGGCGCCGAGCGCGAGCCGACGAGCACGGAAAAGGGCGAGACCTATCTCCGCGCGTACCAGACGGCGGTGGCCGGCCAGCCGGGCCGGTGCCTGGGTTCGTATGCCTTCATCTGGGGCCACAAGCAGGAACACACGCGGACGTGGTTCGGAATGTTCCTGCCGGAGGGGGAGGCGACGGCACCGGTCGACGCCATGACGTTCGCGTGGACGGGCAAGTGGCCGGCCAATCGGTGCCCACGAGTCGACGGGCTAACGCTGTCGTCGTCCGAGGCAGGCCGGCAGATCGACGCACGGGAACCGGTGCTGCGACCGGGCGAGACGTTCGTCTGTCGCGTGTCCGCCGCAGACCCTGACGGCGACCGTTTGGTCTATCGCTGGGAGCTTCGCTCCGAATCCTCTGATCGCAAGACCGGCGGCGACCGCGAACTGGCCCCACCGGCCCACCCGGACGCCCTCATCTCCGCCGACGGCCCGACCGGGAACTTCCGTGCTCCCACCGAACCCGGCGCCTACCGCATCTTTGTCTACGTCGTGGACCCCGGAGGCCGGGCGGCCACCGCAAACGTCCCGGTACTCGTGAAACAGGAGTAGCCCTGCTTCCGGAAGGCTGCGGTGTCTCGGCATCACGTGGGATCCCGCGGACGCAATCGGCATCAAGGCCCCGTCTCGCGCGAATGCCGTCCGCCCTCATCTGCAGGCGGAGCAAGCGACAAGCCTGATCCGGCCCCACTCGTCCTGTCGGCCTCCCCCGAATCGCATCCGACACTCTCCGAGTATCGGCGGCGGTCCTGTCTCGACGGCATTCGGCCCCGCGTCCTTTTCCTGGCCGCACAGACCACGGTGCGGTCGTCCGGCCGCACAAGGGACCGCTACCAGTTCGCCCACGGATCGACCGAGCGAGTCAGGTTGCTGAGCGAATGCACCTCGAACGGATAATCGGAAACGCGGATCGACAGTCCGCCGTAGGCTTCCTCATAGCTCTGAACCTTCTGGGCGATCCAGGCGTCCGGCGGTTCCGCTGCCTGGTAGTTTTCCATGACAATGATGATGCTGACTTGCGATGTGGAATTCGCTGCCGGACGGTTGGCGCCGTCGTACCAGTCGCTGGTCACCTGGCCATGATCCTTGGGGTTGCTGACGATGTACCGGATGTTGCCCGCTGGGCCGGACCCGGCGAAGCGAGCCACCACCCTGGCCTGGTAAATCCCGGTCAGTTCGATCCGCTTCGATCGCGATTCGACCGAAACCGGAATGGTGCATGCGACGTCCTGGAAGAAATCGACGAGGCACTCCTGCGGCCCCGGCACCCAACCGAGTTGTTCCCACTCCCCGGCGACCTCGTACTCGAGTCGCGGGGAGAAACCCATGGCGGTATCCGGCTCGCCCCCCCGCTGGACCGTGCCATAGTCCGTGTCTGGAACCGATTCTATGGCGGCGCTGGCCGGCGCATGGTCTGTGCCGCCTCGAATCGGTCGCCATTGGCGGGTATTCATATGCCATATCCATCGGCGGGGAATACCGAGCGAATTCAGGTTTGCCGTGGGGATCACCTCGATGCGCTGCTCACCGGTATCAATGGCGATGCTTGCCGTCTGCGGCGACACCGTGCATGACAATTGCAGGTAGGCAACACATCGCTTGACCAGGGACGTGCCGGCCACGGTCACTTCGATCAGACCCACCGCGGGGCCAGCACTGCGGACCTCGACCTCGGCGAATCCGTCTTCGTTCGTCAATACCTCCAATGGCTCGACCAACTGCACGGAACCACTGACCAGCCGGAAGCGGACGGGCGCGTTCGGCACGCCGCGGTCGTCGGCATCGTACGCGCGCGCCGCCACAGTGTGGACCCCACCCGGCACATCCTGCCCCTGGCCGTGGTAGATGACAAAGAGCCGCTGAGCCGCCTCTCCGTCGCCGCTGCCGATCTGAACAATGCACTTGCCTTCCTTGCGATCCTCCTCGACGGACGCGACGACCGTTGCGGTACCGCTGGTCGTTCCCGAAAGCTGGATCACCGCCCGGCCGTTCGAGTCGGTCGCGACCGGATTCGGACCGCTCAGCAGGCCGAGGGTCGTGCCGAAGAGAACGGGCGTTCCGACGACCGGTTCGCCGGTCGGCGTCATCGTGTCGCCCGTCCGCCAATAGCGCAACGTGGCGGTGATGCGAGACTGCTCCAGCCCGTCCGCGGCAATTTCCGTCGGATCGGCGGAGACGGTGATGCCATAACTCAACAGATCGAGCGCGACGGCGTTCTCGCCGCAGGCAATTGTGACCGTCTCGGTCACCGAGGCAATGGCGCTGCCGCTCGCATCGAGGGCCTCTGCCGTGAAATGGACCGTGCCGTCCACACGGAACCCGTACGCCTCGACAGAGCCCCCCGGCGAAAGCGTGAACGGCCCCGGCGCGCGGTCGCTGTCGGAGACGACCCGGATGGTCTCGGTGCCGGTCGGGTGGCGTGTGGCTTCGAGCCGCACCCAGCCGAAACAAACGTCAATCGTCTGGTTGCCGCACTCGACGTCCGCCTCCTGGATTTGTTCGCCGATGACCTGCCCGGCGGAGTTCATGCCGGTGCTTCGAACGGACACGGGCGCGGCCCAGAGCTCCGTGCTCCAGCCGGCAACGTCCGACAGGGCCAACTCCACGGGCGGCGGCGTGTCGGGCAGCGTGTACGGATAGACGAACTCGACGCGAAGCCGCGCAAGAGCGTTTGCGCCCGATTCGGGATACTCGCGCGGGTACAGCCGGACCGTTGCCTTGCAGGTGGTGAGCGTAATGTCATTGCGGCCGCCGTTGAGAAGGACCTTGTGCAGGCCCGTGCCGACGACTTCATTGGAGACGTTCAGCGCCCTCACGGCGATCGTGGCTTCCCCGGCCGGCATTCGCAGCGTCTCCACGACGTCGGACACCGTCATGCTGAAACTCAGATCGAATTCCGGGCAGTCGGCGTAGGCAACGTCCACCTCCACCTGGACCGCATCGTCCGGGACCTCCACCGGATCAACCGTAAAGGCCGCCCATGCCGGCAGGTAGAAGTCCCCCTCTGTACCGGCGATCCTCGCCTGGGTCGCGTGCCCGACCGGGTCTTCGCTCAGGCCGAGCCCGGACAGCATCAGGTTGGCATACGCCTGGCTGTCGGTCGTCCAAGTGTTGTCGGCCGTCATGCGCGAGATCATGCCAAGGACCGCCCGCTGGCCGTCCTCGCCCGCAAATGCTCCGTCCCAGCCCAGCGTGGCGCCGGCGCCCTGCGCGGGAAGCCCCTCCGCCACCGACCAGGAATGGGGCGCGACGAAGTAGACCAGGGCTCCCGGCGTCACCTTCATTCTCTGGATCAGGCAGTCGTCGCGAATGTAGATGTCTTCGACGAAGCCGCCATGCTCGGCGGCCGTGTCGCAGCGAATCAGCCGTCCGGAGTCACGCTCGCCAATCATCTCGGCCGCCATGCCGGCGCTGATCACATCGAGGAGACGGCCGGGCCGGCAGCACTGGATGAAGCTGTGCTGCACGCCGCCGCCCGAATCGGCCACACAGCCGTGCGCAATGACAAAGACCATGCCATAGCCTTCCGCCTCGAGCAGCGACGTGGGGGCGAACGTCCGGTTGCCGGTGCCCGCCCGACTGCGCTCGTCGATTTCCGCCGGACTCCAGCCCTGCGTGATCAGCGAGTTCCGGATTTGCTCAACGTAACCGTCGGTGCTCGGGTGGCTGACTGCGGCCGCATTGATGATCAGCACGGCCCGCGTGGCGGGCGTGTCCCGGTTCGGGCACTCGAAGGAGCCGGGGAGCATCCGGGCGGTCGCTCCGCGGACGGCCTCGCGAGCGGTCGGCGCACCCATCGCGGCCACGGCCGGCTTCTCGTTGACGGGGGGGGCTTCGGACGGGCCGAAGACCGCCTGGTTCGTGTTCAGCAACGCGACCGCCCCGTCCGAGAATTCCACGAAGATGGTGCAGCCGTCAGCGCTCAGCGAAGCCGCGGCCACGCCGGCAAAGCCACCCTCCAGTTCGGCAAGCAACGCCGCAGCCGCCTCCGGACCGGACATGTCCCGGGCCAGCGACAGGAAACGATCCCCGATCTGTCGGAGCGATTCGTTGTTCGCATCCGACAAATCGAGCATCACGTCGGGCGCAAAGGATCCGGTGGGAGAGCAGCCGCCCATTGCGGCGAGACCGAGAGTCACGAGCCCGAGGATCGACACGAGAAAGAGGCCGCGCTGCATGGCACGCTCCTGCACAAAAGAAGCCCACATCGTTGCAGAGCACTCCCGCGGATTATCGCAACGGGAACCGTCCCGGGGAATCCGTTCCGCCGTCGTGAACGCGCCATATCGAGCACGGCACAAAGGCGTCGGATACGATCCGGGATGGCGGCGAACTGCTTTCGCGGAACCGCCGCCTCGGCCATCCGGAAGAACACGCGCTTCGAGTGACGCACCACCTTCGCCCCGGTCCTGATCGGCTTGTCCCGCCGCATCATCATGGTGCCGCGTTTCACGGAAGCAGGCAACACCTGCCGCCGCAGGAAGTTGCCCGCGCTGCCCGCTGCCCCCCATCGTACGCAGGTCTTGCTGCCTCGGCTACTCGGGCCGAGGATCAGTTCTGCTTCCGGTTCGTCTCACCGACCTGCCCCGTAAAGCGTCTGAAACTCGGCGAAGTCGGCGGCATCCACGTCGCCGTCCGTGTGGAGATCGACGCGGTCGCAGCCGAGTGGGTACGGCACGTTCGGACCGCTCAGGCAATCGGCGAAGAGAATGTAGTCCTCATGATCCACGGTGCCGTCGCCGTTGAGGTCGCCCGGGATGGGCACCGTCAGCGTGACGCTCGTCCCGGTGTACGCAATGTCATACGCATCGAGGCCGGTGACGGCCGCAAACTCGCCGGTGCGGGACCCGAACGTCATGACGGTGAACGATTGGCTGGGCAGTGGGACGAAATCGTCCATCGGCTCGATGTGCAGCGTCCCGTCGAGCCTTGCCGCGCCGGTGACGTGCAGTACGCCGTATTCCGCGCCGGCGACCGTACCTTTGACCTTGATCGCCAACCTGCCGTCCTGTTGCGTGTAATCACCGTCGATCGTCAGGACGCCGGTGAGCGATGCTGCCTGGTCACCGCCGGGCATGACCCGGGCATCGAGGTTGACCACGTTGCCGGTGACGGTCCCCGTTCCGGTGAGTTGGGTGTAGTACCCCGCCAGGTGCATTTCGCCGGAGGGAACGCCGGCGGGATCCACGTTGCCCAGGGCGACGCGGCCGTCCTGGATGTCAAACGTGCCGGCGCCGAACTCCCCAACGGAGAGTTGCTCGCACGTGAACACGGACTGCTCGCCGGAGAGGGAGACCGTGCCGATACCGGTGCTCTGCACGCCGAGGAAGCAGGCGCCGGGCTTCTGGAACGCGCCGCCGTCCTCCAGGGTCAGGCGGGCCTCGCCTGCGTCGCCGATGATCGCGGGATAGCCGCTGTCGCTGGTGTAGGTCGAGCCTTCGCCGCGGACGATCAGTTGCCCGACGCCGGCCTCCGCCCACGCCATGAAGAGTTCGCCGGAGGTGTGGACCACGGAACCGTCCAGGATGTCCATCGCGGCAGAACCCCAGTCGCCGATGACCAGGGGAGCGTTTTCGGCAGTGAGCGTGCTTCCGCCATCCACGAGGACGTAGCCGTCGCTGTTCGGCTGTTCCCCGACCTTGATCCAGCCGTCGGGCGTGGTGGTGCGAACGTCGGCGCGGTTCGTGATATTGATCGTGCCGACTCCGTGGAGTCCAGACGCCAGATTGTTCTGGACCGTGACTGTCGTGCCGTGGCCGGAGACGTTCATCTCGCCCTCCGCCGTCTCGCCCGATCCGACGAGGATGCTCTCGGCGGTCACGGCGGCCTCCTGAGAAACATTCATCGTTCCGAATCCACGGTCGCCGACGAAGATATACCGAGCGGCGTCGATTCTCGATCCATCGTGGAACAGATCCACCTGACCGACGCCACCCGCTTCGCCGCCGATAGAGAGGTCCGGGAGTTCAAGACGGCCGGCCTCGCGAATCTCGAGCAGGCCCTGGCCGAAGCCGGTCATAAGCCATTCGCTCAGGACCAGCTCTGCACCGAGTGTGACGTAGAGTTCGCCGTAGCCGAGCTCCCAGTCGCCGACATAGGCGCGGGTCGCGTGCGATCTGGAACCGCTTTGCAGGTGGAGGTATCCGTAGCCCTCGACACCGACGCGGAGGGTCTGGTGGACGGTGAATTCGGCGTCGGGGCCCTCGACGGTGAGGTCGCCGTGGTTTCCGAAATCGTGGCCGCCCAAGTCCGCGTACTCGGCGATCACGGAAGCGCCGTCGCGAACGTACAGGAAGCCGTCGCCGTCGTTGCCGACCACCAGTTGATCGGAAACACTCAGAGTCAGCCCGTATTCCAAATCGAGCACGCCGACGGAGTCATCCCACAATCCGACGTGGGCCTGGGTGGCGTCGATCGTGCCGTTGTGAAAAAGGACCTCGGCAACGTGCTCGGCGTCTTCCCCCACGATCAGCCCGAAGCCGGGATCGTCGAGCGTATAGGTGAAGCCGTTCAGATTCAGAATGACCTTGTCAGTGCGGAAGAGGCACTCATCGTTGGTCACGGATTCGTAGAACGTGACCTCATAGGCCGGGTCCATGCCGAGCTCGAAGATTGCCCGGTCATCCTCCTGGGGCACCCAGTTCGGGATCCAGTTCAACCAGTAATTGAACGAACCGCCGGACAGGGAGCTCCAGAAATGGTCCTCCGCGCGGACGCTGCCCGAGGCGCAGACGATCGCCGCCGCGACGAGCAATGTCTTCTGACAGACCGACACATGACAGGATTGTTTCAGGGCAGATGCACACATGGTGAACTCCTTCGTGCCGCGAAGCAAAACCGCGGGTTGCCCGAGGGGGCCCTGAACGAGCCGCGGGCCGAAGTGGTGGGTTGTTCTGCCGACCCAACGTCCGCCCCCCCTGCAACTGGCTGCCGCCCCGCCGCGTCGCCGAGACCGGGACCGGGGCGTGCGCTTCGTTCACAGGCTCAAGCGCGTTGGCCGGGCGTGCGCTTCGGAATCCACTCGTACGATGCCGGGATTGGGGTGACCGGACAGGTGAAACGGGCGCACAGGCCGATCGCTACCGCGGCCGGCGCATGTTAGCCCCTGCATACGGTCAGGGAATCAGACGCGGGTGGCGGGCGGCCGGAACCCGCGCGAGGGCCGGCCCCCCGGCGGACAACCGCTTTCCCATCCGAACGCCGGTCTCGCACATTTGCGCCGAACCCGCCGCCTCGGCGCGGGTCAGGGGCCTCCAAACACCTCCTGGAACAGGGCAAACTCGACCATGTCGACGTCCAGGTCGCCGTCCTGATCCATCTGCCAGGTGGCGATGCACGTGTGAGCGGGCCCAAACGGCTTGTTCGGCCCCGACAACCAGAGGCAGGCCGCAAAGCGGGCGTAGTCCGCCAGGGTCACCACGCAATCGTTGTCGGTATCGAACGGCACCGGGCCGGGCGTGGCCGCCAGCCACGGAATCACCGTCGCCATCACCTCTGCCCGCTTGGCCGCCGACGTGATCGTCTCGAACGGAAACGCGAACATCATCACCCGGTATCGACCGCAGGCGGCCTCATACTGAACGGCAGCCGTCCCGCCGGCGCCGCCCACGTAACTCAGCGCGGCCACCGCGCCGGTCTGCGGCATGATCTGGTCGGGCTGGTCCGCGTCGTACGGAGCGCCGTTGGCCGGATCGAAGTCAAACGACCCGATCCCGCTCAGGATGCTGCCGGACGCGCCGGTCACCCCGTACGTGCCCGCATCACGGGCCACGAAGTTCGCCTTCAACGTCGACTCGTAGAACGTGCGCCCGTTGTTCTGGTCGTCCAGGTCGTAGCCGATGTCGGATCCCGTGACAAACAGGGCGCCGCCCAGGTTCAGGTAGCTGCTCACCTTTGTCCGCTCCGTGGAGTCGAACGTGGAATCCTCCGTGCTCTCCTCGCCGCAAATCCAGACCACGACGCGGTAGTCCCCCAGGTTGACGCCCTCGCCGCTGACCGCCTCATTCGCACACGACGAGAACCCGTACTCGGGCAGGGCCGCGGCCAGGGCCTCCGCGTGCGTGATCACGTAGTCGTACGAGTTGCTCCTGCGCCACTGCTGTCGTTCCACGGTATTCCCGGCGTAGGCCGGCGGGAACGCAAACTCCTGCACGCGGTTCTGCTGCCTTCGCAGACGATCGAACCCGTTGACCAGCAGCACATCGGCGGTCCCCGCCGTCGGCCGCCGCACGGCCAACACCTCGGACGGCATCGATTCACCCGCCGCGTTGGTGGCCGCGATCCGGTAGTAGCGCGTCTCCCCGGCGGGCACGCCGGAAAGGGTGTGCGTCAGCACGTCGCCCAGCACGACGGGATTGCCGAACCCGTACCCGGTGGCCGACTCGTAGATGACGTACCCGGTGGCCGGATCTCCGCGGGCGCCGTCGCTCAGCGGCGCCACCCACGACAGAACCACGTCCCCGCCACCGGCGTCCACGACCTGCACGTTCCGCGGCGTGTCCGGCGGAAACGCGACGGGGACCTCGCTGTCCGGCAGCGTGTTCAGAAACCGGATGATCCCATGCAGACACGCCCGGGCCATGGCCGACCGGACTCGGGAATCGCGCAACAGGGCCGCGTCCTGCTCGTTGTCGTGGAAGGCCAGTTCCACGATGGTCGCGTCGAACTCGTCCCCGTTCGCGGGCGTGCAGATTGCCCCATAGGAACTCGTGTATGTGGGACTCGCCCGGTCCACCCACGAATACTCGAACTCGCTGTGCAGCACGGTCAGGTCGGCGTCGACCTCGTTCGAAAGAATCAGCGCGTATTCTTCCTGGTACGTCGTCGCGCCGAGATCCGTGATGAGCGTGATCTGGCCGCGAGCCGAGCAAGGCGGGCTCGCACAGCCGGCCGCATTCGTGTGGAACTCCAGGTAGATGCGCTTCCAGCGGTCCACCAGCACCCCGCCGGCAGGTTCCTGGTTCATCTCGCGCGCCCATTTGGCCGCCGTACGTACGTTGTCGCTTCCGTCATCAGAACCGGGAATGTCCCAGATGTTGTCGTCAAACCCCGTGGACCGGTTGCCCAACTCGCTGTGTGCCCAGTATCGCGAACACTCCTCGTCTCGGGGGTAGCCGCTGATGTTGTTCTGGCTGGTTCGCGGAATGTCGCCCATGCCGTTGCCCCACCGGATGGCGTCGGCCACCACCACGCCCGCGTCCGGGGACAGGTTCGGGATTTCCACGTAGTTGTCGCCGCCGACCTCCAGGTAGTAATCGCCCAGCCAGATCCATCCGTTGCCCACCAGGCGGTGGTCCACCACCACCTCGCTGAGCCCCCCGCTGTGGCTGATGCGATACGTCTGCCGCACTCGGTTCTCCCCGGCGATCGCGAAGCAATAGACCGGATAAAACCCCGTCTCCGGGATGGCGGCCGCGTACCGCGCCGTCGCCGTCTCCATCGTGTCCGTATCGGCCCAGCGATACCGGTCGGCGGCGTTCTGCCCGAAGTACTTGGGGTTGGTCGTGTTCGTGCCCCACGTGCCCAGGAACGTCACCGCAGGGTCGTCGTTGTCCAGCACGATCTCCAGCGGCTGCCAGCCGACCGGCCGGAACGGCACCACGGTGGCCCCCGCGTTGAACGCATAGTTCACGAAGTAGTTCAACTGGTCGATGTTCCCGTAGTCCTCCGCCATGTCGAGAAGCACGGGACGCTGCAGATACCAGGCGCTGGTGCCGGCCGTCCACCCGTGCCCCGCGCTCACGAAGATGGTCACGCCCGTCAGCGCCCCGGCCGGCTGCCGCGCACCCTGCGTCACCGGTCCGCCGATCCCCCGCGTGCCGTCGGCGCCCCTCACGTACCCCGGCGTGCCGTCCTGCAACACGTATTGCACCTCCGCCGGCTGAGGCGCATCCACGATCAGGTCGCCCAGCGCGCGGTACGCACCCTCCGCACCGATCCGCACGCGCACAATCGTTCCGGCGAACGCCGAGTCTTCCCAGAACGGCGCCGCGATCGCCCTCGACAGCGACTGCACGTCAAGATCGGTGGGCTGCCACGCGGCCGAGTCGTCCGGCACCGTCAGGTCCACATGCACCATGTGCCCGACCCACTCCATACGGTCGACCGTCGCGCCGACGGGCAACAAAGGCGCCCCGTCCGCCCGCTGCAAGGCCCCGATCCGCTCGGTCGTGACGGCCAAACGGTCGTCACCACCCCGTTCGGCCAAACCCGATGACACGGCGATGGCCGCTACCCCCAGGACCGCGCATACAAATACCGTCGAAACTCGCACGTTGCGTTGGCGTGACATTTCTGCTTCCTTCCGAAAGGCGGGCCACCGCCGTCGGGGTTCCACGAATCGGACACCTCCCAGCGCGCCAGGAACGCCCCGGCAGCAGGAAACCCCTGGTTCGCGCGAACCGCGAAACAGGAATCGATTCTCCCCTAGAGTGTATCGTGCCCCCTTCGTTCGATTCAACCCAATTCCGCGGCCCCGGCCACAGTCATTCCACGCGTGTTATCAGACGCACCGGGCAAAAAAATGCAGCATACCTGCGCGACTGGTCAGGAATAGCCACTTTTCAGCCCGGTCGCGCCCCAAACCCATGCATGGGCTCGCCAGCAGTGCGACCCCTGCCGCGGGGGCTGATCCCAGTCAGACGAGGCGCCGACAGCCTGTCGCCGGCCCGGAGCGACGGCGGATCCCGGAGCGACGGAAGCCGCCCGCGCGGGGACAAGCCAATTTCCTGGTTGCAACGGGTCAGGTCGAACGATAGACTAAGTAAGGAGTTGCGTTCGTCCCGCATTCGTGCAGTCACGAATGCGTGTGTTGGCGGTTCTGAGGCGCGTCGGACCCCCGGCTGGGATCCGCCTGCCAGGGTTGTATGAAGGGAATCTTCTCATGAAGCGTGGAAAAGGGGTAGGTGACGCGGGCAAGGGCTTCACGCTCATCGAGCTGCTGGTGGTGGTGTCCATCATCGCGCTGCTCGTGTCGATCCTGTTGCCCTCGCTGGGCCGCGCCCGCCAGCACGCCCAGATGGTGGTGTGCCTGACCAACCTGAAGCAGATCGGGAACGGCATCCAGATCTACGCGGGTGATAGTGGCGGCATCCTGCCCGGCCCCGTCCACCCGGCCATGTACCGCGACCTCAAGGAGGCCTACCCGGACAGCCACGCGCAGCGTGACTTCTGGCGAGGCCGCATGTTGACCTGGCTGCTGCGCAACACGTTCAAGGACTCAAGCGCCGGTGGTAAGGGAAACATCAGCGACAAAGTCGCGACCTGCCCCGTGCTGCTGCAGATCGTGCCCGATTCGCACTTCAAGGCGTGGCGGGAAGCAAACCCCGGAAACGCCGTATACCCCACTCACTACGTGATCAACACATACGACTCTGACACACAGGAGACGGGCAGCCCGTTTAACCTGAAGCCGCTGGGCACAAAGCCCCCCTGCTACTTCGGGTGGAGCTACGCCAGTGCGAGTCCGTCGGACCGATGGAGAGACAAGCCGCCGCAGCAACTCGGCGCGATCAGGAACGCCTCGGCCGAATGGGCGGTGGCGGATGCATGGTTCCGGTGGAAGGAAAATTCCGTCTCGCGGATCAGGATGACCGCGCCGTATCAGTTCCAATGGAGCGGCGAGGCCCTGCCCCATTTCGCGCCGCACATGCGCAAGCGCGCCAGCAATATGGTCCCACTGGACAAAACCCAGAGAGAAAGGCTGTACCGCCAGGTCGAAGCCACCGAATCCGACGGGTTGACATGCACAGCCTTCTTCGACGGGCACAGCGCGACGGTGCGTTCGCGGTCCATCATGGTGGGGAACAACAAGGTGTTCTACGGCTTCCCCGGAACGCGAAACTGGAACCGAGGACAGGACTTCGTGCCGCCGGTGCTGGAGCCGCTGCTGCCTCCGCCCATGTAGTGGGATCGGTCCGGAGGCTGTCCATCCCAACAAAAGCACGCCCCGTTCGGTGACCCCGAGCGGGGCGTTTCTATTCGGACGTGTCGGGAGGTGCCGGCCCCTGATGGCGAAACCGCGTCCCCCCGGGGGGGCGCAGCCCGGTGAAAACACGGACAGGTGATGCCTTTAGCGGCTGCTGCCGGGAACAAAGGGTTTACCTCCCGGGGGCCTTTGGAGTAGGATAGGGTGTTGGGCGTCATCGACCGAACCGGCCGTCGCCCCCCGCGCGGGGTCGGCGGCACGGGGCGGGGCCGACGAGTTCCGCAGGGGCCGGCGGCCCGGAACAGTTGGTTCGGCAGATCGCCGGGGCGGAGCGCTCGCGTGCCCGCCCTCCGGGAGTCGCCGAGGGCGAAAGAACATATGGGATGGTCGCTGGGAAGGACCGGAGGCACAAACACCGGACGACTCGATGCGGCCGCCGCCTGCCGACAGGTTGCGGTCTGCCGGTTCGGTGGCTCAATCTCTGCCAATCCATCGGATCCGGTTCCCCCACCCCGCCCTCGCCTGTCGCAGACGTGCGGTCTGCGCGGCTCCCGCGCAGCCGTGCGCACAGTCACAGGCGCCTGTTCCGGACAGACTGAAAGTCCACAAAACGGTCGCCACGATTCCAGGAAATCGGGGCAGAGGTATTGCGTGTCGCGAGGCAATGGGTGACCCGCAGGAATCGGTCAGGCCGGCCGGCGGGGATCGACATTTGAAATCGTGGTCTGGAGGAGTGATTGAAATGACCCAATGGAAACGAATTGTGATGACAGGAGTCCTGGCGTTGTGTGCATGGCCCCTGGTGGCCGGCGCCACGTTCTATTCGCCGAAGCTGAGCTTCGAGGAGGGGGCCGCCGGCGCACGCGAAATGTTCCAGTACCCCGCGTTCTCCAGCTCGACCCGCGGGCTGGATACGGAGGGGTTCGCGAACGATGCCATACGATCCGGCGAATGGGGAGGGTCGGACGGCAGCCGAGCCCTCAACGCCTACTTCAGTTGGCTCGACGCCGCAGACCCGTACGCCTGGGTGCGTCTGACCACCTTCAACGGCGCCGAACGGCCGAACCCCACCGTCGACCTGCGAGGCAAAATCCGGTTCACCATCGCCAACGCGGGCAACTGGTCCGATGGAGACGTCGGGCTGTGCGTGGCGATCCGGGAAACCGGCGTGGACACGAGCCTCATGGCCAACGGAGGCACGACCGGCACGATCGAGTTCGTCGGCGTGAGCACGGCGCTCAGCGTCATCGAGCCGGGCGAGGATGACACCATCGAATCGATTCCCGCCGGCGACGACGTGGTCTGGGAGGTCGAGGGCGTCATCCGGGCGATCTCCTGGGGTCCGGACCGGGTGCTCCAGACGGTGCCCGCCGGAGACGACGTGGCCAAGGCCGGGTACGTCCGGGCGCCGGACAACGGCGCCATCATCCCGATCCCCGCGGTGACGGTGCCCGTGAACCTGTTCGGTTGGCCGCTCGTGGAAGTCGACCTGGCCACCGGTCAGATTTCCTTCGACGGCGGGCCCAAGGTCGGCGGCGTCGCCGCCCTCTCGGGCGACGGCGTGCTGAGCACTCCGAACGACAAGGCCGTGCTGGAGGCGCTGGTCATCACGAATGACGTGAATGACACGGGCACGACCATCAGCCTGTTCATCGACGAGCTGCAGTTTGACTCGCCGGTGGCCGACGCGACGCCGCCCCCGTCGATCCAGGGTCCGGTGTTCAGCACCGACACCCAGGTACAGGTGAAGTGCCTGCAGGGCGCGGTCCCGGCGCAGAACGCGACGCTGGCCGAGCTGTATCTCAACGATGTCTCCCTGGGCACGGCCGTTCCGGACGGCCTGTTTGTGGCGACGTTCAGCGGGCTGA